>Ga0209166_10001599_pt1 | contig 18529 bp, 25 predicted proteins | sample Coa_R1_3_FD_187151 | JGI IMG/M metagenome (GOLD analysis project Ga0209166, IMG submission 187151) | Surface soil microbial communities from Centralia Pennsylvania, which are recovering from an underground coalmine fire - Coalmine... | ecosystem: Environmental > Terrestrial > Soil >... | reverse complement strand
CAGGTAAAACCGTGAGTAGGGCTATAGTGGACGCTGTACTCTGTCAGGCTATCGCGCTCGCTCTCGACCTGATAGAACGCTTCGCCGGACGCGCTAAAAACCTTGTGGCAGCGTCCAATTTGCTCGTTGGTTACGGTTGTGATGTTGATCTCAGAAGCTTTAATCATGGGTGTGGTTACTCCTATCACTTACGCTTTTTTCATACTTGCCGATTTCTTTTACTAATCAGCAAGTTCTCTATGTGCTAAGTATGCCATACCCGTAACCAAATGTCAAGGCTTTTAATAGGAAATTTCCGGTAGCTCTAAAAATTGGTCTATGAGCACGTTTTCAGGATATCAACCGGAAGTTACAGGAAGTAAGCAGCTACGTTAGTAATCCTGAAGATACCGGATATATCAGAGAGTGAAAAGCTACAAAACTACTGCTACCGGAAGTTTCAGGATGTTTCTAGCATCGCTCTGTAATGGGCAAGAATGGGCCTTGACGCACATAGACCAGTAAAGATACTCGCCCTCTCTGTCATCGGCCTCTTTTTGCATCCTGGCGCCATTTTGAGGCATCCACCCCGTTTCATGGGATATCTGTTATAATTTCAGGAAGACACCGGAAAGCTACCGGAAGGAAGAGGAACAACGATATGCGCTACTACACAGCGACAGCCGCCGCTAAGATTATTGGAGTCACTGACCGGACCATTCGAGACTGGATTAAAGATGGAAAGCTCACAGCACACCACCCACAACCTAACCGGCTTGCCATTGCTGAAAGTGATGTAGAGCGCCTGGCCAGAGAGCGTAAGCAATACGACGTGTCGATACCAGACGCCGCCGATTTAGCGGCCAGGCTAGCAGAGCTAGAGCAGAAATACGCCAGGCTAGAGCAGGAGCTGGCCGAACTGCGCAATCAGAGAGCCATAGCGCCAGTGTATACCGCGCCCCTGATAGAGCGTGAGCCACGCATGCCAGTAACCCGGACCTACCACCGGACGCTAGAGCCAGAAAGAGCACTCCCTGACGGCGCGATCCTGGCGCGCGACTTCGCAAAACAACACGGCGTTAACCCTAGCACATTCAGGGACCACTATACAAAAGGCTTACGCGGCGAGGTGCTTACTATCTCTGGCAGGCCGAAGCCTAACCGGGAGCATGAGACAGAATACTATCTCCTGCCTGATGAGCAGGAGCTGGCGCGCAACTTCTGGCGCCGTAACGGTGTGCCGTTCAATGAGACGCCAGGGCAGGAGGAGTAGCGAGGTGTGCAAGATTGAGCGGCATGCAAAGGCCCGGCGTCAAATCGGGCAGAGCGGCGCCGGGCCTTTGCTGGTAGGACGATCACCACGACGAGCCACATAACATAGCCGTCTGGATGGGCGCCAGGACGTAACATCTCCAGACTTCTACCAGATGTCAGTTACCCCCTTGAGTGTCGTCTCCTCTTAAAAATACGCAAGAATATAATCTCTAGATTACATCCATAAGGCTACGCCCTCTATGCCCAATGCTTGAGGCTTTATTTACACTGTCCATAAACCAGGGAACGGACGGTATTTTATGATTTGCTTGAAGATCAAGGAAATGGCAGCAGAGAAGAGGGTGAGCTTATCAAAGCTTTCCCGGCGCGCCGACGTGGACCCGTCGCACTTGCGCAAGATGTACCGGGCGCCGTGTTCGGTGAATATCACGCTGGAGACGTTGAACCGGCTAGCGTGGGCGTTAGGGTGCGATGCATGCGAGCTGATTGAATACACAGCAGACGGCCCGCGCGCCTATGACGAATAGCGAGAGCTGGCCAGCCCTTTTAGTAGTTCGGTGCTGGCCGCACTCCATAGCCCGCCAGGCTCGCAGCGAGCGCAGAGGATAGAGCCGGCGCTATTCCACTCTAAGCGACAGCCACACACGCTACAGGGCGCGCTGGCCATACGCATACCGTAGTTGCTTAGTCTGCTCATCAGCTCCTGCTCAACGCTGGTCGTATCAGTCAACGCTGGCCGATGTGCGGCTAGCTCCTGCTTGCGCCTGGTGATATACTCCTCTATCGTACAATCCAGTATCTCTATCTCATGCACGCCGCCCGGTGCAAGCTCCATCAACTTTTTCACAACAGGATGGTTGAGCGGCCCGGCCTGGTCGGCCTCTTCCTCAGAGAGCCAGGCTAACAACTCTGGCTCATGCTCCAGTACAAACGCCTTCGCCTTTTCGCCCACATCATACGCAGCATCGATACAGACATGGCCCTCATGCACAAAGAGATGCACGCCCACGGACGCCAGCCGGGAAACGGTTTCCATTGCCAGCCGTCGCTGCTCGTCCACCTGGCGACCGACAAGCACGCCTACCTCTTCGGCCAGCGTCGAAACGTGTTCGGGCGTGGCCTGGTCGTCAAGAGACTTGCACGCCTCAGAGCAATACGGCAAGCCATTATCAGAAAAGATGAATATTTGATCCGCTGGCGCCAGGTCGGCATTTGTGCCACATGTCGTACATAGGAGCGGTTCTCCCTGCTCTGCTGCCGGCGCGTCGTCGTCAAAGAGCACATCTAGCCCGACCTCAAGCCATTCTCTGAGGTCATGGCCGGCCAGGAGCGTATCATTGATATCATGCTCATAGGGTGGATAGTACCGGGCGCCCTTGATAATGCGCGACCAGTATCTAGCCGCGTTCTTGCCGGCCTCATCGTTATCAAAGGCGATGAGTACGCGAGAGGCAAGCGCCAGCGTCATAGCCCATTGCGCGCCCCGCGCATCGCCAGCACTGCCGGTAGCCACACATGCCGCTAGCTCGCTGCACTCCTGCCAGGCGGTCATAGCATCGATACGGCCCTCGGTGACGATCACCGGACGCCCGGCCTCAATCATATCTGAATTGAAGAGGCATGTTTTGCCGCCTGGTATCTCATGATAGCGGCGCTTTTTGAACTGGTCTGAAGTCTCGCTGGAAAACTTGCGTAGCCGGCGCGTATCAAGATGCCAGAGCACACCATCAACATAAGAGGGTATCACAATGCCCTCTGCCACTGTAACCGTTTCTCGGTCATCCTGGCCCCAAAGAGAGGCGTCTTGTTTTTCCCATTTCGGGCAGTAGCCAAGCTTGAAATGTTTGATTGTCTCAACAGAAAGACCGCGCCCTATCAGGTAGTCGAGCGCGGTCTTGCCCGCCGGCGTGAAGAGGTATTTATGGGCCTGGTGCGCAAAGGCCGTAGCCTGGTCAACCCATTTCTTAGAGGGACCGCTGGCGATCTGGCCGACCTTTCTAGCGCCAGAACCTGGCGCCGTATATTCGCCAGGTTCTACGCCTAATTCCTCGCAGGCTTCGCGCCAGGACAGACCGCAATACTCACGCAGAAAGTTAACCGCATCACCGCGCGCTCCACAGCCATCCCCATGTATACCACAATAGTAGCGCTGTGGTTCTTCGCCGACGAACACGGCGAAGCGATGAGTACCACCGCACCAGGGACACGGACCCTTGCGCGTGCGCTTTGATCCATTGCCGTATGCTTTCCCTAAGCGTACCGGCGCCTTGCGCTCAATCAGCCCGGCCAGGTCGATATAAGAGAGATTGACAGACATTTTTACACCTCTGGCAAACTATACTCGACTTTGCGACCATTGCCGACTTTCACCAGCTCGCCAGCTTCTACAAGCTCCCTCAGCTTCGCGTCAAGGTGTCCGTCCTTCGCGGCCTGTTCAATCTCCTTACGTATCTGTCTCATCTGGCGCGCCGTGGCTGGCTTCCCGCGCCGGCGTAGCTCGCTAAAGATAGCAGCCTCTAGCGCTTTATCGGCCAGGTCAGAGGCGCTTACATTCAGATTTGCTATAAGGTTGTGCAGATCCTGGCGCCGGTGCTCAGCAAATTCGATGCCGTAGGCCATATGGCGCGCCTCAATAAGATGTGTCCCTTTCACGTCCTCGATGGATGCTACCAGGGCCGCTACACGCATAGCCTTATCGCGTAACCTGGCATAGCAGGACTCTAGCTGTTTCAGCTCTGGCTCTTGTGAAACCAGCATCAGCTCTATACTGTAATCTTCTAGCATCTTTTTGACGCCTGGCGCAAAGGCGTACTTTGTGACCGGGAAAACGCCCTTTGTCATGTTGTAGCCGGTAACGTTATCGTTTTTGTCTATCAGTATCTCAATCTCACAATCGCGTACATTTAGCCGCTTATTCCACTCTACAAGCGGCTTTACGAGGCTATCAGGAATGACCATTTCACCCTCTGGCCGCGTTTCGGCCTCTAGCTGCTCCCTGGTTTTCCGCACGCCTGCCGGGTGACACGCAATCATGAGCCGACCATAGAGTCCGTTGCCCCAACTATCCGCGCCAGTTCCTGAATAGGGTTGCATGCAGGTAGGCGTCATGGTCCCAACGAGCGCAAGACATGGGCGCTCAATGGTTTCCTTGCCGCGCGAGTGCGTGTCGTATGCGTACTCCTCCTCGCAGTCATCCATGACACGCAAGATATGCTTAAAGGACGAGTTGCGCCCTTTGTCGTTGCTCATCTCGGTCAGGAGCTGGCCGAACTCAGGATAGGACCATCCAACCTGGCCACTATGCGCCAGGCGCAAGCGTTCAATTTCCTGCTGGTCGAGCGTCATCTGAGCATAGTTTGTGGGAACCACTGTTCCCGCCATATTGCTAAGTAGTTTCTCTGGAGTGGTTAAGTTACTTCCAAATAACCAGGATAGCCCGGCCTGCTTGAGTATCTTTGTAGGGATTTTTACGAGCGTCGTCTTGCCCCACACGGAAGACTCAGCGATGATAGCGGCATAAATCGGCGTCCATGTCAGATCACCATCAACGATCCCGACACGACTAGCGGCAACGGTCGCCAGGAGCCACACGGCAGCTACCTCGTAATGGCCCTTGTATGAGCGCCCAGCCCAGGTCTTGCACAACTCCTCAAAGTCGCTTATCCACTTTCCAACTCCTGCACTCAGGCCAGGCTTAGGAAGATACTTCGGATCTAGCGCCGGCATGGTAGGCACGCTATCAGTAGCAGGAGCTGGCGCTGGCAAAGAGGGAGAAGACGGCTTGCCGTTTTTGCGGGCTTGCTCCCAACGGCTATAGAGGTCATCAAACGCAGGCTCACTACTGCGCAGCGAGGAGAACAGAGAGGTAAACGTCTTCGCGCTGCCCTTGCACCTGGCCGCTTTGCTTCTCAGAGACTGCGCTAAATCGTACCACTCCCCCACGTCCGGTACTTCTGGTTGTGTTTTTGACGATAGGCCAGCAATTAAGGCATCCACAAAGGTACAGAGCGCCAGGTCCTGCACCTTGAAAAGCGTTGTGTCTACAAGCTCAGAGAGAGACGGATCAGCCGGCGCGAGTTGCGGTTTCTCTACCACCAGGCCGATAAAGACGCCATTTTGTGTAGGCTTCGGACGTTGACGTGTTTTCACATGGGTGCTAGTATCTGCCATAGAAGATACATAACTTTCTAGCGGCGCGGTTCTACTTTTGCCGGGTAGGGACCGCGCCGCTTGCCATATTCGAGCCTAAAATGTAGGCTCACTCCTTGCGATAGGTATAAAAAAAGAGCAAGGAACCCCGCCTACTCATGGAGTAGTACAATCCCCGCTCTAACGTTTCGATTTTTATGAAGCAATCAGAATCATGCATAGCTGCAAGCCTTTTGATAACTGAATGATATAGGTCGGTTTGCTGTTCGTCAAGCGCCCGACGTGTCATCCTGTATTGAGGCAGATTGTTCTAGCACGTTAGTACCTCCCCATAAATGGCTATGAACAAGTTTTCCACACAATCACCCCTTTTACTGCCTACTTGTCCACATGTTATCCACACCAACGAGCTTATAATGTGGATAACCACAAAAAATAAGATAATAGTACTTTTGTCAAATAGTGCAGCTTATTTTTTAACTTGCCCACGGTCGCCCGATACGTGGCCTCAAGTACTCAGTACGCATAGCCAGATAGCGCTGCCTGGTGCGCTCTGGCATAGATTGCAGCTCGTCATAGGCGCTATCGATGCCTATGACGAGCTGAGACACGAATACGCGTACCTCCTCTTGCGTGCGCTTCTTGCGCTGCTCGCGTGGTCGTGTCAGGTCATCGCGCACCGCTGCCGGGTGATAGAGCATAGCCGTGTCTAGCTCTAGTACCCATAGTGGCAGCGCTGCGTTATGGTGCTGGCAGATGACCATGCCTACCTTCTGCTTGTGCAGGTTGAGCCGGTAGGCATAGAAGTCAAAAGACGTGCTGAGCACCGTTGCTAGCACGTCCACACCGCGCGCATGGTCATGCAGCCGATAGCGATAGTTAGTAAAGCGCTCTAGCAGCTCCAGGGCAGGAAAGCGCGGCAACTGGAGTTCAAATTGCTGCATAACGGCTTGCCGTTTCTGGCGCTCTGATATCGGATGCTGCACAACCATGCGGTTACTCACTTTCTACCAGCGGCCATAACGGGATCTGCCGCCGCTGTCCTCACTATTGTCTAGCTTACGTCTCATCGACTCAATAACGGCTTGCTGTGTCAGGCGCTCAGCTTCGTTGAAGGTGTTCATACGCTGCTGCTTCGCCTCCATTTCGCTAATCGCCTGTACCCGGTCAATGGCCGCTTTCATGTTCGTCTGGTCGAGGTCGATATTCACGGCGTTCACGTCGCGCACTGCCTCTATCTTCTTGCGCTGGTCGGCGATGTACTTTTTCAGGCTTCGCACGTTGGCAATCGCCAGGTAGACCGTCGCGGCGATGTCCAGAATGAGCGGCCCGAATGAGCGCACCAATATAGCGGTCGTTGTGGCCGGGTCAGAGAGTGATAGCGTCTTCGCTTGCTCCATGACGACCAGGAGCGCAACCGCATTACCGATACTCACCAGCAGGAAGAAAAGAGACACGGCGATAAGCGGCCCGAAACTGGCCTTGTCGCGGATCGCACGTCTGAAGGTGATTGTGACCACCAGGCCGATGATAGGCATCGCAATTTCTAAAAACAGTGAGAGGATATGGATACCATAGATGGCCCATCCGGCCTGGCCAGAGGCGAATTTATCACCCACGGCCATACCGACAAAGAACGCCAGAACGAACGGCGCGATGTAGCAGAAGATGGTAACAGCTTGCCGTATAAACCATTCAAGCGGTTCCTGTTTGTCCTCGTCAAATGTCTCTACAAGCTTCCTGAAGCGCTCTGTATTTCGCTGCGCGTCCGTGGTCAGCGTCAGTATAGAGCTAGGCTGGCCAGCCGGGACAAAGCGACCGGCTACAGGGTCGCCGGCCTTGACCGTGATAGCTTCGGCCTGGTTGTCCTCTGCCTGAGCTGGCACCGAAACAGGCACCGTAGCGGGCAGGGTCGCCGGCGCGCTGCTCACGTCTGCCTGTTGATCCGGGTCTACAACATCAGACAATCCGACAAAGGGCATTAACCAATCTCTCACTTTATCGATAGGGCTAGACTTCTTGTCAGCCATGAAAAAATCCTTTCGGGTTTCTCGCTCAACTATGGTCAAATCAAGGTTACTTCCTGGAAGTACAAGCGAGGCGCGCCATAAATCGGCAGATCCTGGCGCAAGAGAGAAGGTAGCGCCGCCTGGATCTGGCGCTACCGGTGGTACTCCCATATGGCGCTATTAGCTAAGCGCTGGCCGCGCCCTCGCGCGCTTGACGGCGTAGATCTTTGTGAGTCTTACGCAGAGAGGCCAGCGACTCACGCTTGAAACGCTTCTGTATGCGGTCGATTTCAGGAGAAACAATAGCTACCAGGCGTATGTACTGCTGCATGAGGTAAATGCGCCCATCGGTCCCGGCCTGGTCGGCGTGAGACTGTAAATCCTGGCGTAAGCTCTCCAGGGCCTGCAAGTCCTCTTCGCGGATCATAGTAGCCATTGTCTTAATGTCTGAACTTGTGTTTGCTGCCATTGGTTGAATACTCCTAGCTTGCTAATCTTGCTTGAAATTGCACCATAGCTTACAATAGGAGTGAGCCAGGTGCTTTTGTTAACAAACATCTGCCAAAGGTTCACGCATGCCGGTTCATTGTCAACTGCCAGGGAGACGGGACCGGCTAAAATTTTGCACTACAGGGACACATTGCTAAACTACCTGCCTCTTTGCCCTTGTTGCATGTATCGGTCTAGGGCATCCTTCGTTATCCTGATCTGATTGCCGACGTAGAAGCCTTCAAGCTCCTTATCTCTCACCAGTCGCCGGACGGTTGCCGTTGAGACACGAAGGATAGAAGCAACTTCCTCAACGGTGTATACATCTTGTTGGGTCATCGTGTGTTACCTTTCGCGGTTTGCACCGCTGATTAGAGATTATACTATTTTTCATCGTATGTCAACATCGACGCTTACATCAGCTAGACATCAAAACTATTAGTAGTCTTATACCAGACAATGACATTGTGGTCAACTGATTAGTACTCATCATTAGGTTTTATCATCATGCATCATTGTTTATCATAGCTTAACGTAAAGGTGCCAGAGCAGGGAGCCGCACCCGCAATATATCACCGTGATAGGTGCTAGAGCAGGAAGTGTAGGCGAAGTGTAGGCGCATTTACCTACGCTTTCCACCGGCTTGTAGAGCGGGTTTACAGCGAAGTGTAGGTAATGTAGGTGGTGTAGGCACTTTTTGAAATTTAAGCTCAAAGTATACCTACACTTTGTAATTTTATAGTCCGATACCAAACCAGGAAAAATAAGGCGAAGTGTAGGTAAAGTCACCTACACTTACCTACACTTACGCAAGTAAGATAGATCATGAGATAGGATAAGAGGTATTTAAGGTGTAGTTTTAACGAAGTGTAGGTATACTTTGAGCTTAACTTTTATTTACACCTACACTACCTACACTTGTAAAAAACAGCATAAAACTAAAGGAAACATCAGGAAGATACCGGAAGCCTATTCTTTCTGCTATGCAGATTGTGGAAGAGGATATTTTGAGGCAATCAATCGGGTCAGGCTACTATTCCCGGCCTGGCGCCAGGTTCCGCTCACTCCTTGCACCAGGCCCCGCGCGCGGATCTCTGCCGCGCTCTTACATCGGCGCTCCCGCCTGGCATAGCTGCCGGTGCGGTGCAGGTCAAAGCTAGAGGCACTGCTAAACACCTGCCCGCACCCGGCGCATGTACACTTAGCCAAGACTACGCGCGCCCCTGGCCTGGTCGTACTCTATCCAGAGATAGAGGTCATCACAGCGATGTTGAGCGCGGCCACGTTCAACGGCATTCCATAGCAAATCACGATAGCCTACCCTGCTCAGAGGGTAGCCTGGTAACTCATTCTCGCTGTACTGGTCAATGTCGATAGCTTTGAATGCTGCTATCAAGCTCTCTAGCGAGTGCGTGAGCAGATATCTATAGCGTGCTATGTCCTTCTCTTCCCTCCTGGCCAGGGCGTCATAAAGATACATCCAAAGGCGTAGCGGGTCCAGCTCCTGCTCTGGTATCTGGCTTAGGTCAGGAAATCCAGACGATTGTACCACTATGCGCGGCGCTATAGCTGCGAGCAGGCCCTGTAGCTCCTGGCGCTCTGGTTCGGTGAAGAGTGTAAAATCGATGCCTTGATAGACATCGTAAGACCCTGGTGCTGGCCGGGCGTCAACGCGCTCTATCATGCGGTCCAGTTTGCGGCGTAGGGCGTCTATGCTACTCATCGTCTCTATCTCCTATGCGTGGCGTTCCCCAGGTCGTTTTGATGACGATTACACCGGCCTCTACCGGCCCTTCCTCATTGCCCCAACGAGTTGTTATCTGTATTCGCTCCTGGCGCCCTTGCCTTCGCTCAATCCGCGCCAGCATGGCATCAATGCGTCGTGTTAGTTCCTTGCTGCTACTCACTGATAACCCTCACTTTGTCCAACTGGGTGATAATCCTCAACCATATCAGTAAACTCTGCCGGTACTTCGCGTATGACTACTGTGTCACCTGGCCCGAAAGTCGCGCGAATATGCGCCGGCAGCTCCCGGCCCACTTTCACCAGGAAAAACCACGTTCTAGGCGCCTGGCGCGGTTCTATCAGTTCTATCAATCGATTTATGCGGGCCTGTAACGCGGCTATGCTCATACAAACCTCACATTGTATTGGTGCTCAGTAGCCGCTACATTGAGGCGTAGGGTTAGCTTAAACTGCTCTAACTCCCCTGGTAGCGGTGCTGTTTCCTGGCCTGGCTCGTCGTGCGTCCCTAACTTTGCCAGGAGTGCAGCCCGCGCACCTGCACAACTGATGAGGCGCGGTCTGTTAGCATCGTCAATCGTGGCGATAAGCCGATTTATGCGGGTAGTCAAATTTGCTCTAGTGCTCATGCTGTCCTCGCTTTTACTAGCTGCTCTAGCTCTGCTAGCCTGCCCTCTAGCTCGCTCATTTTGTGCAGCTCTATAGCCTGCTCTAGTAGGATCTGAGCCGCGCGGGTCCGGGTCGCTGCTGGCGCTTCCTCATCTTTCATGATGGCCCTCAGTGTGGCGCGTGCGTCTCCAATATCGGTGATGAGTGCATTGACCGCCTCATCGAATACGGCTTGCTGTGCGTCCTTGTAGGCTTGTTTGACGTGTGGAAGTTTGAGCCAGGCGTGCGCGGTTTTCTCGTTGCACCCGGCAACTTTTGCAGAGGTGATGATGGTATTGCCAGCGAGCAGAGCAGAGATAAACTTGCTTTGCTTCGCTGAAAGCTGGCAAACATTGTCAAGACTGGTATTCTCTGGCATATCCTTACCTTGTAATCTTGTTAGGACAAGTATAACACGAAACCATGCCAGGAGCATAGGCCAGCACTTAGCAATTTTATTGTTAGCTAGAGGAGCTGAGAGATTGTTAACTGGAGTAGTGTTTTTCTGGTATATCTGTGGAAAATCAGCCGTTTCTGAGAAGTCGCCATTTTGAGCGTGAGCTATCTAAAATCGTCCTACAAAGCGACCTACAAACGACCTGGCGCGCTGCGTAGATCGATATTTGCCCGGCTTCTCCTGGTGTAGATCACTTGTAGATCAATCGCCAGACCGGTTTGAGTAGCGGGAGCTGGCCCGCTGCACAACAAAAAGCCGGCCAGGTTTGCAGATCCTGGCCGGCGATGCTCTCTGTTGCTTATGGCTCAAATTGGCTCTCTAGCGCATCAAGTTCTTTCTGTAGCGCGAGCAGAGCGCCATAGGCTAATTCTGCCGTGTGAAAGGTTCTTATGTTGCCCCTGTCATCTCCCAACGCACGCCAGCCCTTGCGATTTCCTTTCATAAGAGGGACGTAGTTTTCGGCAAGCCATAGGGTCGGGTTATGAGGATGAGGCCGTACACGCTGGCCGTGATGCCCTCTAGGTGTCTTCAGCTTAGTTATGATATCACTGGTCACTGTACTTTCTCCTGGCCGGCGATGCTCTCTGTTGCTATCCGTTGCTATGCTGGCTTATCAGGGAGCCGACTATTCACGATTTCTAGCAACTGCCGGAATGCGGCCAGCGTCTGCTCAGATCGTTCAATGATGTTGGCATTTAATCGGCTTTCCATTGCGACCATCGCGGCCTCTTGCGTCCTGGCAGTCGTCAAAATGAGCGCCTCTAAGCGGGAAAAGTGCAACTCCTGGCGGCGCTCTGTTGCCTGCTGAGCGTCAAGGATCTGCTGCATACTGGCGGTGAGTGCTCGCTGGTTTCCCTGCTCTGCCTGAGCGCTTAGCCGTCGCTGGTCTATAATCTGCTGCTGCAGGGCGGTGATCTGACTATCAATGACCTGGCGCTGCTCTTGTAGTTGCGACATTTGCCGCTCCAGAGCGGTCAAGCGGTCTTCTTGAGTGGCCATGATTAACTCCTTTCGCGCCATGCACCAGGCTGGTCAACTATTGGCTCGACCTCAATATCTCGTCCCTCAACGAACACATAACCGCTTTTTCCATCAAGAGCTTTGCCGTTCACGTTGGCCTGAACTGTCCGACCATCAGCCAGGTGAATAGCTGAGGTGTCCGGTTCGTTCCATTTGGAGCTATCAACAATGTTCGATCTTTGTGGATCGCCTATCCATGCGGGCGTCATGCCAGGGAGCGCCAGATGGGTAGAGTGATAGAGCACCTGACGATGCTTGTAGAGCAGTTCTAACAAGTCCCAGGCTGCACGCGGCGTTAACTTGATATGCTGCGCTTCTCCGTTGTATTCGTTTTCCTCCTGGTCAATGGTAATGCCGGTGTCATTGATGACGAAGTAGGTATCTCGCTCGCTGTTCACTGTTTCGGGTGGAAGTGGGTGAAAGTTGGTCATTGGTTGCTTCCTTTCGCTTTGATCGATTAGCATAACTGTACATGATTTTTGGTGATTGCTCCCTGCCTACTACACAAGAAGCGTAACGTTACGGAGTCGAGAGCAACATCTTACGCCACATATCGCTAAACTCTTGCATGTCCGTATCAGGCCCTCGCAGTGCGCGTACATGAGCCTCGTAGAGTACCCGGCTTCCTTTGAGCGGCAAGTTTTCCCGGTCGAGCAATCGCCCGATCAGGTCCGTACGGGGTTGTTTGCGTAGCCAGGCGCGAAAGTTACGCGGTTGGCTATCGTAATAGCGCTGCTCAATATCCAGCCGACTCGTAAGACGCATATTCTCCGTTTCAAGCTCAGTGTTGCGCGCTTGCTCAATCTTCAGCAGAGACTGGAGACGTTCAACATGCTCTGTCAGTTCGGCAATGCTGGCCTCTGCTTGCACCGGCTTAACCGGGTGGATCTGTCTATAATGGGCTTGCTTGTGGGCATCACTGCAATACTGGCGATTGCTTCTGCCCTCTGGCAATTCCTGGTGACAATATTTGCAATCCATGATATCCATCCTTCGCAACCAGTAACGTTACGCTTTTCACTTTGCTCTCATCATAAAGCGTAACGTTACTGATTTCAAGCCGTACTCAAGAGAGAGTCGGCGTTGCTATCCGTTGCTCATCGAAGCCTATCGGCCATCGTAGAGCGGTATACGGTCCTGGTCGCGCTGCTCAAATCTGGCGCAAGCTGGCCAGCGTTGCCGGTGATCTGTCGCCGGGCCGTTGCTGATTGTGCGCTGCAGGCACTTGTAAAAGGTCCGTGAATGGACGATGCCAACCAGGAACGCGCAATCTTTGCATCGCTTGCCGTCCGGTCCCTGCCCGTAGAGAGCGAGGCAAGGATTGACGCCCTTTGCTGGCTTCTCTGGTAGGGCTATCGGGTTTCCAAACCAGTCTGTAATATGACCCATAGTATTACCCTCTAGGTATTACTCAGTTGTCCTGAGTGCTGCTATCCGTTGCCTTACGATGCCTACAAGAGCCAGGCTTGTTTGATGAGTCTACGGTGTTTCTCTCGATTGATCCATGCCACATATCGCCGGCCAGGCGCCCGGTAAAATCTCCAATGACAGCGAGGGCAGACACACGCAAGCTCTGGCGCCTCATTGTGCGGATCGTGGTAGACGTGCGCGGCCTGGAGATAGACCGGCCACTCCTTACCAGTCCAGGGACTACGCCGCTTTGTGCCATGCTTGATGCTGCATATCTGACATTTCCAGTTAGCGCGCTCTTTGCAGGCCCTGGCTAGTTTGCGCCAGCCGCGCGGGTATTTCTTGCGGTTCCTCATGGCCGGGCCTCGCAGTCCTGGCGCGCTGTGCGAGGCTTACGGCTTGCCAGTACCCATTGCTTATGTGAGGTGCATACGGTAGATGACCAGTGTTCAGGGTAGGCTACGTCAGGGTTTAGGGCATACCAGCACCAGGCGCAGTCCCTGACTACTGGTGTTACCGCTGGTATCTGTCGGCCAGGAGTGCTAGGGAATATGTTCATGCCGTCGCCTCCTGTCGCCAGGTCGTTACCATCTGCGTGATTTTGTGGGTATAGCCCGGCGTGTCGTTCTCTGAGGGAGGCGCGTACACCGGCACTATCTCTGGCACCGTCTTACATGGGCATCCTTTGATCTGGCCGGCAATGTATGCGGTGATGAGCTTGTACCAATCCGCATAGCCCTCTTCCCATGAACTGTACGCCCTGAAGCCCTGCTTACAGACATAGCCAGGCGTGCATTTGATATTGCCCAATCCCAGGTTAGCTACTGCCACTCCATAGCGCCCTAGCGTGCTCTCATGCCAGAAGAAAGCGAGAGCGTACACCGGATCTATGCCGTACTTGACGCCTAAATCAAACATGGCCTGTCCGGTCCCGCATGCCGGGCTAACCGCTGGCGTGTCTGTTGGAACTGGCGCGCAGAGCACCTTGTTGATGAATTGAGCAGAAACGGACGGCTTGCCCTGCACTGCGAAGGCGGTATCATCCACATGTGGCACAATTGCCGCGCTTGCCGGCTGCGCCAGCATCGCCTGTAGTGATTTCCCGGTCGCCCCTGGCGCTACGACCGTTGCGAAGTAGTACGCGGCCACGCATACGACGATAAGCGCGATAAGTTGAGGTGCAATGCTCTTTGAGTTGGTCACTGTGGGAACTCCTTACCAGGAGTAACCGGGCATGCTACAATAGACAGAGCTACGCCTGGTACTCCCATATCAGCTAGCTAAACAGTTGGCGGCGCGAGCCTGGAAAACGAGCGCCGTCAACGCCCAACAAAACAAAACTACGTGTCCTTCCTGGTAGCAGTGAGCTTGACGCCCTTATTTGCAACCTTCGCGCTCGCTGCGTAGCGCAATGGCATAGCAGGAGATGACCAGCCCCCGGCGTCCTGCAGGGCCTTCACATCGGTCCCGTTTCTGATAGCGTCAGTAGCCCAATAATGCCGGCCATCATGAGGCGACACCCCGGCCAGCCCGATAGCTTTACAAAGAACCCCGATACGATGATTAAGCGTGCGCTCATTGACGCGGGCCTTTGAGCAAACGCCGATAAAGAGCGGCCCCTGGCCTGGCGCGCAATCGGGTAGATACGCTTGAGCCGCCTTGTAGGTATCCGGTGTCAGGTCGTGCTCTTGCCAGAGGTCAACCTTACGCCGGTAAAACGATAGCTTGCCGTTGGCCAGGTCGATGTTTGAGACATCTAGCCCGGCAATCTCTCCGCACCGTAGGCCGTGGTCAAAAACGAGCGCGACCAGGAGCGCATCAAAGCGGCCCTTCTTGGTATTCGGCTGATCTTTCAAGAGTATGACGTGTGCGGAACCAACCGGAACCGGCGCGGCCTTCTTGGCATGCTCGCGCCGTGTCTGCGCTCGTTTCTCGTCCATGTTGCGCGCTTCTTTTTGCCGGTAGCCTTTCACCGATTTAATGAGCGCGCTATCCGCGCCGTTGAGGTAGCCGGCCTTTGCGGCCAGATTGCAGTACACCTTGATAGTGGCAAGCCGTACGTTGAGCGAGCCGACCGCGTAGCCCTCTTGAAGCTGCCAGCGATTGAACGCCTCAACCAGTCCCCACGTAGCGATAGACCAGCCGGCCAGGTCATAGTACAAGCCAGAGCAGGAGTAGCCGGCGCTGGCCAGAAACCGCTCAAAGAGTGCGATATCCGCAATCTGCCGGCGCGAGGTCTGCGCGCTGATACGCTCATGGTAGTCCTGTAGTAGTGTCTGTTTCGCGGCCAGGTTAGCCGCCTGGCCTATGCCGCTGGCTATGGCCTCTTGCGAGACGATAGCCGCGTCAGACGTGATAAGTGATTTGTCAGTATCCATGTTCTGTACTCCTGCTCTAAAATGTCTAATCGGTCAATTTATCCGTGATACGCTTCTGAGGTAGTTCTATCTCTATGGGCGCCCATCTGCAATCGGGATGATTGCAGCACCAGCCACCCAGGCCCGGCCCTTTATGCTCCCAACAGTAGACGCTGTTTATCGGGCCTCGCTCTTGCTGTAGCTGCTCATGTGCGAGGGCTAGCGCCGTTGGCAGCTCTCCATAAGCTTTCATGCGCGCCTGGCGCCGTCGCTCGTTCCTGGTGATGATATACCCGGTAAGCAGTGCAGCGGCGCCAGATCCGATGTAGGCAAGTCCAGCCGCAACCGGGCTACCGCTCACCAGTAGGCCAGCCGTCAAGCCTAGCAAGAACATAACAAGCCCGTAGGTGAGCCGCGATAGCTTCTGCTGCTCTATGGTAGTCATTCTCTGTACTCCCTCTAGCGAGCCTGGCCGGCGTGATGTCGGCCAGGCGCTTACGCTATTGCTGCTTGCCTTGAAACTGCTTGTACGCGTCTATCTGGTCGAGGTAGCTGCGTTCGCTGTTATAGAGTCCTGGCCCGATTTCGCGCGCCTGGCGTGGCTCTGGCACCGTGTACTCGTCGAGGTCGAGCATCCGGGCCTGCATATCGTTGCTCATGTCCTGCCAGATCTGGCGTACATGGTCAATGTATGCCTGTATGCGCGGATCGTTGCGTAGTTCGGCCAGCTCCGCCCTAGCCTCCTCTATCTGGTCCTCGTATTGCTCTACGACCTCAGAGCGGATCGTGTACAGGTTCCGCTCTAGCTCCCGGCGTGCATTGCGTACGCGCTGGTCAAGGGTGGTGTCGTAGTAAGACTCGATATAGCCGCGCAATATGCGCTCTAGCTCCCCTGGTCGCAGGGCCTCTAGCGCGTCTAGCTCTGTTGCGCCCGCTCCATGCCGCGCCTCAAAGCTATCTTTGCGCTTTTCCGACTCCTTGATAGGCGTTCGCGGCAAGCTGTAGCGCTGGCACTGTGCAGCGGTCAGCACTGCCGGAAAGAGCTTTACATCTACCTCTAGCTGGTAGTTCCTAATGAAGTACTCCAGTTTACGAGAGACGGCAGCGGGCATAGACTGGCCTGCCGGGTCATAATCGGAGATGTAGAGTACGCGTGTAGGCTTGCCCGCTTCCTCTATGCGCCTGGCTAGCGCCCTGGTCGCCGTGATCGACAGTTCGCCGGCGCCAGTCTGTAACGTCATGCCGTAACGCTGGCAGAGCGGCAAAAGAACATCGTTCATCGTCTGCTTTTCTATCCATAACTCAAGGTGGTACGCTTGCGCGCCCTGATAGGCATCTACTGAGTAGTTCGGCGCGTCGGGAAAGTCCGGCATGCCTAGCTCGTACTCAGCAGGAACGGATGAGATGTTGATTTCAGGCTCTGCCACGTAGCTATAATCAAAGCTCTGCGGTTCTGCGTTCTTCTTGTCTTCAATCAGGTCAACGTCTACGAGTCCCAGGTAACGCGCGTTCTTGCTGGCAGCGTTCAGCCGGTCCCAACAGGTATCCGTATTCAAGTACGGCAAGCCATCAGGGAAGGACAGTTCTAAACTGAGCACCTTATAGTGACATCGGCGAAGGTGTACCTTTGTGCCTGGCGCAAAGTTTGCATGATAGAACTCAGCGAACCATTCCCCTAGCTTCCAATCGCCCGGCGTGCCAGCGTAGAACGGGTCATTTTGTGGCGCCAGGGCGATAAGATCAGAGACACGGCGCCCGGTGTCCTTTGCGAGCTGCTTAATGGCGGCGTAGTTAAATTCCATCTCAACGACTCCTTTACTTTCCCCGGCGTGCGGATAGCCGCCACCATAGGACAATGCCAGCAATAAGGGTCAGGTACGGGATAGCTGCAAGCGTAGTTGCATAATCAAGATGCATGTCTGGTACTCCCATTCTGCCGCGCCTGGAATGCGGCATAGCTAACTACTGAACTTCAATCAACGTAGAGGCTTCAACCTCTACCGGCCAGTTCACCCCGTCGTACAGGACATAGGTTACAGGCCCTCGGCCATCCTTGCGGAATGACCATACAATTTCGCCGCTCACACCTGGCGCCGTCGCTTGCTGGCCTATTTGGTAGTCTCCTGCCACATATGGCCCGTAGGCGCTCGTATACTGGCGCGCTAGTCGTTCCTGTGTCTCTGTCATAGTTTCCTTCCTGTGTTAAACTGCTTCTGAGGTTTTATAAATCACTTACGCTTGAGATTTGGGCCGTTCGTGTGGTTACTGAGCGGCCCGCCTCCCTCCTGGTCAGGTCAACGGCCCCAACATTCGCGCTCTATCCAGCCACACTCGACCGGTGGATAATCAGCGACTTGAAAGCGGTTCTCCTGGCGTTTGGCTAGCCGTTTGTTGACCTCATCGGCCAGGCCCTGCTGAGTGACGTACCGGGCATCATTGCCGTAGAGCTGCCTCACTCTGTTGATAGTCTCGGTTCTTGAGAGGTCGCCCCCTGCTGCGTCGTCATTCTCTGGCGTGGTGCTACCTTCAGTCAGGATAACCGGATAGTAGAGGCCCGCCGTTTGACGGAGTGTGAACAGAACCATGTACCTTACTCCTTAGTGAGCGAGGGAGGCCAGCCGCCCGGCCTCCCTGCCTATGTACTAGATCTCGCAAGGTGCGAGGGACATATGAGACGCAACCGGCGCGGTTAGGAGCCAGGCCGGCACCGTATCAGCGATACGTGGGCTAGCCGTTGGCTTTGCGTTGAGCGCCTCTTGCTCTTGCATCGCCGTACGCTCCTCTTTGGCCGCTGCGAGCGCCCATTTCACATGCTTGCACACTGTCGCGCAATGGGCGAACCCTTCGGCGCCAGCAGGACAAGAGCAGGTAAAACCGTGAGTAGGGCTATAGTGGACGCTGTACTCTGTCAGGCTATCGCGCTCGCTCTCGACCTGATAGAACGCTTCGCCGGACGCGCTAAAAACCTTGTGGCAGCGTCCAATTTGCTCGT
>Ga0209166_10001595_pt1 | contig 18559 bp, 11 predicted proteins | sample Coa_R1_3_FD_187151 | JGI IMG/M metagenome (GOLD analysis project Ga0209166, IMG submission 187151) | Surface soil microbial communities from Centralia Pennsylvania, which are recovering from an underground coalmine fire - Coalmine... | ecosystem: Environmental > Terrestrial > Soil >... | reverse complement strand
AGCGATTTTGCCCTCCAGCTTCAGCTTCGCTTTATCCACTTCCTTCAGGAATTTCTCCAGCGCTTTCTTGTCCTCGAAATCCGCCTTCTTCTCCAGGCCGCTCTCGGAGAGCAACTCCACCAGCCCGGGTTCGCGCAAGCGCCTCCCCAGTTTTGCCGCCGCCGCCTCATACTCCTGCACGTTGAGCAAAAATTTGGTAAGCCCCGCGCCCTCCAGGGAAACTCCTTCCCTCGCTTTCACCGCGTGGTCCTCGGTGGCGCGCTTCATCAATTCGTGCGCGAAATCGCTTTCGTCGCGGATGTATCGCTCGGTCTTCCCTCTCTTCACCCGATACAGCGGCGGCTGTGCGATGTACACGTGGCCGCGGTCAATCAACTCCTTCATGTGCCGGAAGAAAAAGGTCAGCAAAAGCGTGCGAATGTGCGAGCCGTCAACGTCCGCGTCGGTCATCAAAATGATCTTGTGATAGCGCAGCTTCCCGGCGTCGAAATCGTCTTTGCCGATGCCGGTGCCCAGCGCCGTGATAATCGCGCGGATTTCTTCGTGCCCCAGCATTTTGTCGTACCGCGCTTTTTCGACGTTTAGGATTTTGCCCTTGAGCGGAAGAATCGCCTGGAATTTACGGTCCCGGCCCATCTTGGCGGACCCGCCGGCCGATTCTCCCTCGACCACGAACAATTCGCAGCGCGAGGGATCCCGCTCCTGGCAATCGGCCAGCTTGCCCGGCAAGCCGCTCGAATCCATCGCCGATTTGCGGCGAGTCAGTTCGCGCGCCTTGCGGGCCGCTTCTCTCGCGCGCGCGGCTTCAATGCACTTGCCGATAATGCGCCGCGCGACCGTGGAATGCTTGTCGAACCATTCGCCCAGGCGTTCGTTGACCAGTTGCTCGACATCGCCCTTGATGTCGCTATTGAGCTTGCCCTTGGTTTGCCCTTCAAACTGCGGCTGCGGCAGGCGCACGCTGATCACCGCCACCAGCCCTTCGCGAACGTCGTCGCCGCTGATGCTCACTTCATCTTTCTGCTCTTTAAGCATGCCGGTGGAAGAAGCAAAATTGTTGATGGAGCGGGTTAGCGCCGATCGAAACCCGGAAAGATGCGTGCCGCCGTCAACGGTGTTGATCGTGTTTGCGAAAGCAAAAACGTTTTCGCCGTAGGTATCGTTGTATTGTAGTGCGATTTCAATCTCGACATTGCCCCGTTTACCTTCCATATAAATCGGCGAATCGTGCAGCGTGGCTTTCCCTCTATTGAGATGCTTGACGAATTCCGCGATGCCGCCGGTAAAACGAAACTCCGTGGCTTTCTCCGTGCGCTCGTCGGCTAGCGTAATCTTCAAGCCTTTGTTCAGGAAAGCCAGTTCGCGAAGCCGCTGCGACAAAGTGTCGAAACTGAAAGTCGTCTTGTCGAAGATCGAAGGATCGGGGTGGAAGGTGACTTTTGTTCCGGTCTTGCGCGTTTTGCCGGTCTGCTTTAGCTTTGAGGTGGGCTTGCCCTTCTCGTAGGTTTGTTCCCACACCCCGCCGTCCCGCGAAATTTCCAGCTCCAGCCAATCGGACAGCGCATTGACCACCGAAACGCCGACGCCATGCAGGCCGCCCGACACTTTGTACGTTTCGCTGTCGAATTTTCCCCCAGCGTGCAAGACGGTCAGCACCACTTCCGCGGCAGGCCGCTTTTCCGTTGCATGCATGTCCACCGGAATTCCGCGGCCGTTGTCTACCACCGTGACCGAATCGTCGGCGTGCACCGTGACGTTGATCTCGTCGGCGTGCCCGCCCATCGCTTCGTCCACCGAGTTGTCGACCACTTCCCACACCAGATGATGCAAACCCATTTCTCCGGTCGAGCCTATATACATCGCCGGCCGCAGGCGCACCGCCTCCAGCCCGCCCAGCACCTTGATGGACTTCGCATCATACTGATGTCCCGGAGCTTTCCCGATTACCGGCTCTTGACCCTTGTCCTCTTTGTCGCCCATTCCTTCTCCTTGCAAAACACTGCGAGCAGCCTGCCCGCACGCGGCGCGCTTGCGCCACACTTCACGGCGATTCCAGAATCGCTCTGACGCGCAACGGCAAATTCATCTCAAGGGAAGGCGTGAATGCGGACTTGTTCTCCGTACGTCGCCTTACCCTTTGATCCCGGCCTCGTGCGGCCGGAACTCGTAGGGTTTCTGCTCCATCCCGTCTCGCGCAGCGAGACGCGGCGAAGGCTTGTTACCCAGCGAACTTGCGTGCGAATTCGCAGGGCTTTCACTCCAAGGTCGCGCGGCCAGACTCCTGGCCTGCCTAATCGCAGCGAGGCGCAGAGCCCGAAAACTGCCACCGCAATCCCCTGGCGGACGTGTCCCAGACTGCCGGGACGACCCGATTCGAAGGAACCGAACACCGAAAAGTTACTGCAAGATTGTACGCGAAATGATAGCTTTGCTCAAGTTTTTTCACCACCTGAGCTTGCTGTAACTATAAGTATTTCAATGAATTACGGAGGTCGCGCCACAAGGCCCAGAGGCTGGCCCTATGCGCAAATACCAGGGTCCCTGAGGTGAAGCCACAATTTGTGATTTCAAGTTTTTCGATCAAATCCGCATGGGCATGATGATGTAGCGGTAGCGATAGCTTTCGTCGGCCAAGGGGCGCATCTGTCCGGCCGATTGCTCGTCCTTCAGCTCGATGCTGACCGGGCCATCGGCCGCCGCCGAAAGAAAATCCAGCATATACGCAGAGTTGAAACCGATGGCTATGGGATCGCCCTTGTAATCCTTGTCGATATTTTCTTTAGCCTCGCCGTATTCCGGACTGGAAGCGGAAATCTCGATGCCGTCCTTGGAGACCGCCAGCTTCACGGCATGCGAGCGCTGATCCGCCAATTGCGAAACGCGGCGCACTGCATCCGTAAGTTCCGATCGCTCAATCACGACGGTCTTGTTGTTTTCGCGCGGCAATACCGCTTCATAATTCGGAAATTGTCCGGTAAGAATTCGCGAAATCAGCAGGCGATGCCCCACCTGGAAAAATAAATTGCTTTCGTCCTTGGCGAATTCGATCTGTGCGTCGGATCCCGCCGCCGCGGACAATTTCTCCACTTCATCCATGGCCTTCTTGGGGATAAGCACTTTCATCTCCCCATTGAGCCCCGCGAGCTTCTGATCAGTTTCCGCCAGCGCCAGTCGGTGGCCGTCGGTGGCCACCATCGCCAAGGTGTCCGGTTTCAAGATTAGCAGCCCGCCGTTGAGCGTATAACGCGACTCTTCCATGGAAATCGCGAATTTTGTCTTGGCGATCAAGCTTTCCATAACCGGTGCCGAAATTTTCACCAGCGTATGCGGCATCGCCGGCAGTGCCGGAAAATTTTCCTTGGCCATGCCCACCAGTTTGTACTTCTTCCGGTCGCTGACGATTTCCACCCAATGATTCTCCAGCAACTTGACCTTGATCTCGCCTTCCGGAAGCAACCGCACCAGTTCCAGTAATTTCTTGGCGGGAATCGTCCCGGCGCCCTCTTTTTTGACCTTGGCTTCGCATGAAGTTCGGATACTCAGCTCTAGGTCCGTGGCCGTGATATTCAGCCGGCTGCCTTTCGCTTCCACCAAAAGATTGGAGAGTATCGGTATGGTGGTCTTGCGCTCCACCACTCCCTGCGTGCTGCTGAGTTCGTTCAACAGCGCTGACTTCGAGACGCTGAATTCCATTGCTTGATAATCCTCGCGGGCGGCTACCGGTGCTGTCATTGTTACCTTGCGACCGCAGAGCGGTCAATGGCGTTTAAGTTGGTCTTTCTGCTGACGCCGTACTCTACTCGCTTTTGAAGAAAGTGAAAAGCGCTAACGCTCCCTGCGCCCTGTGGAAATGGGGGTGTATGGCGCGCCCACCGTTCCTGGTCCAGGACCAGCGCCTCGAGCCATGTTTTCTCCGGCCCCCTCGAAGCGGCCAGCCTCCCGAAGATTCCCACAACAAAATCTATCACTACAATTTCAACACACTTAGTCTCTTCCCTATTTTCCCCTAAGGCTGGAAATCACCTTGTTGTTGTGATGATCGTTGTGAATTAGTGGAAAGCTCCGCAACCGTTGTGTTAGCCGTCGTATACCCAAAGCCTGAGCTGGCGTCCAATTGTGTGAACAGAGGAAAAACCTGGCGCCAAGCTCCTTCCTCGGCCACGCCCTCTTTTTTCTTCGCGCCGATCAACAGAAAATTCAACTGTTTCTCAGATGTTCTTCACAGCCTCACGAAGGAACGTCAGCCCCAGACGAAACCGCTCAAAGGCCCGTCTCAGGATCTCAACCTCAGTATGAATGGTGAACGGTACCGCGATTACTGCAGGGCGTCCATGAGGCGGGTAATCACGCGATTCAAATCTTTGTCCGAGCGCCGCATCTCTTCGATCTTATTGATTGAGTGCAGCACCGTGGTGTGGTGCTTGCCCCCGAATTGCCGCCCAATCTCCGGCAGCGAAGCCGTGGTCAGTTGCTTGACGATATACATCGCCACCTGCCGCGGAAAGGCAATCGCCCGGGTATTGCTGCGCACTTTCAAGTCTTGCTCGCGGAGATTAAAATGTTCGCTGACCCGTTTTTGAATCAGGTCGATGGTGACCCGTTTTTCCTGCGAAGCAATGATGTTGCGCAAGACCTGCTGCGCGGTAGCCAGGGAAACCGTGGCGCCGGTAAGCGAGGCGTAAGCCATCAGTCGAGTCAGTGCCCCTTCTAGTTCGCGCACGTTGGACTTGATGGCCCGCGCGATATATTCCGCTACGTCGTCCGGCAGCGGAAAACGGTCGTTTTCCGCCTTCTTCTGCAGAATGGCGATCTTGGTCTCCAGGTCCGGCGGCTGGATATCCGCAATCAATCCCCATTCGAAACGCGACCGCAGCCTTTCTTCAATGGAGTTGATGTCCTTGGGCAAGCAGTCCGACGAAATGACAATCTGCTTCTGCTGCTCGTACAGCGCATTGAAAGTGTGAAAGAACTCTTCCTGGGTGCGTTCCTTGCCCGCAATGAATTGAATATCGTCGACCAGCAAAACGTCCACGGTGTGGAAGCGATCGCGGAACGTAATCATGCGGTCGAACCGCAACGAATTGATCACTTCGATGGTGAATTTCTCCGCGCTCACGTAGCACAGCCGCATGGCCGGATTGCGCTTCTTGATGGTGTGCCCAATGGCGTGCATCAAGTGCGTCTTGCCCATGCCCACCCCGCCATAAAGAAATAGCGGGTTGTACGCCTTCGATGGCTGCTCCGCCACCGCCCGCGAAGCGGCATGCGCGAATTCGTTGGACTTCCCCACCACGAACGAATCAAACGTATAGCGCTGGTTCAGTTGGTGGTCGTTATTCTCGAAATCGAGCTTGGACTGCTTCGCTGGCGACACCGCCGGCGCCGGCGCGGCTTCCTCTTCCGTGCAAACATAATGGACCTTCAGGTTGGGCGTCCCCTGTTGGTGGAAAACCGCTTTGACGATGTCTCCGTAGGTGCGCGTCAGCACCTGGCGAAACACGGTGCTCGGAATCTGAACGTAAAGCGTATCGCCCTCGGCGCGATTCAGCCGGGTTGGCTGGAACCAGGTCGTGTAGGTGTTAATGCTGACCCTGGACTTCACCAGTTCTAGGAACTTGTCCCACGCATTGGCAGGTTCGCGCTCGCGCGCCGGATTGGTGGCTGCTGTCATCACGAGAAAAGAATGCACCTAAGCTATTTCCACAGATGTGAAAAAGCTGTGGAAAGCAAGTCTCAACTTCCGTTCTATCGTTTTTCGGAACTAGGGATCATACCCGCCCGGGCTTTCCGTTCGCCCCTGTCAGCCCTGAGCGTTGCTGCGAATTTCCTCGGCCCCCGCACCATTACTCTCCGACAGCGCGGGATTGTCGCCGATTGAAGCGTGGGGAGCAAGCGAAAAGTGCGCGAAGGCGTTGGCCAACGTTCACATCTCGTTCACAGTTTTTCCACAAGCAAAAAAGTTTCGCTCTTTGCGCGCCACGCGCTGATTCAAAAGGAAGTTTTGCAAAAATTCCCCCATCCCCTTGGGCCTCCCGCCGGAATTGCACAAGAACAACCTGAGGAAAACTCCCACTATTCCGCACTTTTTTTCTCGGGCCGCTCGAATACATAGATACCCAGAGGGTCGCTGCCGATCAGCAAGCTGTCCTTCCGAACCACGATGATGCTCGCTTCCAGTCGGGCGCCGTCCGGAGTGTAAATCTTGTATCCCGCGCGCCGCGTCCCGTCTTTATCGAATCGCAGCAGATTATTCCCCACCGCCATCCACACTTCGCCTGTGTCGCCATCGACACCTAAGGCGGTCAGGATAAGCTTGAATACCGGCGCGCCGTGCCGTTTTTCCTGCCGCAAAATTTCCCGCCGCATGGCCTGCGCCTCGAAGGCCGCGTCCACCGCGGTGTATTCCATATCCTGCCCGGCGTACCCAAAACGATCGTATTCCCGCACCGTCGGCTCCGGCGTGTACGAAAACCCATAATAGAGGTGCCCCTGCGCGTCGCTCACCAGTTGGCCGATGTTCAAGAAGCGATTAAGGTCGGCCCGCTCGCTGATTTGCTCCGGATCCCCAAACTCCCGCACGTCGCGCCCATTCTTGTCGAACACAATCACCAGGTGCGGATCGTCCAGGGTGGTCACCGCGACCTCTGCGTCAGGCAGTGCCGCCACCGAAAGTGGCCCGTTTACCTTGGCCAGGCGCGCGTTTCCCGACGCCTCCCAGATCTTTACCGCGTTCGCCGCCCGGTCCGCTACATACACCGTGCCCGCCCCATCCACGTCCATACTCTCCCCGTAGTCGACAGACCGCAACTCCGGCGCTTGCGGACCGGAGGTCGCGCCATACGACGGCACGTTCCGAAGCAACTTGCCGTCTTTCCCGAAAACGGAGACGTAACTGGCCGGCGCCGTCAATACATAAATTGCGCCATCAGCTCCCACCCGTACGGATCGCAATCCCGGTCCAATCGCGGGCAGAATCCTCGCTTTCGCCGTCAGATCGCCTTCCTCTTGCCCGAAACTGGCGCTGGCCAGGCACACCAACAGACACCAAACAGTTGGGATTTTCACGTAAGTGCCGCCTTTTGTTGCAGCAACAGGTCAGATTACCAAACACGTTGGCGAGTTGCCCCAGGTTGCGACTCTGCGCGGCAACTCTCACTTTCACCTCAGGGCGAGTTTCAACCGTGCCGTAACGGACGCCCACCAACAAGGCTTTAGCCACTGAGGGCTTCGCCTTTCACCCGCGCGCGACGCGCGTCCTGCCACTAATCGATGTGCAACCGCAGTCTCTCGATCGACTTTGCGCGCAGCCGCCCGGCCCCATTCCGTTCGCCGCCATCCGTCTCGATCAGCACACCGTTCAGTTGCACATCGCCGCTGGCCACCTCAAACCGCGCCGGAAGCCCGTCCAAGAACCGCTTGATAATCGCCTCCCGATCCATTCCGATCACTCCTCCATGCGGCCCGGTCATCCCCACGTCGGTGATGTACGCCGTTCCCCCTGGCAAAACACGCTCATCGGCCGTAGTCACGTGGGTATGTGTCCCCACCACCGCAGTCGCTCGGCCGTCCAGATACCACCCCATGGCGATTTTTTCGCTCGTGGTTTCGGCGTGTAGATCCACCACCACCACTGCCACGTCAGTCGGCAGCTTGGCCAGTTCCTTGTCCGCTTTGCGAAAGGGGTCGTCAATCGGCGTAAGGAACACCCGCCCCTGCAGGTTCAGCACCGCATACTTGACGCCATTCTTGGCCGTCCCCACGAATGTCCCGCTCCCCGGCGAGCCCTCCGGAAAATTGCCGGGACGCAGCAATCGCGGTTGCTGCGGCATGTATTCCAGAATCTCTTTGCGGTCCCAGCTGTGGTTCCCTCCGGTTAGAACCTCGATGCCCATCTCCAGCAGTTCATCCGCCAGCCTTGGCGTGATGCCAAACCCCGACGCCGAATTTTCGCCATTGGCGATCACTAGGTCGACCTGCCGCTGCTCCACAATGTCCGCCAGCCGGTCCCGCACCATCTGCCGGCCGGGCGCGCCCACAATGTCTCCAATGAAAAGTATGCGCATCAGTTGTTGGGGAGCGTTTTAGTTCATCCTGACGCCGTAAGGGCGCGTCCCAGCGAGCAAAGTGAGTCTTCGTGCTCGCAATCCCTTTGAATCCACCCCTCCAAGCCGCATGGCGGCTTGAAAACTGGTCCACTGCACCACCAAAAAAGAGCGGACTGCTTGGCCGTGGGGAGCTAGGCCGTGAACCTCTGAAATAGTAGGGCGCCACGAGCCAACCGTTAGGCTTTCCTGCCCCGCTCGTGGATCCCCCCTCGGGAATCCGCCAGCGGGACAGGCCGTGCACACGGGCTGTCTATCCGCAGCACCTCAGAGATTCGTCATTGGTTCAAACAGCTTTCGCTCCCGCACCTGCTTCGAAGTACCGCTCCGGCCCATATTCTAGCAGGAATGCCCGCCGAACTAGCTTGGCCGCGCAAAGGCGCGTTCCTTTTAACTAGGTAGGGGCCGGCGCTACTCACTTCCCTCCGCTTTCGTTCCATAGAAACGCCAATTCGTCCGCTGTATCGTCCACCAACTGCGTGATCGACACTCCTGCACTATGCCCGGCCTTTAATTCATAGTGCAGCAGCACCGGCCGCCCACTGGCATTGTCCGCTTGCAGCAGCGCCGTCATCTTGCGAGCATGCAACGGAGCCACGCGCGTATCCGAATCCCCGGTATGGAACATCACCGCCGGATACTTGGTTCCGGCTTTGACGTTCTGATACGGCGAATATTTCAGCAGGTACCGAAACTGCTCCGGATTCTCCGCCGATCCGTACTCCGTGGTCCACCACCGCCCCACCAGAAAATTCTGGTACCGCAGCATGTCCAGCAACGGAAATCCGCACCAGATAGCTCCAAATAGATCCGGGCGCTGCGTCATCGCCGCCCCCATCAGCAAACCGCCGTTGGAGCGCCCGCGAATGGCCAGTCGCGCCGTTGATGTGTACTTGTGAGCGATCAGGAATTCCGCGGCGGCAAAAAAATCGTCGAACACGTTTTGCTTCTTCTCGAACATTCCCGCTTTGTGCCAGTTCTCCCCGTATTCGCCGCCGCCTCGCAGATTGGGCTGCGCAAAGAATCCGCCTTGCTCCATCCACCAGGCAAACTCCGGACTCCATGTCGCCGTCATGCTGATGTTGAATCCGCCGTATGCGGACAGTAGCGTCGGAGCGCTCCCGTCCGTCTTCACGCCCTTCTTCGAGGAAATAAACATCGGCAGGCGCGTGCCGTCCTTCGAGGTATAGAAAACCTGTTTGACCTCATATTGCTCGGAAACGAAAGGCACTTGTGGTTTGGCGAAAATCTCCGCTTTGCCGGTCTTTACGTCGTAGTGGTAAATCGTCGGAGGATGGATGAACGATTGAAACGTATAGAATCCATTGTCCGATCCGTCCAATCCATAAACCGCGGAAGCCGAACCCAGTGTCGGGTACTCCAGTTTGCCCAGCACCTTGCCGTCCAGGCTGTAGATTTGCGTTTGCGTTACCACGTCGTGCAGCCCGGTGACAAAAAGCTTCCCGCCCACGATGGAAATTTCGGAAATCACATCTTTGCTCTCCGGCGCCACCGTTTGCCATTTTTCCGGGCTCGGATCGCTGATGTGAATCCGCAGCACCCGGTAGTTCTCCGCCTGGTAGTCCGTCAACGCGTATAGATCGTCGCCGTGATTCTCCACCTGAAAGCGGTTATCGATGCCGTGAATGATGGCCCGGATGGGCGCATCCGGCGTGCGTAAATCCTTCACGTACACGTCCGCGCGCGTGGCCGGCACCCCGTGCTCCACCTCGATCAGCAGATAGCGCTCATTCTCCGTCACTCCCGCCCCGATCAGTTGCATGGGCCCAAGCTTTTCGCCGTTAAACTCTTTCCCGAAAATAACCTGGTCCGATTCCACCGGCATCCCCAGCCGATGGTAGTAGATCTCCGTCCCGGTCGTTTCCAGCCGGCCGTAATACAGCCCTTGTTTTCCCGGACCGATGTTGATTTGGCTGTATCGCCCGCGCGGCAGCACATCCGGCAAGGCCTGTTTGGCTTTTACGTCCAGCAGCCGCACCACCTGCTCGTCGGCTCCGCCTTCCCGCACCCCGTACACCAGCAAATCCCCATCCTTGGAAACATCATTGATGTGCACCGACGTATTTTGATCGGCGCTCAACTTTGCCGCGTCCACCAGCCGCTCCTCGCTTCCGTGCAACCCCCGTCGCATATAAATCGACGCCTGGTTTTCCTCCGGCAGCCGCTTGGTAAAGAAATACTTGCCCTGCCGCTCGACCGGAATGGAGTAGCTTTCGGCGCGCACCAGTTCCGTCACCCGCTTCGCAATCTCCGGGCGAATCCGCACCTGCGACAAGTAGCTTTCCGTATATTTCATCTGCGCTGCAATCCACGCCCGCGTCTCCGGACTCTGCCCGTCCTCCAGCCAGCGGTAAGGGTCGGTGATCCTCTTCCCGTGAATCTCCTCCGTCACCGGCTTGGCCTCCGTGGCCGGAGCCGCCGGCAGCTCGATTCCGTTTCCGCCGTGAATCACGTCCGTCTCGGCAGGGGTAAACGCCATAATCAGCGAGAGCCCCACCCACGCGACCAACAAATGAGTTTGCACGAATCATCCTCCACGAAACCGAATCGCCCGTACCGCTTCGATTTGCCGGGCAGCGGAACATTCTAGCAGGCAGGCTCGCAGGAAAACCTGCCTGCCTTCCCCAGCGGCAACCAATACGCTGCCCAACTAAAAACGTACTGATAATAGCCGTAGCTCAGGTTCGCTGTTTTAATCTGAGGCCTTTCGACGCTTGGGTGTGGTGGATTCTTGGCCGGGAGTTTCGTCCGTGAACTTCAGTGTTCTCATACGCGCGCAGGTTCTTGAAACGAGGCGGAAGGCTCGCCTAAGCGATCATGGCTTCTTCAGGGACAGGAAGCTCGGGACTTGGGTTGGCGTCCAGCCAACCAAGGATGTTCAACCGACGAATTGCGAGCGCGATGTCGGTCTCCTTCAATGGAGGTCGTCGGCGTTGTTTCCAATCCCGTACGTACTGGAGGATCTCCATCTCAGATGGTTTCCGACCGGTTCCGCGCAGGTTCCTGGCCGCAAAATGGACTGTGGCAGCAATTTCTGCATCATCCGTATTCATTCTGACTACCAGATCAGCAACAGCTGCGATTTGGTCCCGCCACTGTTCCAAGAAACGCTCATAGCTTATTTTTGCGTCGACGTAGGTAGGTCCTACATCTGTCGCCAACATGCGTCCAAGCTTTCGCTCGACAATGAGACCGTTGTTTATCAGGCGCGTCAGAACCTGCTTGATTTCGTCCGAATATGGGCCGTAACTGCCTCGTCGATACACTAAGCCAGTGGGAATTCCAACCTCAGTCGCGAAGTACGCGATCTTCTGAAAGCTAATGCGGCCAATTGGCCAGTGGTACCGTTCGCGGCTTACAAGATCGATGATTGCTACGATTGCAATCCAGCCCGGCTCAACTCGGAACGGTGCTATAGATTCCACCTGATGGCTAGCTTTTGCTGAGTCCTCGTCATGGCTATGCAAGAACTCCAGCCGCAGTTCCTCATGCGGAGTTCCGAAGGGAGCATACAGCTCAATCGGAATTTGAAGGCTGGCCAGATGACGATATAATGTTGGGCCGACCACGCGCCATTCCAATCGGCCCTCCCCGCACCCAAGGGGCGGCACCGCGATGGATGTCACGCCCCACTCGCGAACATGGGCCTTTAGATACTGCAGGCCCTTCACAATGTCACTCAGCCGTGAAACGGACCGCCAGTGGTCCTTTGTAGGGAAGTTAACGATGTTCGGAGGAGTCATCCTGCGATACAAGTATGGTTCACCGAGGCGTACTGCGTGCTGCGCGCATCGCCGCACGTAATCTTCATACATGTCCGGAAACCGCTGACGGAATCCCAGCGCAATGCCTTTGCCCATCACACCGACGGTGTTGACCGTATTGACAAGCGTTTGCGCCCCTGATTCGAAGATGTCGCCAATCAACACCTTAACCATTTGGCTGCCTCACACAAAGAAGAGGTCTCGATTTCCGGTCACGGGCAAATTGAATCCCGCAGCTACTAGTGCTTGATGACTTTCTTCACATGATGCATATGCACCGATGATGTATCGGATCGGCACTACGTCAGGAACCAACACCTCTGCACATTTCTGAGCGGAATGACGCCAGTGTTCGATCTGATCACCAGGGTGATTCCAGGACCGAGCGAAAGTGCGTTCGCTCTCGACGATCGCCAAACCGCGCGGAGCCGGGCTGAAACGAACATACTTGCTCGCTGCGTTGCTATCCGTCACAACGACATTCGAAATATCGAGCACGTCGGAACTGACCCTCAATACGCAGATTTGTGCATGGAGCTCGCGCCTCCTCAGAAGCATCGGATTCCGCGCACAGATATACAAATTCGCATATTCGTGTAGTGGACGGCCCTTTGGAACGATGACCCTAGCTCGGCGATCCTGCACACCTTCGAGGGCAATCGATTCGTGTGCGACATTCTCTGCGCGTTTGTGCGAAAGAATGCCGCGCCTCAGAATCGACGGTACGGTCGCAATCGGCACGATATATCCGAGTTCAGTTAGTTCGTCGCGAGTCATGGCGCTATCTCAACCTGACCCGCTTCATTGTTTACGCCGTCCGAGAGCATACCATTAACCCTGTCGTATAGGAACAGAAATTGTTCCTATCGCACCACAGCTTAGTTCCTAGATAATATGTCATCCGTCCCTTCGAGGCTATCAGACTGTGCCGCTACGACCCGATCGGTTTCGAGAGCTCCGAGAAGCCAAAGCGCTCTCTCAAGAAGCCCTTGGTCATTCGGCCGGCGTGGCACATTCAACGATAGCAAAGATTGAACGCGGGGCCGCCCTAACGACAGGCGCCGATATCCTTGAGCGGCTGGCGGTAGCCCTTGATTCCACGATCGATTATTTTTTTGGCCGAGGGTTCGAAGACGTAAATGCTTCGACGGCGGCGACGCAAATGTCGTTTGACGTATTCTCGAAAGATCCGAAGTTTACCGACGAGCAACGCGAGCGGTGTCGGCGTGTCTTGTCGCATAGGGAGGCGCCCAAGACAAGTGCAGCATGGCGCTCACTCGCAGAAATGCTTGACCTGGCTGTCGGACCCTCGCCTACAACGTCGTCCCATGAACCGAGACTCGCATTGATAAGGAAGGTCGGCGCCAAACCTAAACACTAGCGAGGGCCGTTGAGCGGGTCGGAGTGCCCCACGCTTCGGTTTGGCGGCGGAGCGCCTGACGGAGCATGAGCAACAGTTTTCTTAGGTTGTGTTAGGATTTCCTCACCGTGAGGAGAGTCTCTCTCCAGCATGACCCATATCAATCTGCCCACGTGGCTTGACTGGCTTGGTTCGCCCCCAGTTTGCACGATTATCACTGCGGTGGCGATCGTGTTAACGGTGCTTTCTTGGTTTCTGAAAAACGAAAATCGTAAACTAAGCCTGCAAATTCAGACCATTCAAGGTGGGCCCCAACAGCAGGGCCAGGGCGCGCAACAGCAGCAGCAGGCTATTCAGCAAGTCACAGGGGACGTGGTCACGATTAATAATTACGGCCCTGTAACGTACAGCACCGAAACGAAGGGTGAACCTAATGCCGGGACAAACTGAACGAGCCACTTTGGACTATGCTGTCGTTTGCGACGACGTACGCTTCGAAGTAGGCGACAAGATTAGCTTGATGGGAGTGTTCGATTCGATTAATGTGCAGAGCTTTCCGACGGTGCATCCTCGGCTTGCTGTCGTAGCGGCTTGGGCTGGACTGCGTGGGGAGGCCCAGTCAGAGATTCAATTGGTCGATCCCAGTGGAAGCCTACTTGCAAACATGGGAGTGGCCAATCTCAAAGAGACAGGTGAAAAGAAGGGCGCCCGGCACATCGCAGTTACGCTTAACGTGCCTTTCAAAACCCCTGGCACCTATGAAGTAAGAATCTACCTGGACAGACAGCTCGCTAAGAGTATCCCTCTTCCGATCCGAAGAGCCGGAACGCCGCCGACAGGATTCGGAAGGTTGGGTGACTTGGGGAGACGGGACGCAGGAGCGTGAACCGCTTAGTTGATCTTTGTCGTCCGTGCCCGGCGTTTTCAAACACCTCCGCAATTCCCATTTTGGAGCATGAAGTTTACTCTTGATAAGCGTCCAGAACTCCATCAACCGGCCGATTTTTCCGCCTCGCGTCGCGCGCTAAGAACGCTAAGTCCTTTGTCTGCCGTATCTACGCAAAACGACCGGGTGGCACCCTCTTCTTTCTCTTCGAGCCGTTCCCTCTCCATTGCCCGGGCGCGAGGCGTACAATGGCATACCCGGATGCAGGAACCGGGCAGAGGAGGCAGTGTGAAGCGAACTCCAATCACAGTCATTGCCGGCATGATTTGTCTCGCGCTGGGCGTTTCAGTAATGCACGGCAAGTCTGCGACGCAAAACCACACAGCCGAGCAGCTCGGCCAGGTCAATTTCCCCACCAGCTGCTCCGCCGAAGCCCAGCCCCTGATGGAAACCGGTGTCGCCCTCTTGCACTCCTTCCAATACCAGCAGGCCGACCAGACCTTCAGCCAAGCCGCTGATCGCGACCCCAAGTGCGCCATGGCCTACTGGGGCCAAGCCATGACCAATTACGAGCAGCTCTGGGAATTTCCCCACCGACGAGCCATCAAGCGCGGTGCGGAAGATACAGAACGTGCGCAAACACTCGGTGCCTCCACCGACCGCGAACGCGGTTACATCGCCGCTGCCGCCGCCTTCTACCTCGCCGATGCCAAGCTTACTGAAAAGCAGCGCCTCCAGGCCTATTCCACCTCTCTAGCCAAGCTGCACCAACAGTCCCCCGACGACGTCAACGCCGCCGCCTTCTACGCCCTCTCCCTCGTCGCTCTGGCCGAACAGCAAGAGGTAGATCCCCAAGCCAACCGCCAAGCCGCCATCGCCATCCTCGAGCCTCTCTGCCGCAAAGCACCCAATAACCCCGGCCCGGCTCACTACATGATTCACGCCACCGACACCGCCGAGCTCGCCCCCCAAGGCCTGACCGCCGCCCGCACGTATTCCAAAATCGCCCCGGACTCTTCCCATGCCCTGCACATGCCTTCCCACATCTTTGTTCGCCTCGGTCTATGGCAGGAATCTATAACTTCCAACATCGCCGCCTCCGATTCCGCCGCGAAAGCCACCCAGGAGCATCGCGCCGAGCCACATTACCAGTTCCATGCCCTCGACTTTCTCAATTACTCCTACCTGCAAAGCGGCCAGGAGTCCAAAGCCCGCGCCATGATCAAGGAATTGGCCGAGGTGCCCGGCGCCGATCAGCGATCCATCGCCGAGCATCAATCTTGGTTCGCCGCCCGCAATGCCTTCGAGCTGCATAGCTGGAAGGAAGCCGCCCAACTCCCGATACCGGAGGTCCCGCCCGACTCGCAAGAATCAACCTACCGCGTTCGTGCTATCGGCGCCGCCCGCTCCGGCGACCCCCAAGCCGCCCGCCAGAACTTCGACAAATTTATGGAGATCGCCGCCGAGGAGCAGCGCAGATCCGCCCATCACCGCGACCATGCTCCCGAGAAAAGCGTCCAGCAACTCGAAGTGGAAGCCTGGCTGGCCTTCGCCGACGGAAAGAAGGACCAGGCCGTGACCGCCCTGCGCTCCGCCGCCGATCGGGAAGATGCCGATGGCGTGGACTCCCTCACCATGCCCGCCCGCGAGATGCTCGGAGACCTGCTCCTCGAACTTCAGCGCCCCGCCGAAGCCATCGCCGAATACAAATCCGCCCTCAAGAACTCCCCCAACCGCTTCGACGCCCTGTCCGGAGCCGCTCACGCCGCCCAATTGGCCGGCGATGTTGCCGCCGCCAACGCCTATTACGCTAAGTTAACGCAAATCTCCGGTCCAGCCGCCGACCGCGCCGAACTAATGGAAGCTAAGTCCTTTCTTAACCGCGCCGTAAAAGCAAATGAGCCGGTCGTTTGTCGTCACCTGCATCCTCTTTTCCCTTTTTGCTGTGACCGCTATCGGCCAGACGCCAGCCGCCACCGGTAGACCATAGTGGACCGGCCAGGCAGAGAGAGTGCCAGAGGACCCCCTGCGCCACCAAATTTTACCTTGAATTGAGATTACTGTTCCGCTATACTGCTCCCGTTCGCAAGTGCGTCTCCCCGAGGGGTCCCCTAAACCTAGACCACCATCATTCATCATTGTTCTCGAAGCATTTGTGTCTACTCTCGCTCCCAGGATCGCCGCGGGACATTTCACTACTTCACTACTTCGCGCGAAACCCGCTGCCTCTGTGCAACTCACCGTTATCTGCCCCCTTGGCGTGCCGCACCGGGACCAGCTAACTATCTTTAGAATCAACACTTGCAAAAGTGTATCAAAACAAAGGACTTTATCTACCTTTAGAATCAACACTTACGCAAAAACCGGGGGGAGGGGGAGGCACAAAAATATCGCAACCCTCCCAAAATCCGGTCGAGCGGATACTGACCTAGGGCAGTGGCCCGACTGGCCCAATCCTGTACCGTTACGCCTTTCTAGCACACGGATAGCTTGACAGTCGCAACCAATCTTGCCTAAGCTCCGTCTTACTAGCCACATGCATCCGGATAGATCGCGCTTTCGCATACTGGCCTTGCTTCTCGCCGTTGTTTTCCTGGCGGCGCAGTTCCACTTTTGCGCGGACTTCATTTCCGGCCCAACGTCTTCGCACGTTTGTCCCGTTTGCAACGCGGCCGGCACCGCCGTCGCCGCCGAGTCTCCCAGCGCCACCATCGTCCCCGTTACGGATCGTCTGGAAAGTTTCGCTGTCGTCTCCCGTATTTCGTCCGGTATCTCCCGGGCTATCTCTCCGCGCGCTCCTCCCTCCCGGTAAGTAATCCCGATCCCTGGGTAATCTCGTTCGGCCACTGGACTATTTGTCCCTCTCACAGAAATAAGCGAGGAGTACCGAAATGATGAAAGGATTGGCTTGGGCCATGGCGCTGCTGGCCTTGCCCGCCTGCGTATCGGCGCAGAAGATGCCGCCGCTTCCCCCACCCACCGCGCCAGCCTCCGCGCCGGCTGCGGCACCAGGCGCGTCCGCCAAAATCACGCTCGACGAGGCCATTCGCCTGGCCTTGCAGCATAACCATGCTTTGCAGGCCGCCCGCACCACCATCCTGCAGAATCAGGCGCAAGAGATCACTGCCAACCTTCGTCCTAACCCCACTCTCTCCTGGGACTCGCAGTTTTTCCCGCTCTTCAATCCCAACCAGTTTACAGTCAACTATCTTGAGAACCAGGCCCAGTTTGACGTTGGCATCGGCTACCTCTTCGAGCGCGGTAAAAAACGCCAGCACCGCTTGCAGGCCGCCCGTGACCAGACCGCCGTCACCACCTCGCAGGTGGACGACAACCAGCGCAACCTCATTTTCAACACCAGCCAGCAGTTTATCGCGGTGCTGCTCGCCGAATCGGCTCTGCAACTGGCCCAGCAGGACGTGGATAGTTTCCGGCAGACCGTCGACATCAGTGAATCCCGCTTCAAGGCCGGCGACATGAGCGAGGGTGACCTGCTCAAGATCAAGCTGCAGTTACTCCAATTCCAGAGCGACTTGGCCACCGCCAAGCTGGCCAGGCAGCAGGCCCTCGCCGCGCTCCGCCAATTTTTGGGTTTTGAATCTGTGCCGGATGAGTTTGACGTTCAAGGCGATCTCGACTATCAGCCGGTTCATGGCACCATCGAAGATTTGCAGTTGCTCGCCGCCCGCAGCCGTCCCGACCTCCGCGCCGCGCAGCAAAACGTCACCGCAGCGCGCAGCCAGGAAGCGCTCATGCGCGCCAACGGAAAAAAAGATCTCGGCGTAACCTTTGACTACACGCATACCGCCGGCATCAATAGCGGCGCTTTTTTCTTCAACATCGACCTCCCCATCTTTGACCGCAACCAGGGCGAAATCGCGCGCACTCGCTACGCCATTATCCAGGCCGAGCAGCAAGCCGTCGAAACCGCGCAGCAGGTCCACACCGACGTCACCGACGCTTACCTCGCCGTGCATTCCAACGACGAAATCATCCAGCTGTACCGCGGAGGCTACGTCGACCAGGCCAAGCAGTCTCTCGACATCACCGAATACTCCTACAAGCGCGGCGCCGCCAGCCTGCTCGATTTTCTCGACGCCGAACGCACCTACCGTGCTAACCAACTGGCCTATCGCCAGGCGCTGGCCAGTTACATGACCGCTCTCGAGCAATTACGCCAGGCGGTGGGGACGAGGAACTTGCCATGATTGCACACGCTCCTTCGCGTACCTCTTCTCTCGCCCCTCTCGCCGCCGCGATTTTCTCCGTTGTTGCGGCTGGCTGTGGCTCCGGTCCGGGTGCCTCCGAATCCCAAATGACCTCCTACTCCGGTGGGGAGAACAAAGCGGACACTGCCAACCTGTTTACCGTGCCTCCCGACCAGATGGCTCACATCCAGGTGGTCACCGTCGAAAAATCCAAGCTG
>Ga0209166_10001594_pt1 | contig 18574 bp, 16 predicted proteins | sample Coa_R1_3_FD_187151 | JGI IMG/M metagenome (GOLD analysis project Ga0209166, IMG submission 187151) | Surface soil microbial communities from Centralia Pennsylvania, which are recovering from an underground coalmine fire - Coalmine... | ecosystem: Environmental > Terrestrial > Soil >... | reverse complement strand
TCCGCTGACGCTGATGTCGTCATCGACCCAAAAAGCAATGTTGCTGCCGAAATTGCCGGCTGTAAAAATGCTGAAGAACCCGGTGCTGAAATTAGTGCGAGGGATAAAGGGAGGCACGGTTCCGGCAGGAACCAGCGTGCCAAAATTACCGCGATTGGAGCCGGTTTCCTGGAAGAAGGTATTCATCCGCAGCCCAACGGGTAGAATTCCGGGGATTGTGCCTGGCCAGATGGAACGCGGGAAGAGCTCTTTTTGAGCCTCAGATCCCAGCATGACCGGTGGTATCTTCAGGAATGTTTCGTCGTCGGTGGGAAACTTGAACCCTGCATCCTTGAAGGCTTTCCCAAAGTCATTCAGTTTGGGAAAATCCGTATGGCACGTACTGCAGGAAGTTTGATACATGCGGGCAAAAGCAGGAATCGCATGAGTTATAGCCGGATAAAACAGAAGAAATATCACCAGGATGCCAAGTACCCCAGTCTTTATCCTCATATAGATAGACGCTCCTTGATTGGTGTTCGAAGTTCCGTGCTGCATGAAAGTGGTAAGTACATATAGCAGTAAATCGTATTTGGATATGTTTGGGATGTGATGGGCATCACACTATGTCACATTCGTGTGTGGCATTTGATTGCATGCCGGTGGACATGCCCAAGGAACAACAGTAGGAGAACGGGATCCGTTCGTCTGTTCAAAATTGCACATAGGCGGGCATCGCATTCTATTTCGATAACATTCCCGATTTGGCTTGCGCACTCTCTCCCGGCTGATAGGAACAAAAAGGATCGCTTTCCAGCGCATCGCCGGTATAAGCGAAGGCACGGGCGCGCGAGCCGCCGCAGATTTCGCCATACTCGCATTCTCCGCATTTTCCTTTGAGTCGATCTGCGCTGTGCAGCGCCTGGAATAGTGGCGAGTTGCGGTAGACCTCTGGAATTTTATTCGTCCGCACATTCCCCGCCGATACCGGCAAAAAACCAGCCGGACATATCTCCCCCGTATTCGAGATGAACATGATGCCGTGTCCATCGCGGATTGCGAATCCATTAAAGACAGATATCCTGTGGAGCGCGTCAGGAGCGATCTTCTGCCCGCGCATGCGTTGAAGGGCTACACGCCGGTAGTGGGGCGCTTCCGTGGTCTTGATGGCGAAAGGCGCGCTGCTGGCAAGATCGTAGATCCGGTTCATGAGCTTCTCGCCGGCCATAGGGGTAAGTTCCTGGAGCGCTTTGCCGCGGCCCACCGCGATAAGAAAGAAAAGGCTCCAGCGCATGACTTTCAAGGTTGTGAGCAGCTCGTAAATTGCCTCAAGATCGTCTGCTGTCTCCTGGCAGACAAGCGTGTTGATCTGGATTGGCAGTTTAACTTCCGCGGCTGCCTGAACGGCCCGCATCGTCCATTCAAAGCAGCCGGCGACGCCTCGCACACTTTCATGCCGTGCGGCATTCGAGCCATCCAGGCTGAGCCCAAGGCTCTGGATTCTATGCTCCTTCAACTTTGCGATTGTGTGGAGGGTCAGTGCCTCGGTCGCGCTGGGCGTGATCGAAACCTGTATACCTAACGATTGCGCCTCATCAATCAATTCGTAAAGGTCAGGCCGTTGCAGCGGATCGCCGCCTGTGAGGATCAGATGCGGCAGAGGATTGCCGAACTCCGCGATCTGATGCAGCAGATTTTTGCTCTCCGCGTGGTTCAGCTCGAGCGGATGGCACTTCGCCATGGCCTCGGCCCGGCAATGGCGGCAAGCCAAGGCACATGCTTGCGTCATCTCCCAGTAAACAATCAGCGGGGTTTGGACGTAATCGCGCGTCATGGGGTGACTCTTGGGAGCTGTGATATCAGCCGTGATATTCATAATGATTCCTCGACGAAAGACCGCTGTCAGACAACTCAGCCGCATTGGGATCGATTGTGTCTTGTAGAAGGGCTTGGGCTGCCTGGTTGCCGCTCTGGATGCAATCTGGAATACCAATGCCGCGATAACCCGCGCCGGCCAGATATAAACCCGAATATTGCGAGATCAATTGATCTATTTCTGCAATGCGGGCTCGATGTCCAACTTCATATTGCGGATTTGCCTTCTGCCAGCGATACACTTTTTCAAGCACGGGCGAGGCCTCGATCCCCATCGTCGTCAGCAACTCCTGTCGCGCCAGCTCTATCAGGGCAGCATCAGCCTGTTCGGCAAGGTGCTCGGCGCGTGCTCCCCCAATAAAGACCCTCATAAGGATGTAATCATCGGGAGCCCGGCCGTCAAACTTGTTGGAACACCACGTACATCCAAGAATTCTGCGTTGTTGGTTGTGTGGGACGAGGTAACCCGAGCCATCGAGCAGGCCCGGCACATCGCTGCGCCGGAATCCAAGGGAAACTGTGGCTGTACTGACATATCGGATTTCCCGCAGCTTCGACGCAAGTCTTGGAGCCATGCTCTCAATCAATCTCGCGGTTACATACGCGGGGGTGGCAAAAATAATCGCATCAGCCCGAATGGCCGGTTCACCCTGTACAAAAACTTCGTAATCATCAACTGTGGGGCGAACCGTGAGAATGCGCCGGTTCAAACTCACAGCGCCAGGATCGAGTTTTGACACCAGCGCATCGATCAGTTGTTGCAGCCCGCCTTTGAGAGTGACCAGTGGGGAGAACGGCATCTTGGTTACAACTTCCGGTCGCTTTCCGCCTCTTTGCTCCCAAATAGCTCGTAAGAGGCTTCCATATTTCCTCTCCAACTCTTGAAAGCGTGGAAAGGTACTGTTGAGGCTTAGTTTTTCCGGATCTCCGGCGTGAATACCCGCCATCAATGGATCTGCGATCTTGTGAAGTGCCTCGCAACCCAGCCGCCGTCGCATGAACGCTGCTAAGCTCTCGTCGACAGCGTTGTCCCGGCGTGGAGGAATGAACAAGTCCATCCCCATCCGCAATTTTCCCGGCCATGTAATTAATGAAGACTTCAGGAAAGGCGCGATCCCGGCAGGAGGCATTGGCTGTAGCTTGCCGTCACTCCAGATCAATGCCTTTCGTGAAGGGGCCTTTACCTGGAGGAATTGGTCTTCCAATCCAAGGCTGCGGCACAGTTCAAGGGCAGCGGCTTTCTGAACGCTAAAAGAGTCAGGACCGCCCTCGACAAGAAACCCATCCTGGCAGGTTGAGGTAATTTTTCCACCGAAGCGTGGAAGGCTCTCCAGAAGCCTGTACTCCAGGATGCCGCGTCCCCATTGCTGCAGACGGTAAGCTGCCGTCAGGCCAGCAATACCTCCACCGATGATGACTACCTTTTTCGTAGACTCTCGCATTTTCCTGATTGCAAACCCACAACGTAGCAAACAGACATCAGAATAGGGTTTCAGGATCGATTCTGACTGTGACGGAGGTCACACCATCGGCTTATTCCCGGCCTCTGCTTCAATTTGGGGTTCTGACCAGGACCGGGACGCAAAGTGTTAGCAATCTACAAAGCCGCCAGGAAAACGCGGGATTGTGAAAACTGAAGTGGCGCTCTCGCTATTATCATGCGATATGCAGATCACACATGTAGGTGACAGCCATCACAGCCAGTGTGAATTTCAACCACGTAATCTTTTACGATGCAATCCCAAACGAGCCGCAAATTTACACGAACAGCTTTAGCGCGGTTCTTCATGCAGTCGAACCCAAAAGGTAAACGCAGGAAGTTCTCTGCCGGGAAAACGCTTTTTAAAGAAAATACAGCGGCGCGTGGCTGTTACATAATTCAGAGGGGAAGCGTGGAATTGTATCTTACCTGCTGCGATGGCAGTTGCGCCCAGATAGAGCGCGTGGGGGCCGGCAGTTTGATCGGGGTAAGCGCTGGATTTGTCGACTGTAAGCATGTCTTTACCGCACGGGCGGTGAGCGCTACAGATACGATCTATATCCCACGCCAGCAAATAATTCGATCATTACGAATGCATCCTGATATAAGGATGCTGATCCTCGCCTCACTGAGTCAAAATGTTCAACGGTCCATCCGATGTTTCATAGCAGCCGTGCTGCGCAAGAACCTTCATCGGAACAATGTAACTGAAAGAAAATCAGCGGGTACCTGAGCCTTGATCACTGCAGTCGCTGGCCTTCTCGGCGTTGGAATTCATCGCACTCTGCAGTAAACGTAGACAAAAGAAGAGCACCCACATTGAAAATAAATGGTGAGCGCGGAAGGAATCGAACCTTCAACCTACTGATTAAGAGTCAGACGCTTTGCATCCCTGCATCTTCAACCAAACAACAGAAAACAATCAACTTATTTCACTATTGCGCGCACAGAGGAAAGTCCGTAAACGTATGAAAACGTTGGAAACGAATAGCGACGTACAGCCCCATTTGCAGCCACACCGACGTTGCTCAGGTCCTGTACCTTTTCTGGGACCTTGATAACTAGCCTCAGCCAGCCAAATTCATTTGCCACACGATGCGTCGCCGACCTGCGTGCACCCAAGGGATTCCCCGATATGCTGATCCAAAGTCAGTAATAGAAGAACCGGTTTGATCCTGGGTTTCATACATATGTATCAATGACTTGCGTTCAACTCAGCCCGCACGGAAGCGTTTTACGAAAGCATTTGAAAAGGCTCTCTTTGGCGCGCATCGGCTCGAACCGTATGGCACACTTACGGCACACCAATCTGGGGTGAACCGCTCCGGTTGGCAGGAACACGTCGGCTTGGGCGGTTTATATCCATCTGCATCCCATACTTCAGGTGTGCCCAAGTGGGCGTCGTGGAAATGGTTGACGGCGTGGCACAAACACTATGAATCTCTTAGCATGTTGTACGAAGCGCGAACCGATTTTTCGATCCTTCTTAGGACTGATTTTCCTGCTCATCGCCAGGGCAGGTGCTTGGTCACTGGATGCGAAACTATGGCAGTCATCCAAAAAATCGTAACTGAAATAGGAAACGTGCCCAAGCCAAGACGACTGCGTGAGCTGGCGCTCCTGTATGCCCGCCTCGGGGCTACGGCTTTCGGAGGCCCCGCAGCTCACATCGCGATGATGGAGGAACCTTTCCTGTTGCGGCCCCGGTAGCGGCTGTTGGGAGAGCACATCGCGCTTCCACGTGGTCAGTCCGCAAACCCATCCTTCGTGCAGGTCCCCACGCAGGAAAAAATCGGGACGATGAATGAGAAGATATCGCACCCGATTCTTGAGGCTCCAGCGCATGGGATACCTCACTCGCAATAAACGGTTGCACGAATTGGAAGCGATCGCCGCCACATACGAGCAGAAATCGTCGAGCGGCGAACCTGCCGATGATGTTCGCAGGGCGCGAAGCCGCTCGATCACCTGCAAGATAGCATGGCCGCGAACGTCTTCCTCATCCTCGACGGAGTAGCCTTGCTTACGAACCACCCGGCGAATGACCGGTTCGGCGTGTTCGGTGAGCAGCTTCTCCAGGCATTCGCGGGCTCCGCAGTCTTCTTCTCTCAGGAAGCGATACAGAAGGCCCTCCGCCGACTCTTGGTTTTGTTGAATACTGCCCTCCATCGGGCTCATGCTACCACAGCACGGTGGCGCGCATGCCCCGGTCTAAGACCAGTCTGACCACCGGAATCGCATACTAAAAATGCTCTAAGCTGCTGATGATAGTGGCCTTATCTGTACAGTACTTTTTTCTTTCGTGGCAGTAATTTCACCCAAGCTTCCACAACCCTCCGGGCAGAACATTTTTCACCTCAAGTAAACAAATGCAAAAAGAGGTGCGAAAAATGTTCACAAACTGGAGAAGGGGAGGCGTGGCCCCTGGCCACGCCTTTCATTCGACTCGGTTCAGAGCCGAGAGGGAGGCCGTGCGTAGGCAGCGTGTTCATGAAGAACTGTAGAGGATTTCTGCTCAATCTTTGTCTGAGGCTGGCTGGGCTTTTATTATCGCTTGCCCGAATACTATCCGGGCCTTCGGTTGTGCCCGCGGCGCGTGAGGTGTTCGTACATCCTGCGGTGGCGTTGTTGCTCATGGCTGCGATCGCGCTTCCCTCGCAACCCTGCGCCAAGGATCAAAGATCACCGGAAGCGCTGAGTGACTTGGCCGTTGGGAACTCTTCCAAAGACACACCCTTCTCTGTGTTCCCTGCTGATCTTACAAGTTCGTACGCCGCGGCGGTGATTGAGATTTCACCCACTCAAATCTGAATCCAACGAGGATTGCATTCATGTTCATTCGCTTTCGAGAGAACAATGGTACCCGTTCACTTTGCAGCCGATGGTTGGTAAGGCTGGTAGCTGGAGGATTGTTGCTGTGGTTGGCCCCGATGTCCACGTACGGGCAGACCGTAACAGCAACGGTTGCTGCCGGGGTTAATCCCACTGCCGTGGCTGTCAACCCGTTAACCAACAAGATCTATGTCGCCAACAGCGGCAGTAGCAACGTCACCGTAATTGACGGGACCACCAACGCAACCGCCACGGTGCCCGTCGGCGCCACTCCGAGTGCTGTTGCGGTCAACCCGGTGACGAACAGAATCTACGTCGCCAATCGCAACAGCAGTAACGTTACAGTAGTCGACGGTGCGACCAATACTACTGTCACAGTGACTGTAGGGTCCGTTCCAGATGCGATTGCCGTAAATCCGGTGACTGACCAGATTTATGTCGCCAACTCGCACGCCGCTAACGTGACGGTAATTGATGGAGCCACAAATCTTACTGCTACGGTTCCTACGGACATCGCTCCGAATGCGATTGCTGTGAATCCAACAACCAATAAGATCTACGTTGCCAATTTTAATGCGGGTCTCGTAAATGGCGGCACGGTAACGGTAACTGATGGGTCCACTCACTCGACTAGTACAGTGGCGGTGGGTAGTGGTCCGGATGCCATTGTTGTAAACCCGGTGACCAATAAGATCTATGTCGCTAATTCCAACAGTGGCACAGTGACGGTAATTGACGGGGCGACCAACACGACTGCCACGGTGGCCGTGGGCATGCTTCCAGTTGCCATTGCCGTGAACCCGATAAGCAACAAAATCTACGTCGTTAACGATCAGAGCGGCACCGTGACGGTAATCGACGGAGCGACTAACATTACTACCACGGTGACTGTAGGCAGCTTTCCGGATGCCATTGCCGTGGATCCGGTAAGCAACAAAATCTACGTGTCCAATTCCGACGACGGCAGCATAACAGTAATCGACGGGGTTAGAAACACTACCATCACTCTTGGCGCAGGCACCAAACCAGCGGCTGTCGCCTTGAACCCGGTGACAGGCCACATCTACGTGGCGGATTTCGACAGCAGCGACGTCACGGTGATCAGCGAGCCGCAGGTGCAACCGATCCCGCTCACTACAAGCATCACTCCGTTTCCCAATGACAATTTCCCGAGCCCAGGAACGGTGCCCCTCAATTTCACCACGAACAGCGCGTACCAACCCATCGCGCCGCCGGTGCAGAATGTCTATTTTCGATTGAATTCCGGCGGCTGGCAGAGGGCAAAAGGAACGGCGTCCAACTTTACTGCCAATGTCCAACTTTCGACCGGCATCTATAAACTCGATGCGTTCGCCGCTGACAGTCAGTTTGCAGATTCCATTCAGATAGGCAGCCCGATTCCGGGTGCGCTTGCCGGCTACAGCTTTACCGTTGGGAATCCAACAACAACCAGTTTGGCGCTGATGGCAGGCACGAATCCTTCGCCAGATCTCGTGGCCGTCACCTTTGAGGCAATTGTGGATTCTCCAGCCGGCGGTACACCCACCGGCCAGGTAACGTTCAGCGACAACGGCAGCACTCTAGGTACGGTAACACTCAACGGCGGCGGCTTCGCTACCTTTAGCTCACCATTCGCGGCCGGAGTACACACTATTACGGCTTCCTATGGTGGCGATAGCAACTTCATACGAAGCACTTCTGCTCCATTTTCGGAGGTAGTTTTCAATTCGTTGCCTGTCAACACATCCACGACCACGGCAATTGCCAGGGCGCTGCTTCCTGACCACGTCCGGCCCAGCTCACTCTTCGTAGTGCAGATCTTCTCCTCGGGCACCGGGCTTCCCCAGACAGGGAACGTCGTTCTACTGGACGAGAGCCAGCAGCTTGGCCCCTTGCTGCCGATCTCGAACCAGAAAACGCAATATACAACCCCGCTTACTATTGGAATGCACAACATCATCGCAGTTTATCTGGGTGGTTCCAGCAGCACTGGAGAGACTCTGAATGGAAGCGTCTCAGGCCCGCTGACGCTCGAAATCTCGCCTCGGCCGAAGCCGCGCTAGTTTCCGAGCGGCCTCGGACCGGTATGAAAGTTAGGAAGAATTCATTTTGCAGTTCGAAATTTATTTCTGTTAAGGAGAGTACAATCGTGCAATTTCATCATTTTGGTTTAGATGTGCTGGCGCTACGTCGTCTTGTAATATGGATGTCGTTCCTCTGCCTGAACGGCCTGTCTGGCGTGGCACAAAGCAATGTAACCGTGGTAAATCCACCCTCCAATCCCGTTCCTGTCAACGTGTCAGGAACTGTTCCAGTCAGCGGCAGCGTGGACGCTGCAGTTACGGGGAATGTGGGTATTGTGGGAACCCCTTCGGTCAGCGTGCAGAATCCGAGCCCATTGCCGACAACGATCAATGGCCAAACCATCACTCCAATACTGGTGCGCGATATGGACGAGCGTGCCCGACACCCATTCGCGCATATTTTTAGCTGCACCGCTGTTACCCTCGGTCTAGCGACTTGCAATGATTCCTTCAAAGTACCTGAACGTAAGGAACTGGTAATCGAATACGTGCAATTTTATGCCATCGAGGACCAGGGCAATACGTCCGCTGCCTACCTATTGAATACGTCCGTAGCAGGACTTGGATATACGTTTTACTATCCGCGGGGAACCGCCACCTGGCCTAATGTTCCGATGACCCATGAACTCACCCGCATCTACGCCGAGCCGGGATCCACGGTAACGTTCACTGGTGTGGTAAATGTCGTAAAGTCACATGTAAGCATACCGTTTACGGCAACCGTTTCCGGTTACCTGATTGACGTCCCGTAGTTAAATATCCTGGTTACAAAAAACAGAGAAGCGACACGCAACTGATTCAAAATCCAGAAGACTGCAGGATAATTACCCAACTCCAAAAAGTGCGAGGTTTGTGGCGAGAGCCTCGCACTCTTGTGGTCAGCTCAGAACAGAGAACACAAGCTCTTAAAATCCCGGTGTCCGGCTGTTCCCCAAATTGTCAGGGGTGAACCAGCTCTTTGGCGACTGCCGCCGCAAAGCAATTCACTAGGTGTCAAGGGCGGCGGAAAATTTTCCGCCGCCCTTGACACAACCTTTACCTCCAACTCGGATCACTGGATCGCGGTAGGGATACCAGTTACCTGGTACCCCCCGCACAGACCCGGACGGGCGCTCATTAGCGCATCCGGTTCTTATCTCGGATGACTGGCAGCAAAGCGATCAGCGGGATAGGGATGGAGCACACGCGGTTGAGGAAGCCAGCGCTTTCCCAGGGAGAGCATGCGTGTCCAAGAGATTCGACGCTTCTGGCTGCGGCGACAAAGTCTACGCCACCAAAGCCCCAGCGTGCGATCCCGGAACACAGCCAGGCTTTCGAGATTTCCTGGTACCGCGTAGTAGTTGAAGTAGCCCTGCACGACCGACTTGAGCCATTCGCCAGTTCGGGGCACGGGATCGTGCATGCGCGCGCGGAGTTCCTGCTTGATCTGTCGCAGCTTAGCTCTCATGCGCTTGCGGATCGTCGTGCGTCGCACGGTGAATCGCCCGATCCCATTCTTCGCGCTGATGTGCTTGAAGCCCAGGAAATCGAACGTCTCGGGTTTGTCTTCTCCTCTGCGTTTCCGGTTCTGTTCGGCAAAGCGCCCGAACTCGATCCGGCGCGTCTTGTCGGGATGGAGTTCCAGTCCAAACCTTGCTAGTCGTTCCCGTAGATTCTCCAGGAAGCGATCCGCATCCGTCTGATACTGAAATCCCACGATGGTGTCATCCGCATAGCGGACGACCACCACCTCGCCTTGCGCCCACTTCTGGCGCCAGACGTTCACCCAGAGATCGAAAGCGTAGTGCAGGTAAATATTCGCCAGGAGCGGTGAAATCACCGAGCCTTGCGGACTCCCCGTCTTCGCTTCCGACCACTTGCCTTCCTCCATCACCCCGGCCTTCAACCATTTCTGGATCAGTCGCAGGATGCGAGGATCAGCGACACGATGCTCCACGAACTTGATCAGCCAACTGTGATCGAGGTTATCGAAAAAACCTCTAATGTCGGCGTCAAGCACGTAGTTCACTTTCCTCTTCAGAAGCGCGTACGACAGCGCATCCAGCGCATCATGCTGGCTGCGCCTCGGGCGGAAGCCATACGAGAAGCCGAGAAAGTCTTCCTCGTAAATCTGATTGAGGGTGGTGACCACGGCTTGCTGGACGATCTTGTCCTCCAGGGCCGCGATTCCTAGTGGACGTTGCCGTCCATCTTCTTTCTCGATGTACACTCTTCGCGATGGCAGCGCTCGAAACGCTCCGCGATGAACTCGGCCGTGAAGATCGGTCAATCGTTCTTCCCGTCCGACCTCATATTCCTGCCATGTGACCCCGTCCACGCCGGGTGCGGCTTTCCTCCTCAGCGAGTAAAAGCTTTCCCGCAGCAGGTCGACGGTCAGGTGGTGGAGCAAGGCGGTGAACTTCATCTCCTTGTTCTCTCTTGCTGCTTTGCGCACGCCCGCCAGCCCCTGGGACACGCTTTCCCCGCTCTGTGTCGGGTACGTGTTAGGTTGACGAGCGTTCTCCTTGATCAGCGGCCTTCCCTCCTCACTCTCCGCCAACGGTCGGCCGTTTTTGTTCGAATGATTCATCGGTACTACGCCGCTGTGTGACTCCTCGGAGACGTTCATGCGGGCCGTTCGGCTTTTGCCTTCACCCGCCGGCCTGTTGCCCGGTTCGGCAACAGGTGTCTCCAAGGTCTCCCGGTTCTCGTGCATGAAGTTTCTAGGCGTGACTGGGGTCTTCGACTACGCCGGACCGGACAGGAACTTGCGTTTGTGCCCCTGGCCATGTTGCCTTCCGCCATTACAAGAGCGTCGGCGTCCGGATCTCATCTTTTCGGAGCTCAATACCCACCCCACCTATACCTCTGTCTACGCTTCGCTGGGTCCCTCACGGTAGCAGCGCAAGACTCGAGGCCGAGCGGATCGCTACTCCTTTCTCGTAAGGCTCTTGCATCCTCTACCTCATGCCGGTTTATCCCGGCGCACCGCAATGGCGATTTTGCAACAGCGAAGAGCATGTTCATGTGTCCGAGGCTCGATCCGGCGGGGATCAGGAATGTATAATCTCAGTCCCCATATACGTGGGCCTTACACGAGAATATGGTTTCGTTTCGTCGACTTGTCCTAGCGGCGTGGAATACGTTGGGCAACCACGGACAGATTGCCTATCGTAATCGAGCGGCACTGATTGGTCTGTGTGCGACCTTTGCCACAATCCTGTGGTTGGGCGTCTACCGTGAGATGAGGCAGGTGATTGGGTATCTGTTCGCTGTCTGGCTGTCCGCATTTCTCGCAGATTTGATCGTTGCCATCAAGCCAGAACCCGCCATAGGCTTTCCGATCAAGGAGTCCAAGGTTCAGGAGGCTCTGGTTGTCATAGGCTTTACTTTGTTGGCGTTTGTTCCTCTTTCGATCCGCTTCAGCAAGATGTGGCCGCTCCCCAGCCGAGTCGAGAGGCTTGCGTTCGGGGTAGGGTTTTGTTTCTTTACGTTCTTTATCGGCTTAGCCTGCGTGTACTTGTTGTGGTACCGATATCGGCCAAGCCAGCTCGGTCTTAATCTTCGCTATTGGTATTTGCCGCTGCTGATTCACAGCGTATTTGGCGTGATAACACTTGTGGTGGCCCCCGAGAAGTCTCACTGGCAAAGTTTTTTTCACGGTTCCGGTTTTTGGGGCGTGCTGACCGTGGGCGTGTTTGAGGCTGCGCTGCCTGAAGAGTTCATGCGAAAGCTGCTCCAAACAAGATTGGAAAGGGTTCTGCGATATCCAGGACTTGGCTTCTTCGCGGCAACCTTCGTCTGGGCATACTTACATGTGCCTATGCTTTGGTCTCTGAATCCGCAGTGGACGTTTTGGAGAGCGGTGTGGGCACCCTGGGCCTTCATTCCGATAGGATTGTTATGGGGCTATTTAACGCACCGAACGAAGAGTCTTTTACCTGCCGTATTGCTTCACGGGTTTAATCTCTGGGGTCTGCAAAACCTCTGACTCCTGAAACCAGAAATAACTGTCGCAGTCAGGCGATTACACTCAAAACCGGGACTCGCAGCGCGGTTCTGGACGTAATACGCATTGTCAACCATGTGCTTCCCCTGACGCATACTTTCATTTCATAGTCCAAGCGTACCCTCACAGGGCGGCATCCGTGTTCCTGCATCCTCCGTACTTCCTTCCGGTACATCCGATAAACGGCGGCATCATGCTCCAGTTCGCGGACTTTCTTGACTCCCGAATAAATCTCCTGGCCGTGTTTGTCTGCGAACTGGCAGCAGACTAGCTCTCGGCCCTCTTTGGTCAGCGTGGCGAACTTCGTGCGGTCATCACCTGGCACATGGATGATACGGAAAAGTTTCTGGTTCTGAACGTGACGTAAATCTCGCTGGGCTGCGTCCAGTTGGCCTTTATAGAGGAATTTGCGAAGGTCTTGGGCATCTACGATGCGGAAACGGCCAACATCGCGTATCACGCGATTTCAGCGGAATTAAGCCGGTAGTCTCTTTCTACATGGCGATAGCTCTGGCGTTCGCCGACCTCCCGTGGTGTCTCGTGGTCTCTTATGTCTAATCTAGGGCAGGAATTTGGGGATAATCTAGGTAACTTGGCCTTCTCGATCCCCGCGCTGATTTTGAACTTTCATGGCACCTCGACGCTGGAACCTTGTGCGAAATACGGCGAAAAAGGATGCAGAAGTATTTGGAGCTTCTCGGCAGAATGTCTCACAACTCGCGGATTCTATTCGAGTTTGGAAACCGGGGAGTCCATAAGATTGCAAGCATCGCCGATAGGGGAACGAGGCGCACGTCAAATTCAGGCGATTGCAGCCCTCCAGAGTGCGGCGGTGAGCGTGCGTATGTACTCCGTATGTGCCATCATCATTCTACGGGTACTGCTGGTGGTTCGCCCGACGCAAGCTCTGTCTTTGGGTAAGTTCCGCAAAGTTGTGGAAGTAGACGGCATTAAAAGCTATGAGGAATTGCGTGGGGCCTGCACGACCGTCTTTGAGGAGTTCCAGCGCCCCACCGATAAACTCGTGCTCAATTTCTAGGCGAATTGATCAGTTTCTAGCGGGCTGAATGTCTTTTCGCCGTACGGAAATACATGACGAAAGAAACAATCGTATAGTAGTAAGCCCAGAGCGCGAGCCAGCCAAATTCATGAAATACCGCTCGGTCATAATTGGAGCTATACGCGGAACCTGTAGATACTTTCTGAATGAGAAATACGGGCCACGAAAATAGATATGCAAAGAAAAGTTGGGTCGGCGAATACCCTGCGCAGTCGTTCGCAGGCGACGACCAGCAGCTTCCATTAAAATACAGGTAGAATCCAGCCATGCTCAGCAGACCTGCCGAGAATAATGCTATTGCAAGTTTGATCCAGCTCGGTCTAAGAGCGTCACTCAAGCTCCGCATGCTAGCTGCACCTCATCAAAATTTGTGGAAGTTCGTCCCGGCCGTAGATTCATTCAGCAACTGTATCACGTCGTTGGGAACCCACTTCCGTAAACGGCACAATCATTTCTCGATGATGTGAAAAAAGGGGGGCCCGAAAACTCTTCAACTCCTGGTATCCCGGCCAGCTGGGGATCGATGTTGCAAGGTCCAAAATCGCACCCCTGGTCCTGCGGAAGAATCATCGACAACAAGCTTGGTGCCTGAATCTTGAGCCAAGTTGGCACGCCTGTACCATCCTCCCCATCAAAGATCGAGTTCAATGAGGGTACGTCTATCGTTGGCAGCCAAATCTGCCAAAAACTGGGCACACCAAATCCAGGCGTGAACCATCCCAAATCATCTGTGGGCTGTAAGATCGCCCAATCTCCCCCGGAATCATCCTCGACAACCAGCCCGGAAGGGTCACTAGCGTTGAGCGGGTTATTGACGGCGTAAGCATAACGATTGAATGATTGAGGATTATTCTCCGACACGCTTCCGCCACCCTATTTTCAGTTCCTTACAGCTTCTGTGATCTGCTTCACACACTTGCCGTTCTGGTTGACGGTAGCCTATGCTTAGGTATTCCCGAATTTTTGGATTTCTAGAAGCTTCGTGAATGCTGCTCAACTTTCTGCCGCGGATTCGGCCCTTTCTTCGCGGTGTTCCAGAGGTGATATGACTTCGATCCCGCGCCTTACTCTGTCTATGATTCCAAGGGCTGTGCTTATGCTACTGTCGCTTGCTGGACTCTGTCTTTCCAGCTACGCGCAGACCGTCACGGCTACCATCATTGCCGGAACCAATCCCGACGCTGTGGCAGTGAATCCTGTAACCAACAAGATCTATGTTGCCAATGTCGTCAGTAACAACGTGACCGTGATTGACGGCGCCAGCAACACGACTGTCACCGTGACCGTGGGCACGAATCCGCGTGCTATAGCGGTGAATCCAGTCACCAATAAGATCTATGTGGCTAACAACGGGAGCAACAATATGACGGTGATTGACGGAGCCGGTAATACCACGACCACGGTGGTGGGAGGTATGCATCCGATTGCCGTGGCGGTAAACCCTGTCACCAATAAGATTTATATGACCAATGCCGGCGATGGCACCGTGACCGTGACCGATGGGGCAAACAATACCGCTTCCACGGTGGCGGTGGGTACCAACCCGGGCCCCGTAGTAGTGAATCCGGCTACCAACAAGATCTACGTGGCCAATTACCTGAGCAACAACGTGACTGTGATCAACGGAGCAGACAACAGCACCGCAACCGTGACGGTGGGTACGAATCCGGCTGCCGAGGTGGTGAATTCGATCACCAACAGAATCTATGTAGCCAACCTCAACAGCAATAACCTCACCGTGATTGATGGGGCCAGTAACACCACAACGACAGTGGCGGTGGGCATGCAGCCGATTGCCCTAGCCGTGAATCCCGTCACCAATAGGATCTACGTCGCCGATAGCAACAGCACCAATCCAGGCACCGTGACCGTGGTGGATGGGGCCAGCAATACCACGACGGCCGTGACAGTGGGTATGAGCCCAGATGCCGTGGTGGTGAATCTCGTCACCGACAAGATTTATGTGGCCAATTTCAATAGCGCTAACGTGACCGTGATTGACGGAGCCACCAATAGCACGAAGACTCTCACCGTGGGCACCAGCCCAGGTGCCGTAGCAGTGAATCCGGTCACCAACAAGATCTATGCGGCTAATTTCGGCAGCGCCAACGTGACCGTGATGGATGGGGCAGACAACCGCACCGCCGCGGTGACGGTGGGTGTAGATCCCTTTGCCGTGGCTGTAAATCCAGTCACCCAGAAAATCTATGTATGTAATTACAGCAGCAACAACGTGACTGTGATTGACGGGACCAACAACGCCACCGCGACGATAGCGACAGGCAGGCTTCCGCGTGGCGTAGCGGTGAATCCGTTCACCAACAAAATCTACGTGGCTAATCAACTTGACGGTACCGTGACCGTGATCGACGGGACCAACAACACCACGACCACCGTGGCGGCGGGCGTGCAACCTGGTGCCGTGGCAGTGAATCCGGTCACGAACAAAATCTACGTGGTCAATGAGAACAGCAATACCGTAACGGTGATGGATGGGGCCAGCAACACTACGATGACTGTGGCGGCGGGCATCCTTCCCCATGCCGTGGCAGTGAATCCGGTGACCAACAAGATCTATGTGGCTAATTTAAATAGCGGCAACGTAACTGTAATCGATGGTACCAGCAATGCCACCACCACCGTAACGGCTGGCACGCGTCCCGATGCCGTGGTGGTGAATCCGGTCACCAACAAGATCTATGTGACCAATGGAGGAACACCTGTCAGCTTTAGCGATAGTGCCGTAACCGTGATCGACGGGGTCAGCAACAGCACGACTACGATTACGCTAGGCGCCGGTCCAACGGGCGTGGCGGTGAATCCAGTCACCAATAAGATTTACGTGGCCAATGATGCCGGTAACAGCGTGACCGTGATTGACGGTACCACGAATGCCACAACGGCAGTCGATGTGGGAACGGCCCCGTTGACCCTGGCCGTAAACCCGGTCACCAACAAGATCTACGTGCCCAATCAACAAAGCAATAATGTGACGGTGATTGACGGAGCCAGTAATACTACGACCACGGTGCCGGCGGGCATCGTCCCCCATGCGCTGGCGGTGAATCCGGTCACCAACAAGATCTATGTGGCCAACTACGGCAACCTTCCTAACCCAAGCAATGTCACGGTGATTACGGAGCAGCAGGTGAACGCCATCCCGCTGACCACCGCCATCACCCCGCTTCCCGGGAACACCTTTACCAATCCGGGAACGCTCACCTTCAGCTTCACCAGCAGCAGCAGTTACTCGCCTACGGCACCGCCTGTGCAGGAGGTCTACTACCAACTGGATACTTGGCAAGATGAGTGGCAGCCAGCCACGGGTACGGCGCCCAATTTCAGCGCTACCCTCCCCACATTGGCTCCAGGTGTACACATTCTTTATGCCTACGCTGAGGACGCCCAAGAGGGCGATTCCATCCAGCCGGGCTCCGGCGATAGTGGCCAGAGCAGTTCCATGATTGGGGCCATGACCGCGTATCTGTTTCTGGTAGCACCCTCTTCTTCCAGCACTTCCACTGTGGTTCTCACTTCGGGAGTGAATCCTTCAACCTACGGTCAAACCCTGACCTTTACCACGAGCGTAAGCGGCAGCGGCGCGACTCCCACGGGGCAGGTCGGTTTCTATGATGGAACATTACTGCTGGGAACGGGCATAGTGGACGGTTCCGGGCATGCTACATTTTCCACCACTGCACTGTCCGCTGGAACGCGCTCAATCGCCGCCGAATATTTTGGTGATAGCAACTTTGGGCAGAGCATTTCCTCACCTGGGCTTAGCCAAACGGTGAACTTGGCCCCGCTGTCGGTCACGGCCAACAACAAGTCGCGACAGTACGGGACTGCGGACCCAGCATTGGATGGGACGCTGACAGGCGTGGTCAATGGAGATAACATTACTGCCAGTTACAGCGATCCGGGAGTGACATCAACCAGCAATGTGGGAAGTTACGCCATTGTCCCTTTGCTCAATGATCCCAATAGCAAGCTGGGCAATTATTCGGTGACCAGCACCAACGGCACGTTGATCATCACGCAGGCCAGTGGAGTGGTCACAGTCAATGTTCCAGAAAAGCCTGCGGTCATGAGGATCCGCGCGACCCCAGTGACGATCCAAGCGACGTTGCAGCCGCAGGGTACCACTCCAACGGGTACGGTGGATTACATGATTGATGGTGCGACCGTGGCCGCGGCGGTACCGCTGGTGAACGGGGTAGCGGGTTACAGCACCTACCAACTGACGATCGGAAAACATACCATCACGGTTCATTACAACGGCGACTTGAATTTCAGCGCTAATGCCTCGTCGACTGTGACGCTCTATCGCTCGCCCAGGCCGCACTAGCTTTAAAAGGCCAGTAAGAGGGGCTCTTTTATTTAGAACCTGAGGTTAAACAAAAATTCTGATTCGGTTGAGGTTTTCCCAAGAAACGCGTCTCTAAATGTGAGGCACATGTGAGGGTCACACGTCCCGTAACAATCATTTGACAATTGAATGTCCGCCGAAGCTTTGCGAAGAGAGGGACGCGCTTCTGCGATGAACTCATTGGAGTGGTGTCGTGAGACCCTGTAGTTTGTCGCCTTTCTGTTGGCGGTTCGGCTGTGATGAAATTGTGATAGTTGTCCATACCAAAACCTCGGTATGGACTGATTCCATTGAATTTACCATCGGTAACCTGTAGGCTACCCGGTTCTCATGTTGACCCTCTTCTGGCTCTTCTTTTATTCCCTGCGAAGCTCGCTTCGCTCCCGCGCTGCGTTGCAAGCAGAGATTTTGGTTCTGCGTCATCAGCTTCTTGTTCTGCAACGTTCTACCCATGAAGGTCTCGGCCTGAAGACACTGCGAACCCCGGTGCGGGCCCCACAGGCCAATGCCCACTGTAAAAGATTGATTGGAACGATGCGGCGCGAGTGCTTAGACTTCATGATTCCGCTCAGCGAGAAACATTTGCGAAGAATTCTGCGAGAATGGGTGGCGCATTACAATTACGGACGACCCCATAGCAGCTTAGGGCCTGGACTGCCTATCCCGGCTCCAGATCTGCCGGTAGCTCCGCAGGCCCATCGCCACCAGTTTCCACAGGGTTGGCGTGTCGTGACAAAATCGGTTCTGGGCGGACTCCATCACGAGTACCGACTGGAAAAGATCGCCGCATGAAAAAGACACTGATGAAAAGGCGTGGCACGTTAATCACCTCTCCTCTGGCATGGCAGATGACGGCAGTCCCAGTGCCACCTCCCGCGATTCCTGTGCTTGCTGAGCGTGGCGGCAC
>Ga0209166_10001593_pt1 | contig 18583 bp, 13 predicted proteins | sample Coa_R1_3_FD_187151 | JGI IMG/M metagenome (GOLD analysis project Ga0209166, IMG submission 187151) | Surface soil microbial communities from Centralia Pennsylvania, which are recovering from an underground coalmine fire - Coalmine... | ecosystem: Environmental > Terrestrial > Soil >... | reverse complement strand
GACGTCTACGGCCACCATATCGGAGACAATGCTCTCATCGAAGTGACGCAACGCCTTGCCCGCGTGGTACGCACGTCGGATATGCTCATTCGCTGGGGCGGAGAGGAATTTCTGATTGTCTCGCGCGGGGCAGAGCGCCGCGACGCTCAAGCCCTGGCGGCCCGTATCCTTTCCAGCGTGGCGGCGGAGCCGATCGACTTAGGGAGCGGGAAATCGTTGTTCAGGACATGTTCGCTGGGATGGGGAAGCTTTCCCTGGTTCCGCTCGGCTCCGGAAGCGCTCTCCATGGAAGAAGTGCTAACTCTTGTGGATCGCGCGCTGTATATGGCCAAAAACTCCGGACGCAACCAGGCCATTGGCATTATGGCGGCGGAAAGACAACCGGTTGACCCGCAGGCAGAAAAGATGGTTGTGGAAATTACAGAGATTGAAGGACACAAAGTGCAGATCGTCCGGATCTTTGGCCCACAATCAAAACCAGAACCTGCCGCTTCCAATGCCTGAAGCTTGCAGGCTTATCGCGCCGCTTTCTTCTCCAGGGCAACGGGGCGGGCGCTCACAGGCGGGCGCCGCACGCCGTTCAATGCGCGCAGGTCAATCTTCAACTCAGAGATGGTTCGGCTCAGGGTATTGCGGTGCATGCCCAGTTCGCGAGCGGCCTTGCACTGGTTGCCGCTGTTCTCCTGAAGGACAGTGCAGATAAAACGTTTTTTGAATTCGCGTACAGCCTCGGAATAAAGAATGCCGCTTTTATGCATCTGCTGAACCAGTGCTTCGAGTTGGTCTTTCACCTGAGCGCCTCTCTTCCTAATCCTGAATCGGTTATATGAAATTAATTTTTATTGCACGCAAATGCTTCCATTGTCTTAGAGCGTGTTCCAAAAATATCATTGCGAATAACTTAAGGAGCGACCTCAGGGGCTTTAAAGCCCTGACTTTAGTGGCTCCTTTGCGGCACGACTAAAGTCGTGCCCTGATACAAAGCGGTCGTGCGCTGATACAAAGCAACAATAACGCTGGTCGTAACAGTTCAAGTCGTGCCTGACACATGTCTCGAATCTGCCCTCCGAACCAACTATGAACCGCTTTAGTGACCGGGCGTTTTCTCCGGGCTTCGGCGGCTTTCTTCTTCAACGACGAGCGCATTCACTTTCCTGATTCCTTCTTTCAACCGTCCTCGCAGCTCCGCTGGCGCCAGCCAGCTGACTCCGTAGCCAAACACCAGGAAGTAGTGTCCCAAGCGCGACTGGGAGACCATCTCCACCGCTGGAGAAAATGCAACCAGGCTCATGACCAGGACTGTAGCAATTACGATTCCGCGCGCCAGGCCGAACGCCGCACCTAGTGCCCGGTCAAACCATTGCAATCCAGCTTCCTTAAAAATCCACCGCGCCATACGCCCCGCCATGCCTGCCAGCAGGATGACGGCAAAAAATACAGTCAAAAAGCCAGCGGTATTGGCTACCCATTGGGCGCTGACGAATTGTAAGAACCAGGGTGCAACCCGGGTGTACTCCCACGCCGCGACCAGATAGCCCGCCACCGAACCGGTCAGAAAAAATATTTCAAAGAAAAAACCCTCAGCCGCCGCCATCAACGCCGACATCACAATGATGGCAAGCAAGCCCCAATCGAAAGCAGTCATGCTTAGGAAAGGTCCAAGGTCCGCCCGGTCAGCAACCGGTATGCTTCCACGTACTTTTCCGTGGTGCGCGCCGCAACCTCCTCAGGCAGTGCCGGAGCTGGAGGCTGCTTGTTCCAGCGAATCTCCTCCAGGTAGTCGCGCACGTACTGCTTGTCGTAAGAATCCTGCGCCCGCCCGGGCTGATATTTCTCCGCCGGCCAGAAGCGGGAGGAATCAGGTGTAAGCACTTCATCGCCCAGCACCAACCCCATGGGCGTATTACCGAATTCAAACTTTGTGTCCGCGATAATGATGCCGCGGCCGGCGGCGTACCCGGCCGCCCTGGTATAAATTTCCAGACTCAAGCTGCGTAATTTTTTACTCAAGTCGCCGCCCACGCGCTGCACCATCTCTTCGAACGAAATATTCTCGTCATGCCCGCTGAGCGCCTTGGTGGCGGGAGTGAAAATGGGTTCAGGCAGCTTATCGGATTCCTTCAGCCCCGCCGGCAGCTTGATGCCGCACACGGTGCCGTTCTGTTTATATTCCTTCCATGCCGAACCTGAAATGTAGCCGCGTACGACGCACTCAACGGCAATCATGTCTGCCTTCACCACCAGCATGGAACGGCCCGACAGTTCGCTGCGATATTTTCGCAGATGCGCCGGATACTCATTTACGTTGGCCGTCACCAAATGGTTTTGGGTAACGCTCTTCAGAAAATCAAACCAGAACAAAGACATCTGGGTGAGCACGCGGCCTTTATGAGGAATGCCGGAAGCCAGAACATAGTCGAAGGCGGAGATGCGATCGGTTGCTACAAAGAGCAAATGTTCGTTGTCCACACGATACACGTCACGGACTTTGCCGCTGGCGTAAAGTTCCAGGTCCGCGAAATCGGTTTGCAGCAGGACGGGATGGTCGGCTCGGATATGCACAGAACTCTTACTCGAAGATAGTCGCGTATTCTAACCCCAGAAAAAAATTTGTCAACGTGACCACTTGGTCACTTGACCTATTGTGCAAGAATTCTTCGCTGAAAAACAGTTGACAGAAATTAAGTTTTTAGTTCAATGCAGAATTCTTTGATGGTTTGACGCAAAAAGATGCAATGAGGGCTGTGGATAACGTGTGGATAAAGTGGCAGCTCGTAATTTTACAGAGTGAATCAAATTGGCTGTGGAGGCTCTGGAGATATTTGGATTGCGGCAAACAGGGCTACTGATATTTGTTTAAATAAATTTCCAACTCAAAAAAAGCCGGGGCTAAGGCCCAAGACTCAAAGAATCTTTTACCCCCGGCTGAAGCCGGGGGCTCCCACCGCTAGCTGGCAACCTTGGCTTCTTCGCCGAAGCGCACGGAAACAATCTTGGAGACGCCCGGCTCCTGCATGGTCACGCCATAGAGAGTAGGCGAGATGCCCATGGTTTTCTTATTGTGAGTGATGATGACGAACTGCGTCTGCGCGCTCATTTCTTTTACCAGCTCGGTGAAGCGTCCGACGTTGGCTTCGTCGAGGGGGGCATCAACTTCGTCGAGAATGCAGAAAGGACTGGGCTGATACTGGAAGATGCCCACCAGCAAGGCCAGCGCGGTGAGCGCCTTTTCTCCGCCGGATAGCAGCAGAACGTTCTGCAGTTTCTTGCCCGGGGGCGAGGCAATGACGTCAATGCCGCTTTCGCTGCTGTTCTCCTGGTCGGTGAGCCGCATGAAGGCCTGCCCGCCACCGAACAGTTTGCGGAAGGTGAACTGGAAATTCTCATTGATACGCTCGAAGGCTTCTTCAAACTTCTGCCGTGAGATGGCATCAATTTCCTTAATCGAATTCAAAGTGTTCTCAATGGAATCGAGCAGGTCTTTACGCTGGGTCTCGAGGAAGGTATGGCGCTCAGCCGTCTCCTTGTATTCTTCCAGCGCCATCATGTTGACCGGTCCCATGTTCTCCAGTTTGGTCCGCATCTCACGATAGACCGTATCCTGTTGGGCGAGCTCATCGCCTTCCACCCGGCCAACATTCACATCGGCCAACAACTCTTCACGGCTCAGGCTAAGCTCGTTGCGGCAGGTCTCGGCCATGTATTCGGCGTCTGAGGTCAGCTTGGCCACAGCCGCGGAGATTTCACCTCGACGGTCGCGAGCGGCATCAAGCAACTGGCGCACTTCGCGCAACTGTTGCTCGATCCCGGCCATGCGAGCGCGCACCTGTTCAGATTCTTTGTGTAGTTCGACACCACGCACTTCGGCAAGCTGCCGCTCGGCAGTGTAGGTGGCAAGCTGCTCCGCCAGGCGCACGTTTTCCGCCAGGCGCTGTTGCTTTTCGGCCCGCGCCGAATCGATCTGCGCTTCCAGCGAGGCTACGCGCGCATTGACCTCTGAGACCAGGGTCTCGATCCGTTGCAGGGCGGAAGAGGCCGCGATGCGCCGTTCTTCCAGAGCTGCTACCCGCGCGGACATTTGCGATGCGGTCTGCACCGCCAGGTCGCGGGATTCCTTCATCGCCGCAAGGTTAGACTGAATGGTCGCAACCTCGGCTTCCAAATCTTTACGATGCGATTCGTGCTGCGCGGATTCCTCCTGCATCTCTGCGACGGTCCGCTGCGCCTCTTCGCGCTCGGATTGGACCCGGCTGATCTCTGCCTGGTAGGTTCCCATCCGCTGCTGGGTCTTCTCCAGCTCGGTTTCAAGTTGTTGCAGGGCGTGTCCGGAGGTCAGCGCCAGCTTTTCCGCCTCGCGCTTCTCTTCATCGAGCCTCGCTAGCAGGGAAGTGAGAGCGGTAATTTCCTTGGCCAGCAGCGCTGCCCGGGCTTCATCGGTGCGTAAGGCCTGCTCCATCTCGGCAAGGCTGCGCTGCAGTTCACGCAACTCGCGCTTCATGGAGAGCGGCCCCTCCAGGCGCTGCTTGCCGCCGGTAACGGTAACATTGTGGAAGGTTTCGCCGTTGGGCGCGAGGAAGAAGGCTCCAGGATTTTCCATGGCCATCTCGCGCGCGGTGGAAGAATCGGGAGCGATGTAGCCGTTGCCCAGCTTGGGCAGAATGGCTTCCAAAGATTTTCCAAAACCGTTCAGGACGCGGATGCATTTTTTCAACGGCACGATTGCGTCGCGCCGGACTGCAGAACGCTCATTCGCGTCCAGGAGAAAAGAGAATTTCTCCTGGCCATCTTCCGAATGCACAAGAAAGGTGGCCCGCCCGTCTACGTCGTTGCGCAGGATCTGCAGGCCCTGGTCGGCCGCGTCCCAGGACTTGACGACAATATAGTTCAACTCGTCGCGCAGAAAATCTTCCACCACTCTCTCGTACTGGTCGTCAACTTCAAGAAAGTCGGCCAGGACGCCAACGGGTGCAAAGCCTTTTTCGATGGCGCCCGATTGAAACAGGCGCTTTACGGACTCGGTGCTGTAGCCGTGCTCGGCGATCAACGCCTCCAGCGCCCCTCTTTTTCCCAGCGCGGAAGCATATTCGGAGCGTAATGTATCGAGACGTAGTTTGGCCTGGCTCTCGGCGGCTTTTTTTTCTCCGATCTGGCCCTGGGCTTCGGCAATCTGCGTGGCCAGGCCCGAAACTCGCTGGGAGACGGATTCAAACTCAAAAGCAAGCTGCCCGCGCCGGCCGCCGAAGGCTTCAATCTGGGAGCCGGCGGCCGCGGCCTCCTGCTGCAAGCGATGCAACTCGCGTTCCAGAGCTGCGCTGTGCTCTTCCGCCTTGGCCATGCGATTGTGGACTGCCGAGGCCGCAGCTACCGCCTCCATAATCGCGGTGCGCCTGGTCTCCTGGTCGCGTTCGGTGGCAACTAATGTTTCATTTGCCGCCGCTGCCTCCTTCTGCCGCAAATCAGCCTCGCTCTGCGCCCCAGCCACGTCAGCCGCGGCAGATTCCAATACCGACCGGTTGCTGTTGAGTTCAGCCTGCAATCCGCCAAGCTGCTCGCGAGTACGCTCGAGCTCTGCCAGAGCGGCGGCGGAGCGGGCTTCAAGTTCCGCGCAGCGTTCTTCGTTCGTGCGCTGGCGCGAGGTGCTGCGCTCCATCTCCATGGCCAGGGTATTCAGATGTTCTGTATTGCGGCGTCCTTCTTCTTCGATGGCGTAACCGCGCTGCGAACGCTCGCTGTGTTCGGCCTCAAGCGCCTGCACGGTCTCGTTTTTCGCGTGCATTTCGACGGTGATTTGCGCCAACTCAGATTCCAGTTGCGCCGACTCCCGCTGCAATTGGGTAAACTTGCTGGCCAGCACCAGGCGAAGTTTTTCCCGCATCTCATCGCGCAGCCGGGCATAGCGCTCGGCTTTAGACGCCTGGCGCTTCAGTGAATTCATCTGACGTGTGACTTCGTCGAAGATGTCGTTGATGCGGGCCAGGTTCAGCTTGGATTGCTCCAACCGCGCCTCGGCCAGCCGCTTCTTCGTCTTGAATTTCGTGATGCCGGCGGCCTCTTCGATAATCGCGCGCCGGTCATAGGGCTTGCTGCTGAGGATCTGACCGATGCGGCCCTGCTCGATGATGGCGTAAGATTCCGGCCCGAGGCCGGTTCCCATGAAGATATCTTGAATGTCGCGCAGACGGCACAGCTTGCCGTTCAGCAGATATTCGCTCTCGCCGGAGCGGAACAGACGGCGCGTGACCACCAGCTCGCCTGCTTTGAATTGCGTGGTCTTGAATTTGCGCCGGCGGATCTTCAGAACCACGTGCTGCGGAGCATTCTCGCTGGCCGAAGCGTCCAGGGCTTGCGGCTCTGCCGTGTTGCTTTCGGCACTCAGTTCAGCAGCCTCTTCCGCGGCAACCTGCTGGACGTTGTTTTCTGCGCCCGCATTTTCTGTTTCGGCGGCGTCGTTGGCTGTGGCGCCTTCTACCAGCACCTCTTCCGGACCCAGCGGCTGGACTTCAGCGATGTGGCGCTCGGTGTCTTCCGCTGCTACGGCACGCTCACCGGCTTCATCCCAATCGTCAGAAAGATCGTTCTGGACATCAATTTCCGGCTCCGTGAAGTCAGTCTTGCCTTCGTATTCACTAGGGTCAATCAGGGTGAGGGAAACCTCGGCCATGCCTGTGGGCTTGCGATCGCGTGTCCCGATAAAAATTACGTCTTCCATGCGCGAGCCGCGCAGGCTCTTGGCTGACTGCTCACCCAGCACCCAGGAGATGGCGTCCGCAATATTCGATTTTCCGCAGCCGTTCGGTCCCACAATGGCGGCGACGCCGTCACCCTGGAACTTCAGTTCGGTGCGGTCACAGAAGGACTTGAACCCGAGAATCTGCAACTTCTTTAATTTGAGCAAAACATTTCTCCCTAGTCGGCCCGGTGCTCCATTACTTAGATTGCATGAGAGCACCTGCTTTTGTGCTGGTCCCACAGGCAAATAAATTTATTCCCCGCGGCTGGACAGGGATCGAGAACACAACCATTGCTGCCTAATGTACCGAGGAAGTTAATAACGGTCAAGCATTAAACGCACAATATCTTGTGTTACACGCTTCCTTACCGCTGTATATCGCACAGCCGTTGATGCAAATAACCAAAAATGTGCTTTCAGAGAGGAAAGTGGTAATTGAGGTGGGAGTTATCGCGAGAGCTAAGCTGACTTTAGCGTTTCTAAGGACCAAAATCAAGTGAGTCTGACGCCTTTTTTCCAAGACAAGCTTTGCAACGCGTAGGCAAGATGCCCACAACATGACAGCCGGGCGAGACGCCGGCGCTACGTCTTGATCTGAAACGAAATCCCTACGCACCTCACCATCTCCTGTGCAGTACAACTGAAAAGGAGCAGTTTGACTATGAGGACGCAAAGGAAGTTTCTGTTCGTCATTTCTCTCGCGATAGCTTTACTCGTCGGGAGTGTTTCAACCGTAGCCCAGAGCAGGCCCAGGTTTGATCCCGATCGCGACCATGACAGGGACAAAATACAAACCATGTGGATTGATCATCTGGTATTTCTGCCAGGCGATCCCAGCGTGCAAACGTCGTTTAACGCGGTCAACTCCGGAGTTGGCGGCGGATTGAGCGGGTTGATCATTACCTCTTCAACCCTGGGCGATGAGGCGGAAGGCGGAGGCAACAAAGTTGTTGAGACCGCGCTGGAAGTACCGCCCGGTTTCGATATTGTGAGCGCACGCATTTGTTACGAGAATTCCAATCCACGCAGTTTTATCACCCAGACACGGCTGGCGCAGGTGCAGAACCCTCCCAGCACGGCCCTGGTTCTGCTGGATGATCCGACCCATCTCAACGCCGCGGGTCCGGTTTGCGTTAACAGCCAGCCAACGCTGGTGAACCCGGCAAAGGGATCGGTCCTTCTCAGCTTGCGCCTCAACTTTGGGGATACGACCGACAAGATCGTGCTTCGGGCAGTAGGACTGAACCTCATTCAATAATCGGCAATCCAGGACTAGCAAGGATTGCGAATGGCGTAACAGGAAAGTGCCTGGAAAAGCTCTTCGGGGGAGCCGCCAGGCATATTTCTTTTTGAATTGTTCTGGAAATTTAATCCCAATCGTAACTGGGGTGCTGGGCAGAACTACACAAGACGGGCCACTAGATCGTAGTCATGCGCTTCGATGATTTCGCAGCGGTGAAATTGGCCGGCTTGAACGTCTTCATAAGCGCCAAAATCGTTAATAAAAACTTTGCCGTCAATTTCCGGGGCATGCATCTCGGTGCGGCCTTCCCAAAGTAATTCGGTCTCCTGCGACGGGCCTTCGAGGACAATATCAAACTGTTTTCCAACCAAAGCGCGCTTCTTACGCTTGCTGATCTGGCGTTGAACCTGCATCAGTTTCTTGCGGCGGCCTTCAATGACACGCTGTGGTAATTTTTCCTGCAAGTGGAACGCCTTAGCGCCCTCTTCATCGGAATAGGCGAAGGCCCCCATCCAGTCAAACTCGGCGGCGCGTACAAAATCGCACAAGCCTTCAAAATCGCGATCGCTTTCCCCCGGGAAGCCAACAATAAAGGAAGTTCGCAGTGTCAAATGGGGAACTGCACGCCGCATCTTCTCGATGGACCGCAGAAAAATATCGGCGTTGCTGCCGCGTTTCATGCTCTTGAGCACTGGGCCTGCGGCGTGTTGCAGCGGGACATCGATGTAAGAGCATATTTTCGAATTGGAGGCGATGGCTTCCAGCAAGCGGCCGGTGATCTTATTAGGATAAGCGTATAAGAAGCGCACCCAGCGAAGGCCGTCAATCTCAGCCAACCGCTCCAGCAAGCGAGCCAGGCCGTCTTTCAGGCCGAGATCTTCACCATAGCAGGTTGTATCCTGTCCAATGAGGGTGATTTCGCGCACTCCGCTTTGCGCCAGACGTTCGGCCTCAGCCACCACTGATTCGAACCTGCGGGAGCGGAATTTCCCACGCAGTTGCGGGATGATGCAGAAGCTGCAAGGGTGGTCGCATCCTTCGGCAATCTTGATATAGGCCAGATGCCGCGGGGTGGCCAACAGGCGCGGCGTAGTTTCGTCGTACAAGTAATTCGGCAGGTCTGCGATGGCGCCATCCCATTCGTTGCGCGCGAAGCGTCCGGCGGCCTCGCGGGCATCCCCTTCCGCGCGGGACGCAGGCCGACCCTGGGGCCTGGAGTAGGTTGCCTCCGGGCGCGAAGTGAAAATCTTGAACGGTGAAAAATCCTGAGGCGAGGGCGTGGCTGGGCTGGTCAATCCGGCAGTGGCGATAATTTGTTGCAGCTCGCCGGTGCCGACAACAGCATCAACTTCCGGAATATTTTTTTGAATTTCGTTGCGGTAACGCTCAACCAGGCACCCGGCAACGATCAATTTTTTCGCGCGGCCACTGGGATTCTGTGGCGAAGTCTTGTGCTGCGCCATTTGCAGGATGGTATCTACCGACTCCTGCTTGGCGCTATCAATGAACGAGCAGGTATTCACCACGATGATATCCGCTTCATCGGCGCGTGGAGTAATTTCGGCGCCCACAGAAGCCAACATCCCCATCATGACCTCGCTATCCACGAGATTTTTGGGGCACCCCAGGCTGACAAAACCCACCTTGACGGGGACATGCACCGAAGGGGAAGGGGCCTCAGTTGTGGTTTTGGATGACATGCAATCTATTAATTTTAACATCATAGAGATTTCACCACGGAGGCACGGAGACACGGAGAGGAATTTGGTCATCGGGCAACCGCTTTTTGGCAGAAGTTTAGATTTAGAATCTTGGGAATGGCTTATCTAAAATGTCCAAAGTGTGAAGCAGAAAAGAGACCGATGTGCAATCGGTTCCATATCATTGAACAGGACGGCAAGACATACGTTGTCTGTGAAAAGATAAAAGCCTGTGGGTGGAAGCACGAAATTCCATCACTTCCTGCACCGCCATATTGATTAATCTAGTGCCTTATTTTGGCGCACCATTATGGTCCGGGTGGGTAAAGTACATACTTTCATTTGGTTAATTCTGTCCCACGATTCAATCCTCCGCGTCTCCGCGGTTTATATTCCTATCTTCGGGCGGCGATTTCCACTTCCTCATAGAGCTCCGGCAAACGCCTGGCGTCTTCCGCCATCTCGCCGAACCGTGCCCGATGATAGTGCTGGGTGAACGTCGAAACTGCGCGCCGGAGTTCCGGGTCGAGAATCGAAGTCACGAACTCTGCCGGGGTTTGCGCCGGCTTTTTTTCGCAGCCCCGGCGGGCCAGCGATGCCGTCATACGTTCGTACCAGATGGAGGCGGCGGCGCGTGGCGCCTGTTCCGGCCTGGCGGCAATCCGATGCTTGCGCCACGAGGAGAGCACACTGCGGCTGTTCGCGGCGATCAATAGCAGTATGACCAGCCCTACCAGAGCCGCACCGTCGCGTCGCAACACTTGCCGCAGGCCGGCGCGGCGCGCGCTGCTCAGCAGACTGTAATACTCGCGCAGGACTGCCAGCCTCCACGCGAAGAGACTACTGCGCGAGAACAAAAACATCCTGCTCTGCAAGCTGTTTTGACGATTGAAATCGTAGTTGATGACCCATTCACGCCAGAACTCTCCCAATGCGTCCACATACAGGCCGACGCGTGACGAACGAAACAGCGAAGCAGGATTGGGATCGGGCGGGGTTGGATCAAACGTACTCCAACCGTAACCGGGGAAATACGCTTCCACCCAGGTATGGGCTTCGCTGGCGCGCACGATGTAACTGGAAGTGAGATCGTTAAACTGGGCGCTCCGGAAACCGTTGACCACGCGCGAAGGGATTCGCAATGTGCGCAGCATGATGGCCATGGCGGAGGCAAAATATTCACAGTGTCCCTGTTTGCGCGCGAACAAGAATTCTGCCAGCGGATCTTCCGGCGGCGTCTGCGAAAGCTTCAGAGTGTACCCATAGTGCGATCCCAGGTATTCTTCAATGGCGCGCGCGCGGTCATAATTATTGGTTTTGCCGGCGGTAATCCGGGCCGCGAGTGGCGCGATGCGCGCATCAAGTTTGGGCAGTTGCAGATAATCCAGCGCAATTTCCGGAGGGACCTCTCCCGAGGCCCGGCGCAGCAGCTCCGGGTCAGTTTCTGAGACATCAGACTGTGCCAGGTAGATGCCAATTGGCTCATCCGAAAAGACTGACGCGGCCCGGTCTTGTGTAATCGAACGGTAGTTGCCGGCAACCGACTCTCCGAAAGGAGCTATGAAGAAGACATTCGTTCCTAACGGCTCCATGATTACGCGATAGTTCAATATGTGGTTTTGTGTGCGCGGATCTTTCGCGTCAATCTCCCGGCCAAACCCCGCTCCCGATTGCGGCCGCAGGTAAAAGCGTCCCGAATTGCCGGGCGCGATGGCAGCAGGCGCCAGCGGATTGCTCCATTTGTGGCCGTTAAAAAGCCCGAGAGCTACCCCGCGCCATTTCAAATTAGAGAAACTTCCCCGGGTATCGCCGTAAATCTGTACATGCATGATGATCGAGCTCGACTGCTTGATCTCGCCAATCTGGCCAAGTTGGACCTCGTTCCCGAATCCGGTGAGCACCTCGTTGTTCTGCGCAAGCTGGCTCAGGTAGCCATTGCCAGTGCGGGGAAGCACGTAAAAAACAAGGGGAGCCCCCGCGGCTGTGCTGATTACGAGAATCACGGCCGCAACCAGCACTGCACGGCTCAAAACAGTGGGCTCAGGCACCTCTCGGGCATGGGCGGTGGCGGTCTCGGCAGAGCGCTTCATCTCCATGCTCAGAAATGTCGTCGCGGTCAGGACAAGAAACATGAGGAATGCGAAAAAGAAGCTACTGCTCACCGTGAGCACCGCAGCCGCCAGAACCATGAGGAATGCGAGCAGCGCGAGATATAGATTGTCGCGCTGGCGGCGTGCCGAAAACATTTTGATGGCCATGATGAAAAGCACCAGGTGAATGGTGGCATACACGAAGTTTCCGGAAAGCAGGAAAAAATCGGCGGCATAAAAAAGCACATAGAACAGCGTGGCGTAATTGGTGTAGCGCTCCGAGAGCTTGAATTCAAGCCCGCGCACCAGCAGTACGCCCCTCACGATGAGAGCGGCAGCTATAAATAAAAGCGAGAGCAAGTCCAGCTTGCCGGTGCTGGCAAGGGTCAGAAAACCGGTTGCGATCAGCAGATAGAGTGAGGCATCAAAGAAGCGTTCAATGGCCAGAGGAGCCCGTATGCGCACTGCTGAGCCGGAAGACACAGCATTATTGTACCCCGTCAGTTACGGCGTTTCCTGGAATGAAATCTGCCGCTACGGGTTCATTTGATAAAATCATCTGTCAGGCATTGGGTCCCGCGCAACGCAATCCCGCCAACCCCGCCAGGTCCGGAAGGAAGCAACGGTAACGGGCTCGTGCGTGTGCAGCGGGTACCCCGGTGCCTGGCAAACTGGCCCTCCAGGCAGCACTCCGGGGTGCGCGAGTATCTGGATCGCTCGGCTCTTCATAAGTTTGGAGATATTACATTTGCAAAACCTCTTAGGCGCCAAGATCACCGCACTGGGAACTTACGTTCCGCCCAAGATTCTTACCAACGCAGACCTGGAAAAAATGGTGGATACCACCGATCAATGGATCGTAGATCGCACCGGCATCCGCCAGCGCCATATCGCCGAAAAGGGGGTCGCTTCCAGCGACCTGGCGGTGCAGGCGGCTTGCAAAGTATTGGCCCAGCGTGGAATCAGCGCCACGGACCTGAATGCCATCATTGTCGCCACAGTCACGCCTGACATGTTGTTTCCCTCCACCGCCTGCCTGGTACAAAACAAATTAGGCGCCAAAGGGGCCTGGGGCTTTGACGTATCGGCGGCCTGTTCCGGCTTTGTTTACGCCTTGCAAACCGGCGTGCAGTTCGTGCGCACAGGAGCGCACAAAAAAGTCCTGGTCATCGGCGCAGACGTCATGTCTTCGATTATTGACTATACCGACCGGGCCACCTGTGTAATTTTCGGCGATGGCGCCGGCGCGGTGCTGGTGGAGCCCGCGGCCGACGGTGAGCCTGGCTTTATTGACTTCCTCCATGAGATCGATGGTTCGGGCGGCGCCGCCCTGAATATGCCCGGCGGCGGCAGCCTGCATCCGCCTTCGCATGAGACCGTGGACAAGAGAATGCACTACGTCCACCAGGATGGGCAGGCAGTGTTCAAATTTGCCGTGCGCAAAATGGTCGAGGTTTGCGAGACCATCCTGAACCGCAACGGATTGAAAGGCGCTGACGTCTCCGTCTTCCTGCCCCATCAGGCCAATTTGCGCATTATCAACGCCACCGCCGAGCGCATTGGACTGAAACCTGAGAGCGTAATCGTCAATATTGACCAATTTGGGAATACCACGGCGGCCACGATTCCTCTCGCCATGCAAACCGCGCGCGAAAGAGGCAAATTAAAGAAGAATGACCTTGTGCTGCTGGCCTCGGTCGGCGCGGGATTTACCGTGGGAGCTACGCTGCTGCGCTGGGCCTACTAGTCTTTGCCGCAGATCAATGACCCAAGCCTAAATATTCTTATGCGGCAATCCTAATCCGTGCCAATCCGTGTTCATCAGTGGTTGACTATTTTTTCTTGATTTCCTCGCGATGCTTGGCCGCTTCTTTCGGTACTTGCGGCTCGGTCATATTCGCCGGATCGAGGATCTCCGCGATTTCGTTCTCAGTCAGCAATTTTTTCTCGCGGGCGATATCAATGATGGAGCGCCCTGTCGCAACCGATTCCTTCACAATTTCCGCTGCCTTGGCGTAGCCAATATAGGGGTTGAGCGCCGTGGCGAGCGAAACTGTGCTTTGCGCGTAGAACTCGCAGCGCTTCTGGTTGGCGGTCAGCCCGGCCACGCATTTTTCATTGAAGACACGCAGCATATTAGTCAGGATGGTGATGGACTGCAGCACGCTATACGACATCGCAGGCATCATGACGTTGAGCTCAAGCTGGCCCGCCTGCACCGCCATGGCCACAGCTACGTCATTCCCGATTACCTGAAAGCAAACCATGGCCGCCAGCTCGGGCATCACAGGATTTATTTTCCCTGGCATGATGGAAGAGCCCGGCTGTAATCCCGGCAAATTGATCTCTGCCAACCCGGTGTTCGGGCCGGAGGAGAGCAGGCGCAGGTCATTCGAAATGCGAATGATTTCCAGCGCCAGATTGCGTAGCGCGCTGGAGACCGCCGCCATCGCCGAATTCGACTGCATAGCCCAGCGCATGTCTTTGGCGGGAACAAGTGTTTGCCCTGAGAGGCCCGCCAAATTGGTGATGGCCTTCTCGCGATAATCCGGATGCGTGTTGATGCCGGTGCCAACCGCCGAGCCGCCCAGCCCAAGCTCACGCAGCTCGTTGCTGGCTTGCCTGATGTTTTCAATAGCTTTGTGTACCGAAACGGCGTAGGCGGCGAACTCCTGCCCCAAGCGAATGGGCACTGCGTCTTGCATGTGCGTGCGCCCTGACTTCATTACATCGTGGAATTCCTTCGCCTTCTTTTCCAATGAGGCTGCCAGCGAATCCAGCACCGGATAGAGCTTTTCCAGTTCCAACAAAGTCGCCAGGCGCATGCCGGTAGGGAAGACGTCATTGGTTGATTGTCCGTAATTGACGTGGTCGTTTTGATGTACCGTGTACTCGCCTAGCTTGCCTCCCATCAGCTCTGTGGCCCGGTTGGCGATGACCTCATTGCTGTTCATGTGGAAGCTGACGCCGGCGCCGGCCTGGAAAACGTCAACTACAAATTGCTTATCCCATTTGCCCTCGGCAACTTCTTGCGCCGCTTTAATAATGGCGTTGGCGCGCTGCTCGTCAACCAGACGCAGCGCTTTGTTGGCTTCAGCGGCAGCCTGTTTCACCAGTCCAAAAGCGCGGATCAGCGTAGGATGCGCCCGCATTCCCGAAATAGGATAATTCTCAACCGCACGCGCCGTCTGTACGCCGTAATACGCGTCTGCCGGAACTTCTTTGTAGCCGATGGAATCTTTTTCCTGCCGGGTTGCATTCATAGTCGCCGTAGCCATGTGGGATGGTCTCTCCTTATCTGAATCGCATGCAATGCTTAACAGAAAATTATAACAACCGCCGATGATCAAATTCGAATCGGCAGAGACGCAGCAAGCTACGTCTCTACGATATTGCCTGACCCAATCCCAGGCTAAAAGCTAAGAGCTTCTACCGAATGATTTAGAATCGAGACAAGTGACCGAGGCGATGCAACAAGCAATCAACGAGAAGACCGACGTCATCGTGATCGGCGCCGGCCCTACCGGCATGGCATGTGCTATTGAAGCCCAGCGCGCCGGGCTGAGCGCCCTGTTGATAGATAAAGGCTGCGTGGTCAATTCGCTCTTCCACTATCCGGCGAACATGGTCTTTTTCACCACGCCCGAGCTGCTCGAGATTGGCGACATTCCTTTCCCTTCGCCCAATGTAAAACCCACCCGGCCCGAGGCGCTGGAATACTACCGCAACGTCGCCCAGCACTACCAACTCAAGATTCGGCAGTACGAGAGGGTCGATAAAGTCAGCGGCCAAGATGGGGACTTTGTGCTTGATACCACGCATGAGCACGGCCACAAATTCCAGCATCGTGCCCGCAAGGTGATTGTTGCCACCGGCTACTACGATCTTCCTAATATCATGAATGTGCCGGGTGAAGAGCTGCCCAAGGTGCTGCACTATTACTGCGAGCCGCATCCCTATTTTGATACCGACGTGCTTGTCATTGGAGGCAAGAACTCGGCCGCTATCGCAGCCCTGGAGCTGTGGCGGCGCGGCGCTCGCGTCACCCTGGTGCATCGCGGCCCCGGCATGCACCCAAACGTAAAGTATTGGATTAAACCTGATATCGAAAACCGCATCAAGAATGGGGAAATCAAAGCCTACTTCGAGTCGTGCGTACATGAGATCCGGCAGGATTGCGTGCTGCTAAGCACGCCCGCGGGCGAGATCAGGATCAAGAATGATTTTGTTTTTGCACTCACCGGCTACCACCCCGACTACGATCTCTTGCGCAGCATGGGCATACGCCTGAACGAAAAAGATTATCGTCCGGAGTGCAACCCGCAAACCCTGGAGAGCAACGTGCCGGGAATCTATGCCGCCGGCGTCATCGTGGCGGGATCCAAGACCAGTGAAATTTTTATTGAGAACGGCCGATTCCACGGGAAACTGATTGCCCAAGATTTAAAGAAAAAAACGGCCACGGATTTACACGGATAAGACGGATTTACTTCAGGCTCACTGCCTGCTCGCCCAATTGCTCATTGATCAGGCGCGACAGGAGCGTTTTCAAGTCTTCGCCAGTCTTGGCCAATACAAAGGCATTCGCCGCAGCAGACCAATCGAGTTTGAAGCTGGTAGAGAGCGCTGAAATCCAGATTTGCTGCACCGGCGCATTGGGAGAAATCACGAAAATAGCGGGCGGGTCTTCAAAGTTGATCTTGAGCGCGCCGCCGCTTTCTTCAACTTCGATCTCCGCAGAGTCTTCAGCGCGGATGAGGCTTTGCTTCAGAGATTCGAGGGCGGAGTCGGCGTTGCGGCGAAATTCCATAAACAGTTTCGAGTTTCAAGTTTCGAGTTTCGAGCCAGAGAATAGTTTAAATCATGCTCAGGGTTGAGGCGGTCGCCGAAAACAAACCTGAGTAAATAAGCCTGGGCATTTGATGAAGCCTGTGTTATGAAGCAGCAACTCGAAACTTGAAACTGGAAACTGGAAACTGTTACTCGAACTAGCAACTAGGAAGCCCGGGTTCTATCGCGGTGCCTTCTTCGTAGTCATTCCACGTAACGATCAACAAAAAGGGCAGGGGACGGGCATCATCATAGAAGCGGCGGTATAGGCGCAGCGATTCTTCGAAGGTCTTGCCGCAGCGTGGGTTCATGTGGCGGTTGCGCGACCAGCCGGCGTGGGAATCGTCAAAGCCGGGCCAGGCGGCGCCCACGGCAATCTTGCCGGGATAGTCGGAGACCATGTGCGAGTAAAAAGACTCCAGGTATTGCCGGCCCCAATTGCTGCCATCGTGGCTCCAGCCTTCGCTTCCGGGATGCACCCAGGCATAGAAGCCATCGAAATATCCGGCCACGCCTGGATTAATGTCTTCATAGATCAGCAGCGGAGGCGAAACCCAGTTATTCACCGCCGCCCGCACCCTCTGCCAATCAGTCTTTCCACCTTTGGGAAAGATAAATATCACGGGGCGTCCCTCAAAGGTGAGGTAGGCATTTTTTGTGGGAGCATTCGATCCAATGTAATGCTCATAGGCGTAGTTGAGGTCTTCAATGGCCTCATCGGTAGAATGGCTGGGGTCTTCGCTCTCGTCATACATCAGCGCGCTGGTAAAGTTGTCGCTGGAGGCGACTTGTTGCAGCAGGGAATAGGCGTGGTCTTCAAAGGATTTGGCGGGGCCATACCAGTTGACCACGAACCCGCTGATGCCCAGGTTCCTGGCCTTTTCAATCTGCTGCCGCAACACCACGGGATCTTGCGAGGAGTAGCCCACATTCATGTGGCTGGATTCGCCAAACCACGGCTGATAGGCCGCCAGCACCTGCGGATTGCTGTTGGGCGCAGTAAAATTGCTGCGCAACGTCTGACGGTAGTCGCGCTTTTCAGCGCACCCGGCCAGGAACAGCAAAAATGGCACAACGACAGCGATTGAGAAATTTCGGTAATATCTCATAGCAATTCAAGTTCAGCAGAAACTCGCATTCTCTTGGATGGCAAGAACTGAGCAAATGTTGGTTTGCGAATAATGGAGAAACATCAGGGAGAAGGAAAATTCCAAGGTGGTCCGATTTAAGCCGTGGGGCGGCTCCTATCCCCATCCGAGGTTCCTTCGGCAAGCTCAAGACAGGCTCCTTGCCTGCGGCTCAGTATGACACTTCTAAAAGGGAGCAGGAAAGCTACAGGCGAAGTACGAATGCTAACTTCGCAAATCGTACTTCGCACTTCATACTTGCTTAGAACGGAATATCTTCATCCGTAATGTGCGCAGGCTCGCCGCTGAATTCCTGCTCGGGAGGAGCCGAGGCGTTGCTGCCGGCGGCAGCGCCGCGTGAGCGCGAGGCGCCGCCTTCGTGGTCGGCTTCGCCGCCGCGTCCACCCAACAGGACGAGGTCATGGGCAATCACCTCGGTGCGGTATTTTTTCTCGCCGCTCTGTTTATCTTCCCAGGAAGAAGTCTGCAGGCGTCCCTCGATGTAGATCTTGTTGCCTTTCTTCACGTATTCGCCCACAATTTCCGCGAGCCGTTGCCACACCACGATGTTGTGCCACTCAGTGCGGTCCTGCCATTCGCCGCTCTTGTCTTTGTAGCGCTCGTTGGTCGCGAGGCTGAATTTGGCCACTGCGGTGCCGCTGGGGGTGTATTTGACCTCGGGATCTTTCCCGAGGTTTCCGATGAGGATAACTTTGTTAACGCTTTTTGCCATGGCTGAGTCGCTCCTGGGTACTGAAGAAATATTCGAAGAAATATATCATCTTCGCCGCATCTTTGCCCGCTTGCAGCGCGCGGCTGTATTCATTTAGTTTAAAAGTATCGGCTGACTCTCGTGAAAGCGC
>Ga0209166_10001592_pt1 | contig 18584 bp, 16 predicted proteins | sample Coa_R1_3_FD_187151 | JGI IMG/M metagenome (GOLD analysis project Ga0209166, IMG submission 187151) | Surface soil microbial communities from Centralia Pennsylvania, which are recovering from an underground coalmine fire - Coalmine... | ecosystem: Environmental > Terrestrial > Soil >... | reverse complement strand
TCAATGCCGATTGCGAGAGAACCCCGACTCCGGCAGCTATGGATACCTTGGCGTCATCGATCGCGGCTTTGCCGAGGTTTTTGACCTGATGCGTCTCAAAGTAGGAAGGATCCTTCAGAAGAATGAATTCAGGCACGCTGATGATCCTTGCGACGCTGCCCGTCGGCCAAGGGCGATTTGCCACGGAACGAAGGGCAGTTAGCGATGGTTGTGATCCATCTGTCGCCACTAGAATCCTCATCCCCCTGTCGCGAGCAGGATCGCCTGTGTGGCGCCGTGGCCGTTCTACCTCGACGGAACATGGGGCGTGCCGCACCACGACAAGTGCCGTGCTGCCGAGAAGTAGCCGCGTCAGGTCGCCGAGGTCATTGCAGCCGAGCATAACGAAATCCGCTCCCCACTCCTTCGAGAAGCTGTTGATTTCTCGACGGGCAGTCCCCGGGCGTATCTCTGTGGTTGCGTCCCAACCCGCTTCGCGGATTCGCTTCGCATGACGCTCCAAGTTCTGTAGTACTTTCTCCTTTAATCTTTCCTGGAAGACCGGAGCGGCGGTGAACGGATAGGGATTGAATACGTTCAACAGGCAGAAGGAAGAGGAGGCCGGCCACGGACGTTCGACCGCTGCTCGAACGCATTCTCCATGGGAGGACGTTGCATCGATAGCGATCAGTACCCTCATGGTGTGTTACAAACGATCCGTTCCCGAATGATATTAAAACCAATATTGATGCCCCCTAGGCCCTAGGCAGTGACGTTGAGCACAAGGCAGTGTGACGCGTGTCATGGGACCGCCAGTTCTTTGGCCAGAGCATCGAACTTGGGTCAACTTGCGGCACCGAATCACGGCAGACGGGGAATGGTGTGCGCGGAAATTGGAGGAGGCCCAGCCCCCAGCGAATCGCGAATGAAGCGGTTCAGTAATCTCAATGCGGAGAGGATGAGGGGAGTGCTTGAATCACGATGATCGGGGAGTCACCTTCGGCAGTTGTTGACGCCATATTTCACATGGAGAAGATCACGAAGATCTATCGCATGGGAGACGTAACCGTCCAGGCGCTCCGCGGCGTCACACTTGGCTTATTGCCGGGCGAATTCGTGGTGTTATTAGGTCCTTCCGGCAGCGGTAAATCCACGCTGTTGAATATCCTGGGCGGACTAGATGTCCCGACAAGCGGTGAAGTTCGATACCGGGACCATAATCTCACGGCGGCCACGGTCGAAGAGTTGACGCGATTCCGGCGTGAACACGTTGGGTTCGTCTTTCAGTTTTACAACCTGATTCCGAGTCTTACGGCATTGGAAAACACAGCCCTTGTTTCCGAAATATCCGAGAATCCGCTGGACCCCGAAGAATGCCTCCGTATGGTGGGACTGAATAATCGCATGCATCACTTCCCTGCCCAACTCTCCGGGGGCGAGCAACAACGCGTGGCCATTGCGCGCGCGGTCGTGAAGAGGCCCGACGTACTACTCTGTGATGAGCCCACCGGCGCACTCGACTATGCAACGGGAAAAATCGTGCTGGAAGTTCTCGACCGCGTGAATCGTGAGTTGAAGACGATCACCGTGGTGATCACCCACAATGCCGCGATCGCGGCCATGGCCGATCGTGTGGTTCGGATCAGTAGCGGAATGATCGCCGACATTCAAAAGAACGAACGGCGGGCTTCGCCAGCGGAATTGGCGTGGTGACATGCAACTCAGCGTTCTAAACCGAAAACTGCTTCGCGACCTCTGGCATATGCGCGGCCAGGTGATTACGGTGGCTTTGATCGTCGCTTCTGGCATTGCCACCTATGTGACGATGCGGGGCGCCTATGAATCCGTGGAGCGCGCCCAACAAGAGCACTACGCGCGCTACCACTTTGCCGATGTCTTTGCTCAACTCAAACGCGCCCCTAACAGCCTGGTCACAGAAATCACCTCGATCCCCGGAGTTTCCGTGGTGCAAACGAGAGTGGTCGTCGAGGTGAACCTGGATGTCCCGGGTCTCGACGAGCCCGCGGTCGGGCGCCTGGTGTCCATCCCGGAAAACCGGGAACCCATGCTCAATGATTTGTTCCTGCGCAAGGGGAGATACATTGAACCCGGGCGACAGGATGAAGTGCTGGTCAGCGAAGCTTTCGCGAGCGCCAATCGGCTTGAGATCGGAACTTCCATTGGGGCGGTGATCAATGGCCGGTTGGAGCGGCTTCAAATTGTCGGAATTGCGCTTTCCCCGGAGTATGTCTACGAGATTCGAGGCGCGGAGGTCTTTCCGGACAACCGGCGCTTCGGCGTGTTGTGGATGAGCCGCGAGGCGCTTGGACCACTCTTCAATATGGAGGGAGGATTCAACGACGTCAGCATTGCTTTGGCCCCCGCTGCAAGTGAAGCCGGCGTGCTCGAACAGCTCGACAAACTTTTGGAACCGTACGGAGGGCTTGGCGCCTACGGGCGCGAGGATCAGATCTCCAATCGATTTCTGACCGACGAAATCGCGCAGGACCGCATTACCGGGGTCTTTGTTCCGTCCGTCTTCCTGGGGATCGCGGCGTTTCTGATTCACGTGGTGTTGTCGCGTCTCGTCAGCACCCAGAGGAATCCTGTCGGTTTGCTGAAGGCATTTGGGTATTCCAACGCCGCGGTGGGCATTCACTACCTTAAATTTGCCCTTGTAGCCGTGCTGCTGGGAACCGCAGCCGGTTTGCCGTTGGGAATTTGGCTGGGCCGCGGGTTGGCCCGAATGTATCAGAATTTTTTCAGGTTTCCCGAACTGAGCTTCGTGGCGAGCCCAGAGCTGATTTTCTGGGGTATCGCTATCAGCGCCGTTGCGGCGTGCCTCGGAGCGTTGTCATCGCTGCGTGTCGTTGTTGCTTTACCTCCTGCCGAAGCGATGCGTCCTGAGTCCCCACCCCAATTCAGGCAGGGACTCGCAGAACATTTGGGGTTGGCCAGAATGATTTCCATCTCGTCCCGAATGATCCTGCGCAACCTCGAGCGGAGGCCGTGGAAAGCCATCCTCACCGTTGTGGGAATGTCTTTCGCCGTGGCCATTCTGATTATTGGTTTTTACTTCTTTGACGCTATCGAATATCTCGTCCAGGTGCAGTTCAGGACCGCTCAGCGCGATGATGTGACGGTCTCGCTTTTTGAGCCTCACGGGGAGCAGGCTCGCTACGACATCGAACATTTGAAGGGAATATTGCGCTCGGAGACATTTCGCATCGTGCCAGCACGGCTGCGCTTCGGGCACCGCACGAAACGGATTGGCTTGCTGGGACTCGAGGCTGGCGGCGAGTTGCGGCGTGTTGTCGGGCGAGATTTTGATGTCGCCCGCATTCCTTCCGAGGGCGTAGTTCTTACGACAAAGCTTGCGGAGTTGCTCGGTGTTCGTCCCGGCGACACGATCACGGTGGAAGTCTTGGAGGGAGAAAGACCTGTGCGGCAGGTCACTGTGAATGCCGCCGTCGATGAGATGATAGGGCTCTCCGCTTATATGGAGATTTCTGCGTTGAATCGCATGATGCGTGAAGGGCCTTCGATCTCAGGCGCATACCTCTCCGTCGATCCGGAGAAACTTCCAGCATTGTATTCGCAGTTGAAACAAACCCCCGCGGTCGCTGGTGTGGCAGTTCGCGCAGTCATGCTTGAAAGCTTCTACCGCACGATCGCGGAGAGCCTGCGCATTTCGACGACCGCGCTGAATCTTTTCGCATGTCTCATCGCTATTGGAATGGTTTACAACGGTGCCCGGGTCGCCCTCTCTGAACGCGGGCACGAACTCGCCTCTCTGCGGGTGCTTGGATTCAATCAGCGCGAGATCAGTTTCATGCTCCTGGGGGAACAGGCGCTGCTCGCTGTGGCGGCGATCCCCCTGGGATTCCTCATCGGCTACGGCTTCTGCGCCACCCTTACGGCGGCGATGCAGACGGAACTGTACCGCATGCCACTGGTGATCAACCCGCGCACCTATCTGATTTCGGTTTTGATAGTAGGTCTCGCCTGCGTGGCGACCGGCGCGTTGCTGTATCTCCGGCTGCGTCGCCTGGACTTGGTGGCCGTACTGAAGACGAGGGAGTGACGTGGCACAAAGACGAATCCGTCGAAACATCTTTCTGGTCGTGCTTGCGGGCTTCATTGGCGCGCTTGCCTGGATCTTGCTGCGGCCGGTTCCCATTCTGGTTGAGGTTTCGAATGCGACTCGCGGCCCCTTGCGGGTAACGGTTGATGAAGACGGGGAGACTCGAGCGCACGATCGCTTCGTCGTCGCCTCCCCGATCCCGGGTCGTATGCTGCGCGTTGATCTCGAAGAGGGAGACGCGGTCCGCGCAAACCAGGTCGTGGTCAGAATCGAGCCGCTTCCTCTGAACCAGCAGCAGCGGGAAGAAGTATTGGGACGCGTCGGGAGCGCAGAGGCCGCCAAACGCCAGGCCGATGCCAGGGCGGAGCACGCCCGAGAGGATTACGAGCAATCAAAACGTGACCGGGAGCGCGCGGAACAACTTGGGGGGGAGAACGTTATTTCCACGCAGGCTCTGGAGCAAGCCCGAAACATGGAAATCACCGCTCGAGAGGAACTTCGAGCCGCACGGTTCAACGCTCTCGCCGCGGCCTCCGAAGTCAAAGTTGCACGCGCGGGACTTGTGGGGATAGAGGACGCAGCCGCAGGACACACAGTGATCTCACTCCGAGCTCCGACTGCTGGAAGGGTCTTGCGGGTGGTGGAAAAAAGCGAGCGAGTCGTTCAGGCGGGAGCGCCTCTTGTTGTGGTCGGTGATCCCAGAAAAATTGAAATTGTCACAGATGTGTTGACCACCGACGCGGTTAATATCAAGCCCGGCGCCCCTGTTTTTCTTGAGGGCTGGGGAGGACCGCATCCCCTGCGTGCGAAAGTTCGCCTGGTGGAACCCGCCGGATTTACAAAGATCTCCGCATTGGGAGTGGAAGAAAAGCGAGTCAACGTGATTGCCGACTTCGTGGACCGCCCAGACGGCCTAGGAGACGGGTTTCGCGTCGAAACCCGTATCGTGACTTGGGAAGCACCGGACGTTCTGAAGATACCCGGCAGTGCGACGTTTCGAGAGCGCGGCGGCTGGAGCGTTTTTGTGGTGGACAAGGGGCATGCACGCTTGCGCGCCATTACGATCGGACATAGAAGCCAGACCGAGGCGGAAACTCTGAGTGGAATCGGCGCAGGGGAAAGTGTAATTCTTTATCCCCCGAATCAGCTTCGTGACGGAATCGCCGTTCGGACGCACTAACATGACGAAAACCCGGGCAACGATCGTTTTCCTGATGGCCCTCACAGCCATCGCGCTCTACCTGTGCTACATACTCATCGCACCGTTCCTTAAGCCGATCATCTTCTCTGTCATCTTGGCGATTATCTTCTATCCGCTGCATGCGCGCATTCATCAGCGGGTTAGGAATAGAAACAGCTCAGCACTGCTTTCTTCCACCGTGGTAATCCTGTTTATCGCTTCGTTGTCATTGTTCCTGGGACAAGCAACTGTGTCGGGGCTCCACGATATTTACCAGTCACTAAGTGGTTCCAGCGAAGCGAGGGAACGCCTGAGCCTATTTATTGTGCAAATCTTCGATCAGGCCATCGTCCTGGCTCATCGATACGTCCCACTCTCCGTTCCCGATTTGCAGCGCGCCGTCTCCAACCAAGCGGAGAAAGCAGTTGCTGCACTGATTGCCATGAGCGCCGGAGCTCTCGGCAACCTGACTTCCCTAGCTCTGGACGCATTCATTGCCTTCTTTCTCCTGTTCTTCCTACTCCGTGACGGCAGATCCATGCTACGTCGTGGCGCCATCATCCTGCCGCTCACCTCAGATCAGACCAGGCGATTGTTTCGCCGTGTAAAGGACGCACTGAATGCAATTGTGTACGGAACCCTTGCGATTGCCGCGATTCAAGGAATACTCACAGGCGTCGCGTTCTGGACTTTGGGGATTGCATCTCCTGTCATCTGGGGAGTGGTGACAGCACTCTGCGCCATGTTGCCAATCATTGGCACGACCTTGGTCTTTTTGCCGGCAATCTGCATGCTGGTTTTTAGCGGTCACTGGATCAAGGGACTGCTTCTGCTCGTCTGGGCGATCGCAATCGTACATCCGGTAGACAACGTCTTAAGACCCTATCTGATCGGAGAACGCGTCAAGCTTTCTACCCTCTACGTCTTCTTCGCCTTGCTTGGAGGGCTGAAAACCTTCGGTGCTCTGGGCGTCTTTATCGGGCCTCTGATTCTCGCCGTGACGGTTGCGCTATTCAGTTTTCTCAGAGAGGAGAAGCGTGCGGGCAGCTGGAACTTTCAAGAACACGTCGGCCCACATGTGTCGCCGCAAAAGCAACCGTAGGTAACACTCATCTCACTTGAGCCACGCAAGTGACGCGACCTGGGCGATGGCAGGGGTATAGAAATGGAGATATTCCTGCGGACCATGCGCGGATCGGACCGATACCCGAATATTGGGTTGCATAGCGATGATCAACTGGCATCAATTAGATCCCCAGCAGGCACTGCGAGAACTTAATGTGGACGCTTCTCAGGGACTAAGCAGTCCCGAAGCCGTTCGACGGCTCGCCGAGTACGGTCGCAATGAGTTGGCCGAACGCCGGGCCAAAAGCCCCTGGCTGATCTTGTGGGAACAGCTTACGGCACCGATGGTGCTCATCTTGATCGTTGCCGCAATCATCTCCACGCTGCTCACAGATTACAAAGACGTGATCGCAATCGGGGTGATCGTTGTGCTCAAGGCCCACGTCATGGCTATCCGGTCCGAGCGCCTCTCCCTATTTCGCCTCGGATTACTCTCGAACAAGCCGTTGCTAGCCGCCGTGATTCTTACCGGCATTCTTCAACTTGGATTGGTGTACTTGCCCTTTCTTCAAAGTGTCTTTAGGACGATCGCCCTGCCGGTTCTTGATCTCGCTCTCAGCATCGCTGTTACTGCTGCCATTTTCTGGGCGGTTGAATTCGAAAAGTGGTTCATCCATCGGCAAGAGGCGACGCGCTAAGAGATGAGGTCATGCTGGGGCAACCGAATGCCGCCAGGTTTGCGCTTGGCGGACATTCAGCAGGTTTCACAAATATGCTCTTCAATTCTGCTTCTGACCGGGACTAGGGGTTATTGGCGGCTCTACTTCGTGATCACCGCGGAAAGGAAGCTTCAATTTTCTTGATATCTCTGGCCAAAACTCGCGGAGGACATCAAAACCCATATCTTCAATCAACGCATAGCCGGTGCGACTCGCTATGGACCCGACGCCGCGTTCATTGTCGGGATGATACGTATTACTCAGCGTGGCCGCACTGATCGTTCCCAACCACTCTGAATAATTGGGAATATGCGTTCCATTCTCGCGGTGAGCCACGAACACATGTCCTATGGCATGAACAAAGCGGTTCTTTACGCTGCCACGCGCCACTCGGTAGTAGCGCGGGTCTTCCGCAAAGATCGAAGGGTAGGCAAAGTCCTTGAAGAATTTCGACGATGCCTGATCCCCAAAATTCGCGGCAAAACGCTTTCCATACCCAGCAGCTCCTTGCCCGAACGTCGGATCTTTGTCTGACACTTGGTCCATCCCTGCCCAGAAACCGGAGCTAAGAATTGTTACCGGATCCGATGAATCCTGGACAAACAGGACGAACTTATCTTTCACCTTTAGAGAGCACAAGACTACGCCCGGTTTGTAGTGGGGTTGTTGCACTGATTTGCGTTCCAAAGCTCGAGCGAAAACTCCCACCGGCTTCTTCAATGGCCCGTCGTAATCCCTCAGACTCACCATTGGCGGGGGCTCCACGCAGGGTACTGGGGCTTTTTGACAAGGCCCTTCTTCAAGGACCTGCACTGCGGGAAGTGGCTGCTGATGAGCGATGGAAGTCTCTTGGGCGTTGGCCAACACGCCCCAAGCTAGGCATACGAGGAACGATATGCCCAAATCGAGGCACGGTGGATGCATAATATTCCAGCTTTCCGTCCCCAGCCAAGTTTGGTGCGATCAAACCCCTACAACATGGATGGATAGGTTTCCGGCACCTCGCCGGTTTCCCAAGCTGCAGTCCGTTCAAGAGGCTCGACCGCGCGAGTCTCATCGTAGTGGAGAACCACATCAAATTGGTCCGGGAGCTGTGCGTGGAAGTAATGGCTTGCACGCTCCGATTGCGGCAGATAGATAACGCCAATCGCTCGCTCAAGATGTGGCTCTCGCAGCTTCACCGTGACTTCTTCCCTTTTGCCAAAATGAAGAAGAAAATTCGGAATGCCCGCTTGATGAAACAGTGACTCGTAACTTCTGGGCAACGCGGGCCGGACAAACTTGCGTTCGGCCGGAGCGTCCCACCCCGAGGCCGCGGTCACTGTACCGGTATGCGTAGTAAATCCGACGAGAGTTGCTTCCTTGCCATACTTTAGACGTACTAACTGGCCAAGATTCAGTTCGCCGCGTTGCCCCATTTCTGTGGCGCGGGCATCACCAAGATGAGAATTGTGGGCCCAGACGACAACCTTAGCCTTTGCTCCCAGATGATGGATGAGCGCATCCAAGGTCTCTGCCATATGCGTGTCGCGTAAATTCCAGGAAGAGACTCGCTCGTGAAACATGGAACGGTAGTATTCCTCGGCGTTCTTCACCAGACGCGCATTCTGTTCCGCAAAGAAGAAGGCGTCCCGGGCGACTCGTCCATCGCGCCTGGCGAGATCCGCGGCGCGCTGGCGCATTTCCATCCACTGGCTGATGACTTCATCCTCGCAGCTCTTGCTCAGGCCAAAGCTGGTTGCATACCCGTAGCCTTGGGAATCCTCACCAAACGCATCGAAGCAGGCATAGCGAGAGCGAGCGCGGCGAGCAGCGTCGGGGTCCACTTTATCCAAGAAATCGAGCACCGCGCGCATCGAGGCATGCAAGCTGTAAAGATCGAGTCCGTAGAATCCCACTCGGTGGGAGTGCCGGTGCTGATTGTGATTGCGCAGCCAGCCCACGAAATCGAGGACATCTGCATTGCGCCACATCCAGGCAGGAAATCGTTGAAAGCCAGATAGAGCGTCGATGGCGTCCTCGTCATCACCCTCAAATCGCACGAACTGATTCACGCGATAGGCGTCCGGCCAGTCCGCTTCCACGGCTACAGCAGTAAAATCTCTTTCGGTGATGAGGCGCTTCGTGATCTGGGCGCGTACACGGTAGAAATCATGAGTACCGTGACTCGCCTCGCCGATCAAGACCAGCCGTGAGTCGCCAACTGCCTTTAGCAAAGGATCAAAATCCGTGCTTTCGCCGACAAGCGGGTGCGCGGACCGCCGAATCGTATTTACAAGGTCGTGATCGTGTTTGGAGAGCATTTTTGCACCTGTGCTTTCGGAATTGCCCGACAGATATTCAATTCCGCGCCGGCAGGAGACTGTACCCTTGCCCCGACTGAAATCAGCGCCGGGAGCTGGCTGCTGTACTCTGAACTCGCTGCAAATCGCGTTGCTGTGAAGCCCGATCCAGCAGTTCGGTAACTTCTTCGTCCGAGACTTGAGTGAAATCCTGGTAGAACTGACCGACGCCGTAAAAGGGCTCCGGCATTTCCAGGCAAACCAACTCGTCGACCTCCGGCTGAAGCAGATTGCAGGTCCGCAAGGGGGCCACAGGCGTGGCAATCACAATTGCCGTCGGCTTCATTTGCCGCAGTGCGGCAATCGCGGCACGGGCGCTCGCGCCGGTCGCAATTCCGTCATCTACAAGAATTACGACTCTCTCGTATACGTCGAGTGGCGGCCTGTCCCCCCGAAACATTTGTTCGCGCCTCTCTAATTCATAGCGTTCCGTTCGGGTCACCCTGGAGATATCCCGGGCCGATAATCCAAGTTCCTCCACTACATCTGAGTTCAAGACCCGGACTCCTCCGCTTCCGATAGCGCCGAATGCAAGCTCTTCGTGCCCGGGCACTCCCAATTTCCGCAGCACGAATACGTCCAGCGGCCGGTGAAGGGTTTTGGCCACTTCAAATGCCACTGCAACGCCGCCCCGCGGGACGCCGAGTACAATCACGTCAGGACGGTCCGCGTATTTTCCAAGATGCGATGCAAGCCTCCGGCCAGCTTCTTGCCGATTGATGAAAATCATTGGACTACCTCCGCTTCCCTGCGCATGTCTCGCCGACGATTGAGCAATACGATTTGCTCTTCCTCGTGCAGCAGCCCGCAATAGAAATGATCTTTTTCGAAATGGAGTCTCATGCCCGGCGCCGAGGGTTTGGAAATCTCCCTGGCTGTCTCCCCTACCCGTGCAGCAGGAAGATGAAGTGCCAGGTCGGCTTGGGTCACAATTCCAATGCACCGGCCGGAGTCATTTACAACCGGAATTCTGCGCACCTGGTTTTCCTGCATCCGTTGTTCACAATCTTCTAGGGAGTCTTCAGGCAGGCAGGTGACCGGCACCCGCGTCATCAATTCGAAAACCTGGATGGTATTCGCATCTTTGGCGCCCGCGACGACACCACAGCACAGATCGCGGTCGGTAATAATCCCTTCGAGCAATGGATCGGAGAGTTCGGAAACAACCAGAACGGCACCAACACCGTGCTGTTTCATCAGGTTCGCAGCTGTTTGCGCGGTGTCGCCGGGCATGCAGCAGACGATGCCCGTGGTCATGAGGTCTCTGACTCGCATCTACATGACCCCAGATAACACCTTGTGACTTCGTGGCCCCTAATTCAGTACGCTGGGTCACACTCTTTTGTGAGCATTGTCACCGTCTGGCCGCCTGCTCTGCGTTGTTCTAAGGTACGACTTGGAAGTGCCATGGGCACGATAACTGCGCAGTCTTACGTTGGCCCCACAACAATGGCTGGACTGTCTTCGTCAGAAGCGGCAGAGCGGATTACACGATATGGCCCGAATGATCCAACACCCAGCAAATCTCGAACTGCGTTAACCGAACTTCTCCTTCTGTTCCTGAATCCGCTCGTCATTATCCTGCTGGTGGCCAGCCTCCTTTCCTTCGCGCTACGGAATACCAGCGACGCGGTACTCATTGCTTTAATGGTTTTGCTCGGTGTCTCGATCAATTTTTTCCAAACTTATAAATCTCACCGGGCAGTCGAAAAACTACGGGAAGGAGTCACCCCGACCGCAACGGTCTTACGCGACGGGACCTGGCAGGAACTTCAGAGACGCCAAATCGTGCCGGGGGATCTCATTCGACTTTCGGCGGGAGACTTGGTGCCTGCCGATGCGCGACTGCTTGAATCGAGTCATCTGTACGTTCAGCAGGCCGCGCTGACGGGAGAATCGCTGCCGGTCGAGAAGGGCGCGCGCAGCCGCGAAAACGGGGCCACCCCTGACCCGGAGTCCCCGGATTTTGTATTTCTTGGAACCGCCGTAGTAAGTGGAACGGCCGTTGCCACGATAACAGCGACGGGCCAGGCGACCGCCTTCGGCGCTATTGCCGAACACTTAACCACCCGCTCGCAAGAGAATGAGTTCGAGCACAGCATGAAGCGATTCGGTTTGCTAATCATGCGAACCATCCTCTTCCTGGTGTTGTTTATTCTGGCGGTCCGGATCGCACTCCATAAAGATGCATTCGAATCTTTTGTTTTTGCCGTGGCGCTCGCCGTAGGCCTGACACCGGAATTCCTGCCCATGATCACCTCCGTCACGTTGGGCCGTGGCGCTGTCCGGATGGCGCGAGAGCAGGTCGTCGTGAAGCATCTGCCGGCGATTCAGAATCTCGGGACGATCGACATTCTCTGCAGCGACAAAACCGGCACACTCACCACGGGCCAGATGACGCTGAGTGCTTCCGTTGATGGCCTCGGGGAAACATCGGACATCCCGCTTTCGTTCGCCCTTTTGAACAGCAAATTTGAAACAGGCATCCGGAGCCCGCTTGATGCGGCGCTGCTGAAAACAGAACGCTCGGACGCAGACTCCTACCTGAAGCTTGCTGAAATTCCCTTTGACTTTGCGCGCCGGCGCCAATCCGTGGTCGTTAAAAAGAAAAGTGAAGGGACCGGAAACAGTATTTTGATTACCAAGGGTGCCCCGGAGGGATTACTCGAACAAACGGATTCTTTCGAAATCGGCGGCGAGATTATTCCTTTTAACGAAGATGCCCGTCGCCGCTGCCGAAAGACATTCGATGAACTTAGTGCCAAGGGATTTCGAGTCATCGGCGTGGGCTATCGCCACATGGGCGACCAATCCACCTTCACTGCCGACGACGAACGATCACTTGTGTTCGCCGGCTATCTCGCCTTTGCGGACCCGCCGAGTGCAGACGCCGCCGCCGTCCTCACCGCTCTGGGCCGTGATGGGGTGCAGATCAAAATACTGACAGGAGACAACGAACTGGTCGCCCGTCATCTTTGTGAACAAATCGGAATTGAGAAACCCGCCATCGTACTTGGCGAGCAACTCGAGCAGACCAGCGAACCTGCTCTCCAGCATCTTGCCGAAGAGACCGCCATCTTCGCACGAGTCACACCAGCACAAAAACACCGGATCATCCATGCGCTCAAGACCCGTGGACACGTGGTGGGCTACATCGGTGACGGCATCAATGATGCACCTTCGCTGCACGCAGCAGACGTGGGCATATCTGTCTCGGCGGCGACGGACGTTGCGCGGGAGGCGGCCGAAATCATCCTCCTCCAACCCGGGCTGCAGATTCTGCACAAGGGCATTATTGAAGGGCGCCGCGCATCCGCAAACGTCCTGAAATATCTTCTGATGGGTACCAGCTCCAATTTCGGCAACATGTTCAGCATGGCCGGAGCATCCGCCGTTCTTCCCTTTCTTCCCATGCTCCCCACGCAAATTCTGTTGAACAATTTCCTTTACGACACGGCCCAGGTCACGATCCCATACGACAATGTGGATGACGAGTATTTGCGAGTCCCCCGCCGCTGGAACATGGGCCTGATCCGGAATTTCATGCTGTTCATTGGACCAATCAGCTCAATCTACGATTTCCTCACCTTTTACGTCTTGCTTCACTTCTTCCATGCTACCGAGACGGAATTCCATACGGGGTGGTTCGTGGAATCACTTGCTACGCAAACGCTGGTACTGTTTGTCATCCGTACATTTCGAAACCCACTGAAGAGCCGCCCCAGTTGGCCACTCACTGCCACAACGATTTTGGTTGTTATGCTTGGAGTGGCGCTTCCGTATTCATTCCTAGCTCGAGACCTGGGATTTACGCTGCTTCCCAAACCGTTCTACGGCTTTCTCGCAATCTCGACAGTTACCTATCTTTTTCTCGTCGAAGTTGCCAAACGCTTGCTCTTCCGAAAGATAGGGCAAACGTGACACCCGTCACAGCTTCCGGTGATTCTGAAGTCTAATCTGAAATCACACGGAGACGCTGTATGGGTTCGGACGCGCGCGATATATTGACGATCCTGAAGACAGAACTTGCTTACCTTGAACGGGGCGGGTACCGCAATTCAACACATGCCCACTGGTATCCCAAATTAATCTTTCAGGATTCTCCCACCTGCTTGAACTTCCATCATCCGATCGAGCCACGGCCCTGCTCGGAATGCCCTCTCATGCAGTTCGTGCCTTCGGAACAGAAAGGCCAAAAAATACCCTGCCGCCATATCCCTTTGAGCGAACAGGGAGTAACGCTTGATTCCATGTATCGCACGGAGACTCCGGACGAAGTGGAGGCAATGGTAGCTCAGTGGCTGCGATCCACGATTCAGAGTCTAGAGCGCGAACAAGAGCAGGGACAATCCCCCTCATCAGGGAACAAAGGAATTGCGAACAAGAAGACAGCAAACGGCTGAATTGAATAACGCCGATCTCGCGGCGGCTCTGCCTATTTCGCTTACGGGCAAAAAGTTCAGGCGACCCTTTGCCGGGCCTCGCAAACGCCTTTGAGGAGTTTGTGTGAGCGGGCGTTGTTGCGGAACCGTGGAGGCCGTACGCGATAGTGTTGTCGATGTATTTTTCGCTGGGCGTATTCCCTCCCTACTAAAAGCAGGCGTGAACATCGGGATCACTTTCGGCGGCCAGCGCTTGGTTCTCAAGCAAGCAGCCCCACTGACCCGCGGGCGTGCTCTTCCTCTGCATCATCTACCGGACAAGCGAGCTGCAGTAATCGATCTTTGGGGAATTGACTATTTACTTCACCAATCGCGCCGGCAGCCTGCAGCCCGCGAAGTTCTATCTTTCCTGGATCGACTCGATATAGTCGCAAAGATTTGTGATGCGCTGGCGCACAGCCGCTTCGTTGTAGTTTTCAAGGTATTGAAAGATGGGGCCCCACACCGGCATTTCGACGGAACCATGTGCAGAGAAGCCCGGGCCAAACCGCAGCACGCTCACAACGTAGTCGTAGGGATATTTGCCGAGATGGCGCTTGGTGAGGGTGGTGAGATCCGGCACCCGAGTTCTCAGTGTGGGGGAGGCTGGGCCGTGGCCTTTCCCATCCGCCCCGTGGCAGGCCGCGCAGTATTGTTTGTACATCGTTCTTCCCGATGGGACGTAGGTGGGCGGGAATTGTGATCGTTGGGGATCGTCCGACGACGAGGGAGGAACTCTGGAATTCGATTGGGTTAGAGCAATGACAGAGAGTAGTAATGCACAGGTTAGAACTGCAGAGTGGGTAGTCATAAAATCAGCGATGAACGAGAACCGGAATCTTCGTGTGCGTGAGCACTTTGATGGTTTCGCTGCCGAGGACGATTGCCGAAACCCCGCGACGGCCATGCGACGCCATTACAATGAGGTCGCAACCTTTAGATTTTGCGGTATCAATGATGGCCCGATAAGGATGTTCGTGCTCGACCTGGACAGTCTCACACGCAACGCCCGCCGCATTCGCCGCCTTAGCGACAGTGCCGAACAATTTGGCAGTGTCTGCCTGAACACGCTTCTTATATTGGTCAACCGTGTCTTCGACAATCTGCGGGTCGAGTGTGAAAACATGAAATGGCATGGTGACGGTAAGTATCGTAATTTTGGCGCCGATCTCTTTGGCAAAAGCCATTCCATGCTGTACCGCCTTGGCGGCCAGTTCCGAACCGTCCGTGGGTATCAGAATGCTCTTGTACATGATCTTTCTCCTTCCCGTGTCGCTCAGGTGAAGGCGTTCAAGTTCACTAGAGAAAGCCCGAACGCCCACCGATCAAACCTCGACTGCCCCTTTCACTAACCGGACGGTCAACTGACCAAAGGCAAAAGCTCGCCACCCCATTTTTCGACACCCGCAGGCATTGCGTCTTGAAGCAAGGCCACAAATGTGTTCAGGGAATTTCGAGCATCGCCTAGAGGATAGTAAAAACCATCCCAGTTTTCGCTGTCCTCTCCGTCGTGGTTCGGAATGACATAATCGAACTGGCAAGCCTTCTGTAACTCTAAATAGGCACTACAGGCGCGTTTTTCGATGTTCTCGAGGTCCTTCGCGGAAAGCTCTCCCTTTTGGCGCCGAGTGCGACGCAATAATTTGCGGCGCATGATGTCCGAGACAAACTCTTTCAGATCAAGATTGCGCTCCGGATCCTTCAGATAGAGTAATTCCTCTTTCGATAGCGGAGAGAGGAAAATAGAGAGCTTTGCAGCGGCCTCTAGATGAGCATCCAGTAGTATTGTCATGCCGACGAAGGGATTTCCTTCGAAGAACACGTCACCCGATCTGAGCAAAGAATGCACATATTCGACGTCGAGCGCCTGCAAGTCGCCACGAACGTCGAGCAGTACATACCGGTTGTTCACTCGGAGTGACTCGATTTGATTGCGGGTACGAAAATGATAATCAATGCCGTCCCGTTCGCCTGGTCGCGGATCGCGGGAATTGTAGAGGACCAAAGGCTGAAGACGAGAAGACAACTCTGGGTAAAATGTCCCAAGTGCTTTGGCAAGAGGACTCTTGCCCACGCAGGACGGGCCACTCAAAATTACGAGACGCCCCGTTGATTCGGGTTTCATGACGCCGCCTTTGCCCGCGCTCTCCCAGTTCGATGATTCTAGCGCGGGGAAGTTGGAGGATTGAAGCTAGAAATCCCCAAACGCAATGAACTCCGGTTCCAGGATTGCTCGAATCACATCTCTCCTGGAAATAATCCCAACAAGTTTATCCTGATCCGTCACTGGCACCCGGACGATTCGATTGTCCTCGAGGCTCTTCATTACCTGCACAATCTCAGTCCCCACATCCACGGTGATCGGCGGGCCAGTCATGACCTCCCCTGCGGTGAGATTCTCCAACCGCTTGCCCTCGATCAATGTGCGCACGATGTCCGATTCTGTAATTACCCCTACGACTCTCCCGTCGGACGCTGCAACAGGCATCCCGCTAATCTCATTACTTACAAGTTGGGTTGCGAGGTCTCGCAGGGAAGCAAGTGGAGTCGCCGCGATCACTGGGCTCTGCATGATGTCCTTGGCTGTCACCGGCGTGGGGGACATTGCAGCCTTTACAGCTGCTGTTGATTTCTGGGCCATTGTTGTCGCCCTCCCTTGTGGCGATATTTCTCCAATTCCAACATATCAGCTGCATCCAACCAGTGCAGTGATCGCAATCACGCGTGGTCAAATCTAAGATTTGTACCAAGCCGACAGAGGCTGCAGCACAACTATGGCTATCGAATGGATCGCGATCGAGTTACTGTAGACCCGAAGAATCGCCGTATCGTGAAGGGACCCGAGGCCCCGACGCCAAGCGCAGAACGGGGTTTCAGTTGGTGATGGGCCCGGGAGTGGTGGCAGTGCTCTTTGGCAACGCTGGCAGCTCGATGTAGGCGGCAGGAATCTGTCCAGTTAAAGAGTTCAGCCATGTAATGATGGATTTGACGTCGGCCGAAGAAAGCTGAGTGCCGCGCTGGTGGACCGCCATCTGCCGTATGGCCTGGTCGAGTGTGGGGACGGAGCCGTCGTGGAAGTACGGCCCGGTCTTACTGATATTCCGCAGCGAAGGAACCTTGAAGACAAGACGATCGGCGTTCTGATTGGTGACCTGAGCGCGGCCTACATCGGATTCGTTGGGCCAGGGCTTGGCGACGCCAAGCCGCTGGAAGCTGTTGCCGCCGACGTACGCGCCGTTGTGACAGGTGGCGCAGCCTGCCGCTACAAACCTGTTGAAACCGGCTTTTTCGTCGTCGCTTAATGCCGATTCATCCCCGGAAAGAAAGCGATCCCAGCGTGAAGGCGTGACCAGTCCGCGCTCAAAGGCGCCAATGGCGAGGGCCATATTGTCGAAGGAGACTGGATCTTTGTCCTTGGGAAAGGATTCCTTGAAGAGGGCGACGTATTCGGGTATGGACGCGAGGACGCGGACAGCGGCTGCGTCGGACGTGAGCGCCATTTCGACAGGATTGAGAACGGGTCCTTTGGCTTGTTCTTCGACAGTGGCCGCGCGGCCGTCCCAGAACTGAACAAAGTGACCGGCGGCATTATAGACCGTGGGCGCATTGCGGGAGCCTTTCTGGTTCTTGAAGCCGGTGGAGACGGAATCGGTTTCCGAGCCGTAGGCGTCGAGCGGATGGCAGGTGTTGCAGGAGATCTGCTGATTGGCGGAAAGGCGTTTTTCGTAATAGAGCATGCGGCCGAGCTTTACCTTGGCGTCGGTAACGGGATTGTCAGGCGATTCCATGACGGCAGGGAGGGGCCGGAAGAGTTTCAAGGCGCTTTCGTTGATCTGCATTCTGGAACTTTGCGAGAAGAGTGCGGTAACAGGGAGGAGAATTAGGGCGAAGAAGAGCACGGCAGCGCGTGAAGAGAAGTGCACGGTGCGCGGATGAGACATGGTATGCCTCCGAAATCGAGGAGCGCGAGCTCGCAGGATACATGCATGATAGAGATTGTGAACGAGAAGGGCAGTGAGCCCGGTCACAAAGTGGTTGGGGCCGCCCTTTCTCCTAGCGGCCACTAAGTGTCGGCCATCCAATCATCCACTGGGTCGGTCCGGATGACGGAATACATCCTGACTCCATAGGGGCTCTCACTTGGTTCCAAGCCACATCCCGAGAAAAGCGGCGAAGATGACAGCGATCAGACCTGGCAGAATTTTCAGGCCAAAGCGGAGACCACCTGCCGTGAACGCAATCGCGATTTTTGTCAAAGTATTTGTTGCAAAGCCCAGCAAAATGGGGAAAACGGCTGATGCAAGTGCAACTTTTCCCGATGAAACGAGTGAAGCTATCGAAATTGCCGTCGCGTGGGTATCGGCAAATCCTGAGAGCGCGGCTCCTAGCAACAGCCCTCGATTCCCATATCTCTGGTTCAAAAAAGCGCACAGAGAAAGAATCACGGAGATGGTCACCGCAAAGAGGAATGCCAATCGGAGATCGAACGCTCTTCCAGCTGTGGGCTCATTTGTCGTCGGAGTCCTTGAGGAAAATGAAACAAAAAGCAAAGCGTATCCAATGGCTGCAATTCCTGCCAAAAGAAGTGGAAGGGCCAACGCCCGGCATGTCGCCGCATTGGCAACAAGTAGGACAAGAAACATCTGAATGACCGTTGCAACCGTAGCAAGAATCGCTCCGGAGGATGCCGCGCTTCCTAGTTCGGGGCTTCGCTTTGCGCGATTACCCATGGATCCAATAGTGGCGCTGGCGGAGATGAACCCCCCGACAAATCCAGCCAGAGCCAACCCCAGC
>Ga0209166_10001587_pt1 | contig 18638 bp, 38 predicted proteins | sample Coa_R1_3_FD_187151 | JGI IMG/M metagenome (GOLD analysis project Ga0209166, IMG submission 187151) | Surface soil microbial communities from Centralia Pennsylvania, which are recovering from an underground coalmine fire - Coalmine... | ecosystem: Environmental > Terrestrial > Soil >... | reverse complement strand
CGAAATTAGAAAAGTGTATTTCTTGTAAGAGTCTTTGTTCGCTGGATGGTGGGGATTTCATCCAGGGGGAATTTATTTGTAATGGTTGTATGCAGGATGACAAAGGCGGGGAGATCCATGTGAAGGTAAAGGTTCGCGGGAATGCTAAGATGACTGCATTCTGGCATTGGGTGATTACTCAGTGTGATAGTGATTGGCCTTTCTTGAAGCAGGAGAAGGATCGTCAGGAGTGTCCGAAGTGTGGAGGGTTGATTTATAAGAATCCTTTGTTGGAGGTTCAGGAGATTAAGACTCTCGCGGAGGAATGTAAGGTCGGGAAGGTGAAGATTAAGTTCTGGGGTACCAAAGAGGAGTGTGAGGGAGGGAAGATCCATGCCGCGTAAGCCGATGAAGTATAATGAGGTAACTGGGAGATATGAGTATGTGGATGAACCCCCGCAGGTGGCAAGAACTGTTAATGCTGCGGATTTTTTTGCCAGAACTCCAGAATTATGGCAATATGCTGAGGTTTTTGCGCCACCTGGAACTATGCCAGTAGTACCAGAGAAACCAAAACCAGTGGCGAAGCCAACTGGACGGCAGGTGAATGTCCGACTTGGGGATTTGATGAAGATTTACAATACCCCGAAGGTGAAATTGGTGGACTTTCGCGTTCCTCTGGTTGGGGATTGGATTTTAACGAAGTATCCTCATCCTGATGGGACGAGATTAAATAAATGTACCATGCGGGGGATTCGCGAGCCGAGGTTGATTTTCGAGGTGGTGGAGTGAAGTGTAGGCATAAGAAGATTAGTTGGCCCCGGAGGATTGTAGGAATGGACTTTGCGACTTGTTTGAATTGTGGACAGAAAGTTGAGATTGAGATTTTTCAGGAGGATTTTCATGAAAAAGTTTCTGATTCTAGGTGGTTTGTTCGTTTTTTCGAGTGGTTGTTTTGCTAAAGACATTCGCTGCCGCTTTGTGTGGGTTGACGCGAAGACCGAAAAGGTCCTTAAGTCCCCAAAGCCTTCCCAGTGGCATACTGGTGCGGCAGCGTGCTTTGCGCTGGTGGATAGACTAGAGGTGCTTGGACCTCTAGTCCAGGGGCCTGTGAATATGGGCGTGCAGTTTGACGGCACGAAGGAGCAGAAGGAGGAGTTCTATAATAACTGGAAGAACCGAGAGGAGAAGAAGGAGAAAACTCCTACAAAGGATATCAACTGGACTGGGGCGTGGATCGGGTAAATGCCTTCCCACCTAGTTAAGTCCTTTAGAATCAACCCTACAGGAAGGTCATCCCTCCTATAGATATATTCTTATATATTCTTTATTTTCTATAAGATACTATAAGAAGAAATAGCTAAAATGTACTGGTCCCACTTTTCTCCACGCTCTCACATTAGGGGATGTTTCCTCTTACTAGACAGAGCGTATATAGGCGAAAGTGAGACTGGTACATTTGAGGGGTGGAAGTTAGTGAAAGGATTGAAGTTAGGGTTAAAAATCCAAGGTGGGTTGACAAACCTGTAGAATTGTGGTATAATGGTTTTGAAAGGTGGGACAGGAATGACGAAAGAAGAAGTGAAGGCTCGGTTTGAGATGATTGATGACCTGGGGAGGAATATTAAGTACGAAAAAGCAGAGATTCGGAGGTTGCAGTTGGAGCTTAAACGGGCAGGGGTGAAGTATTGCCCGAGTTGTGGCCGAACTAAAGATGATACGGAGTTCGGGGCGAATAGATCCAGGCCGGACGGGCTGGCGGGATATTGTAAGGAATGTCGGGCCGGAAAAAAGGCCTTGACAAAAGGGGCGGTTTCGTGGTAAAATGGAGCTAAAGTGCAGGAAAACGAGGAGGCGCGATGCGAGGTTTGCGGGAAGTGGTTGAAAATGAAGGAGTTGCTAACCGCGGAAGTCCAGCATCAGGCGACGACGATTTGTCGGGAGTGCTTGGCCGAGATTGAGCCGAGATTTATAAGGTTGCGTTAAGGCACTGACGGTCCTAGCGTGAAAACGTTAGCGTGGACTCGGCTTCCACGGGTGCCTGCCCGGTTTTCACCAACATCGCCAACGGTGTTGGATTTCGCTTGGGGAATGGGTAAGTCTATGGAGGCTAGAGAATAAGTACTCTGGGCGGCCCTCCTGCCTATTTCCCCGGTTTCGGAGGAAAGTTGATTATACTACTGCTGCCGATTATGGTGGTTCAAAAGATGGTTCATTCGGAGGTGTTGCAATGGGCGGTGGGGGGTTTGGGAGTGGCGGCCTTGGCTTGGAGGGTGATTTGTGGCAAAAGTAAGTAAAACTAACGCAGGATATGTGTTTTTTGACGGGACGGAGTATAAGTGTACGGATTGTTATAAGTTTTTGAAGATGAGCCTTAATTGTGTGGAGGTAGGCGGAAAGATCCTGAATATTGGCGGGTGTAATACTTTTGTTCCTGGGGGACAGGTGGACTATGGTGCGCCACTGCCGATTGTGAAGGAGAAGCTGACGAAGGTATCAGCGGGGTATACAGAAAACAGGCCAGGGTTTAGTTGTAAGAGGTGTGAGTATTTTGACCCAGAGAATTGGGACTGTGTGAAGGTGGATAAGGAGAGTGAAGGTCCTGCGAAGGGGGTTATTCATCCGAATGGGTGTTGTGATTTCTGGGAGAAGGATGAGGTTAGGGGGTTATTTTAGTGTTTGACTACACAGAGATCGTGGCGCGGGCGAAAGAGTTTCACGATAAGTATATCCATGTAAGCCGTGGAGAGACGGTTATCAAAATCCACGAACTGTTTCTACTCGCCGCCGCCGTGGTGAAGATGGCCGATGAGTTGCATGGATACCAGCATACGCTCCGTGAATTGCGGTCGATCAACGTCAAACCTGGAATATCTTTGGGTTACGTGCAGGACCTTGAAGCGCGACTCGGCCAGGTAGATGACGTACTGATCGTGAATCACATCGCGGCTAAGAACGGTGGCTATCGCAAGGCGTTGGCCGACTTAATAACACTGGCGATACAAGAACACGATGATCCGCGAATCTCTGAAGTGGCGGCCAAGCGTCAGGCCCAGCTCGCCACGGCGCGGAAGTTGATTAACGAGTACAGGCGACGTGACCCATATCAACACCTGAGCCAGCTAGATAAAGATGCCGACCAATTCCTGAAGGAGACTGGGCGATGAAACTCCTTCCCGACGATATAAAAATACGAGCGTCCCTGGCGTTAAAGGCAAAAGAAACTGGCGACTATGAAGTTATCTGTTATCTCGCCGAAAATGACCTGGTTGAAAAATGGGAACGGGATGGCAGGGTAATTGACAATACCCATATAAAAGCCGCCTGTGCTGCTGGCTTCGAGGTTAGGCCATGACCCCCACCGACAAGTTCGCCGAACGTGCGCGGGAGACGGCGCAGGACATCCTAGACTGGCTATCCGAGAACGCACTATGGGAAACACAGGTTGGCGACTTGAAAGGCATGTCTAGGCGGATTTCCCGCGCGCTCGAACAGGCGACGCTGGAGGCGAGGATCGACGAGGAGCGTAACTACGGGTGTGGGTCAACTAGAATCTACCGGATGAATGACTTGCGCGCCCGGCTGGCCGAACTGGAGGGGAAGGATGGCTTATAAGTACCGAGCATGTCCAAACTGCGGAGAAATAATTGGAGAAATGGAAGAACATGAAGTTGAGAATTGTGTGTATAGATTAAAGGAAAGGATTGAGAGGTTGGAGGCAAAGGTGGAAAATTACCATAATCGGCTTTATTCTCCTGATGGGTATTAAAATAGATGAGATTAAAAGGGTGTTTTTTAAATCGCTATAGTAAATTAGAAAAAGTTTGTGAAAAATTTGAACCAGCACAAGAACCTCCGAAGAAAACTACGGTTTGCTATTATTGTGGATGGACTAAAAGGTACCATAAATGATCTACTTCACCGCTGATAATCATTTTGGACATAAGAATATTCTGAATTTCTGCAAGCGCCCGTTTGCTGATGTTGAGGAAATGCGGGAGAGGATGATAAATGCGATTAATGCCCGGGTTGGGGAGAAGGATGAACTTTATTTCGTTGGAGATTTTGGTCTTCATTTGCGCACTGATGATGTGAAGGCCCTGCTAAAAAGGCTAGTTTGTAAACACACGAGACTAGTTCTCGGTAATCATGATGAAAGGCAACATGGACAGTGCTTTGAGCAATTTTATCAGGCTGCTATTGTTCGCGATAATCATAGGAGCTTTTATCTTTCTCATTACCCATTGAGGAGTTGGCGGCAGGATTTCCAACTTCATGGTCATGAGCATGGGACTATGAAGGCGATGGTTGGGCAATTGGATGTTGGGGTGGATGGGCCGACGGGACTTAATAGTAGGGATATCCCATTTGGAACTCCGTGGAGTGCTGAGGAGGTTGTGGAGTATGTTAGAAAGAGAGATCAACTTGCAGGAGTGGCTTTCGATGCGTGCAGACAAAAACATGGAGATAGACTCGTTGTCGGAGGCTACGGCCCTAGAGGAGATGGAGCAGCTTGAAGCTGAACCTTGGCCGATTGGGGGATTTGGGGGATGATTGCTTATAAGCTTTTTCGTAAACGAAAAGATGGAAGTTTGGGTTCATTGCTTATTGGACGGACTGATGTTATTCCGATAAGAAAATGGCTTAAAGCTAAGAATATTCCTACAAAGGGATTTTCAGTTCGGTCTGGTTGGCATGCGTGTATGTATCCGAAAGCTCCGCATCTTTCAAAAAGTGGGAGGGTTTGGTGTAGGGTAAAGTTACACCAATTTCAAGAATATCCACGGCCATTTTCCCAGGGAGGAATGTGGCTTATTGCACAAAGGATGAAAGTACTTGGAGAGATAGATGCCTAATCATATAGATTATTCCCAATATGCGAAGTGGCAGCATTGTTCGTGGGCGTGGTATGAGAGGTATGTGCTTAAACGGCAGAAACGCTGGCAGGAGGGTGTACTTAGAGATGACGCGCTTGCGATTGGGAGCCTGACACATAATGGCCTGGATAACTGGTACGCGAAGCAAGACCCCACTATCGACGAGGAGACTATTGCTAGGATTGGTCCTACTCCTGATGCCCTTCGGATGTGTCGGAGGCTTGTGCATGGTTATGTACAGACGTTTCCGAGAGAAGCGTGGGAGTTGATTAGAACTGAGCAACCTGTAAGGTTTAAGCTCGTGGAGGGATGTGATGGACTGGCTAAGTTGGACTTGTATTTTTATATTGATCGTACCATGTGTGTGGATTCTGGTATCCCTGGGTATGAAATCACATTGAATCCTGGTTGGTGGATTCAGGAGTATAAGACTAAGAGTAGCTTTGTACCGACGGCAGACTGGATGAAGCAGTGGGATACGAATATGCAGGTGGATTTTCAGATGCTGGCGCTGAATGAAATGTTGACTGATAAAATGCTTGGGTATATTGGAGGTATGGAAGTTAAGGAGGATTATCCAAAAGTTAATGGTGTTCTGGTTAATGTTATTGAAAAACCAAAGGATTACATCCCTAAGAGAAAGTGTCAGAAGTGTGAGGAGTATTATGCTTATTCAGCTTGGGTTGTGGGCGGTGATGGCCTTTTTGCATGTCCTATCTGTCAGAATAGGCAGAAGCTGAAACCTGTAGAACAGCGAGGGGATGAGGCAGAGCCGAGGTATTTTAGAATGATCGTAGAGAGGAGTGCAGAGCAGCTTTTGAGGCATAAAAAGGAGATCCGGGAAGTTGCGCTGAAGATGATGGAGATGGAGGCTGATGGAAAGGCAAAGATGGACGAAACGGATCTAGTTTCAGATCTTTGTGTGGAGTTTGTGCCAAATAGGGGACATTGTTTTGATCTTTCCAAGAGGTATGGAAAGGAGTGCGAGTTTTACTGGCCGCATTTGCTTGGGCAGTCAACAATAGATCATCCTGACTTTCAAGAGGCGGAGGATTATATTAATGAAACAGTGGCGTAAGTTTCGTTGGTGGTGGTTTTGTTTTGGGAAGCCAGATTATTGTTATAAACATGGATTTATTGATAATAAGTCTCATACTGTTTATGATGGTTGGACCTGGGAATGCCTGGGATGTAAAGAAGAAGCCATGACAAATTATCAAACCCAAGAAGATCGGAAATATAAAAAAGCTAAAGAGTTAATGGAGGCTGCACGTGACGTAGAAGATCCGGTTGATGAAGCAATTCGTAAAATAAAGGAGCTTTGATGATTAGTTCTTATAGTACTATTTTTGCCCTTGGACATAAAGCCGTGGCCCCGCTACTGGATGTGGAGGTGATTGTCGAGGAGAAAATCGACGGAAGCCAGTTTAGCTTTGGGAAGATTGATGGAGAGCTTCAGATGCGGAGCAAGTCCTGTCAGGTGTTTATGGAAATGCCCGGGATGTTTGAGGCTGCGACGACTACGTGTGATTTGCTAATGCCGGATTTGCCAGAGGGAGTTATTTTTCGGTGTGAGTATCTCAGCAAACCTCATCATAATGTGCTTACCTACGAGCGGGAGCCAAAGCAGAATTTAATTGTGTATGATATTGAAGATCCTGCTTTTGGAGGATTTATTATTCCAGAAATGAAGCGCCAATGGTGTAAGAAATTTAATCTTGAAACTGTCCCTTTGCTATTCGAGGGCAAAATTACCCTTGACAAACTCCAGGAATTGTTGTATAATGATAGTATCCTTGGAGGAACGAAGATTGAAGGGGTTGTTATTAAACCCAAGAACTACGACCTCTATGGTACTGATAAGAAAGTACTTATGGGAAAGTACGTCTCTGAGGCATTCAAGGAAAAGCACGCGGCGGAGTGGAAGGGAAGTAATCCTACCAAGAGCGACGTGGTGCAGTTTTTGATTAAAGAATTGAATACTGAGGCGAGGTGGCAGAAGGCCGTGCAGCATCTACGCGAGGCGGGAAAGCTGGAAGAGGGTCCAAAGGCGATTGGGGCATTGATGAAGGAAGTCAAGGCGGATGTGTTAAAGGAGGAGCGGGAGTACATTACTGAGAAGGTCATGCAGAATGTAATGCCGCAGATTATGAGGGCGATTGGAAGTGGTTTACCAGAATGGTTTAAAAAGAAACTAGCAGAGGAACAATTTAATGCCATACAAAGACCCGAAGAAGAAACGGGAAAATTGGCTAAAGTGGTATCGTAAAAATTATCCAGAACTTTTAGAAAGAAAGAGAGCCTACTGGAAAGCTCAAAGGGAATTTGTATTACGGCATTATTCTAATGGAAAATTAGAATGTGCATGTTGTAAAGAAAAAATATATGAATTTCTTAGTTTAGACCATAAACATGGCGGAGGGACTAAACATAGAAAAAGTCTAGGCTCTAAATATATTTTAAGTTGGTTAATTCAAAACGGATTACCAAAAGGATATAGAGTTCTTTGCCATAATTGTAATTCAGCAATTGGCTTTTATGGAAAATGCCCACATGGAGGTAAGTAATGGAACAAGCACAGGGAGTGTCGAAGTTTAGGCGGGTGATTAAGCGGAACGCTGCGAGATGTAAGAAGTGTCTGTGTGTGATTGAGTCCCGGCATGTGCATGATTATGTTGGGTGTCCCTGCGGGGAGATCGCGGTGGATGGAGGGCTGGAATACCTTCGGAGAACCGCAAGGGATTTGAGAAATGTGGAGGATTTGAGCGAGTATGAATAAAGGATTGAAAAGAACCGTGACTCATGCCGAGATTCCAGAGGAGATTAAGAAATTCTGGCGGGGTGATGGGCGGAAGCCAGAACCTTATCATCCTTATAATGAACCTGAAAAATGCCCCGAATGTGATGAGCCGTTTAGCAGGAGAGTTCCTAGTGAGTGTATTTGTTTTAAGCCGATGCATATTTACATTCCTCCAGGACAGCATATTCATATTAAATGCCCAGTTCATGGGGATAAGAAGATTTATGGTTCGAGATTGACGTAATCTATAATGTTCATTAGAACCGACATCCCGAAACGGGAGATTTTGCTAGTAACGATAGTTTATATTTTGTCAAACATCGCTAGTGCAGTTGGGGCTGCGTGGATTATTAAGGAGGTGCTGAAGTAATGCAACGAGAACTGCTGGATCATTTAATCTCTGCCATTGGTGCAAGGGTGGAGGGTCTTGGAGAGGATATCCAGGATAGTAAGTTTCAGGGTCTTGGGCAGAAGTTGAATGAGTTGAGGACCTTGATTGAAAGTGCTGAGGCTGCGGAGAGGATGAGGGGGCTGTGAGTAATTTGAATGGACTTGAATTTGCGGTAGGATTTATAATTGGATGGATTTTGGTGGTGGGGATTGTTTATCTTTCAGGGAGGCGTTAGTGGAAAAACTCGGTAATTTGCAAATTCGTAATACGAAGGATCTTCTTGGCCCGGATACCCGGCTCTGCGCCCTTATGTGGGCTAAGGCGAAGTTTGGTAAAACAAAATGGGCTTCAGCCCTTGACAAGATCACGAAAAGATGGTATAATGGTCCTACACTGTTCATAGCGGTGGAGGCTGCTGACGGTGGAGGGACGGCGAGTATTGCGGATCAAGGGGTAGACTACGTGGAGCCTACGAGCTACGGAGAGTTCCAGGGGATCGTGGCGGCCTTGCAGGGGGATACGAAGTATAAGGGGGTAGTGGTGGATAATGCGTCTGATCTTGTTAAGAGATTTATTCAACCAGAGGCACTTAAGCTCCCGTATGACAAGGGTAATCCTCCCATGTCGAGAGCGAAAGGCGTACCTGCTCAGGGTGATTATCAAACTATGGGCGAGATGCTTCGGACGGAGTTGAATAAGCTGGTTAATCTCACGAAGAAGACCACTGATGAGAGGGTTAGGAAGCATCTAGTGGTGACTGCGTTGGAGTATGAGAAGACCAGTAGGGATGGTCAGACGGTGTTGAGTGTGGGTCCCGCGTTGCCAGGACAGATGGCAGATACCGCTACTGCGATGTTTCAGGCGGTGCTGACAATTGATGTAGAGCCGAGGGTAGTGGCAGACCCTAAAGATCCAAAGAAAACAGTTAGAGTTAATGAAAGGGTGGTGGTTTGCGAGGCGGATGGAAAGAGGATTCTTGGGGATCGGTTGAATGTCTTCCCCTTGAAAGGGCAGTTTGATCTAGAGAAGGTCTTTGAGGAGTATTGGATTCCAAAGATGGGCCTTGCAGGAGACAAGAAAGTGGAGGTAGCGTGAACGATTATTACCAAGGGTTAGCAAAAAATGCTTGTGAAGTAACGCAGTCGATTCCTAATGAGACATTGGAGGAGAATTTGAAATATCAACGGCTGTTTGTTGCGAAGCGACTTGCTGCGATTGACGAGGCACTGACGTTATTGAACGCACATCCAGAAGTTCGGGATGTTCTAGAGGCTGTAAAGAAAGCACAGAATTACTAGGAGGTAAGATGTTTTGGGTGGGTTTGAGTATGTTCCTGGTGGGATTTATAGTTGGGTTCGTACTTGCAGTAAAATGTTGTTATGATTCATATACAAGGAGAGGCGAATGAGTCCTATGATTGAAAACGAGACGTTTGAGTATCTTGATCTTAAAACAGTTGACCCGAATTACACACCTGTGGATGAAGAGGTTTATACTCTCAAGGTGATTAAGTTCGCGTTGGCTAAGACTAAGGGTGATAATGGTAAGACCGTTAAGCCGTATTTGCAAGCGACTTTTGCAATTACGAACCATGACAAAAATAACGGTCGGCGGTTGTTTCATAATTTCTGGAACATCCAGGACAATGGTGGACTTGATGCTAAGGCCCTGAAGCGTGTTAGTGCTGCGACGGGGATTAATCAGGATGGAGGGTTTGAACGGTGGGTCGAGACGATGAGTCTTGAGCAGCCGACTTTCAAGACGTTGGTGAAGAAGCAGGTTGCCACGACTTGGGATGCGGTGAACAAGCAGCGGGTGGCGAAGCTTGATCCCGTGACTCAACAGGAAGTCATTGAGAATGTTATTGACTTTCGGAATGTTGAGATTGCCTAGTACCCGTTAAATCGGGCTTGTGCAAAACTGGACGCTGTGGATATGCGGGAAGAAGCAGGCTTGGTGAATAACTAAGCGACGGTAATGCGTTGGTCCAGCCGCAAAGTTTCCTAAAGTATGGTATACTAGTCCTAGGAGGTGAAAATGTTTCAATTTCACTTTCAAGTAGGATCAATACGAAAGGAGTTACGAGAAATAATGAGTGCTCTGAACGATTTGCAGGTTAGTGTGACGAAGTTGAGTGCGAGTACTTCTGCCGAGCTTAAGGCTATTGCGGATAAGCTGGCGAGTTTTGGGGATAGTGTAACTGCTGCTGACGTTGAAGTTGCTGTGACGAGTATTAATGCTGTTAGTGCGAGTCTTGATGCCGAGACTGCGGCGCTGACGGGGACTGCTACCGGGACTGGTACAGGGACTTAGTTTTTAAACGCCTGGGCGGAGCGTATCCGCCCAACTTACCTCGCGGAGGCGAAATGATTACAATATGGCTAGCAGCAATGCTGATGCAGGAGTTTTCTACCCCTGATGGGAAACCGTTGTATACCTGGAGTCAGTGCCAGAGTTATGTTAATGAAGCAGGGAAGGAGACGGAGAATACTTGGGCCATTCCAGAGGCGGTGATTAGGGATACTGAGGTGAAGGTACCGTTGAAGCCGATATTGTACTTCTGGCGACTCAAAATGCGTGGCCAGGATCATGGTATTGGGGATTGGCATTTGTATAATAAAGAGGATAGGAATTTTCTGCTTGGCGCGAGTAAACAGGCGCAAGTAGAGTGGACGATTGTCGAGGGGAGGTTGCCGTTGTGATCGTTATCCCAATTGAGGAGTTTGAAACTGCGAGGTGGAAGAAGTACCAGAAGGATATTACTGAGCTTGTGGGGGAGTTTGAAGGTTGGGCAAAAGCCATGCAGGAGAAGTATGTGAAGGATAAACTCACGGACAAGCAGAAAGCTGAGTTGATGATTAGACTTAGTGACGATGGGGCGTTTATTATTTGCTTGGATATTGAGAAGTTGTTGGGGAAGAAATGAGTTATAAATTTCCAGAGCATCGAGAATATAATTGTCCTTGGAAGAATCCTTCGGAGTGGGATAAGGAATTTTACAATAAAGTAAAGAACTTTGAAAATTGGCTCCAATGGGAGATTGATAATCCTACCCCTGCAAGTTTGGAATATAGAAAGAGAGATAGAAGAAATGATAACAATATCCCCGAATGATTTTTACCGCTTGTGGCTTCTAGCTGCTCAAGGACGGGAGGATTTAAATAAACATAACCCAATTGGCGATGCGACGGTACAGAGGGTTAGAAACGAAGACGCGGTGTTAATAAGAAAAGTCAAAAACTGTTGGGAGCTTGGATTAACTGCGGAGTTTAGAACGAAGCAAATATGATAAATAAGCCTGATTTTTGTGCAAATTGTCCAATCAACCATGTCACCAGCCAACTTCCCGGGGAAGGCTACGTCCCGGCACTGTTGCCAGAAGGGAGTACGGAACTATATGTCGGAGAAGCCGCAGGAGATAATGAAGCTCAAAGAGGGCTTGCTTTTATTGGAGGAGCAGGTGCGTGGCTTGACTCCTTGTGTCGGTCGGGCAAAATTGAAAGACCTAAACTTTCTCTTGTTAACGTTATCGGATGCCGCCCTCCTGAGAATGTATTCCCAACTGATGTCAAATGGCACGCTACGGATCGAAATGCGGGTAGAGAAGGGGTTAGATATTGTATCGAGCATCATTTAAAGCCTGCGGTGGAGGCGAAGCAATGGAGTAGGATTGTTGCGCTTGGGGATAGAGCACTAGAGGCGATTACAGACAAGAAGGGGATTCTGGTATGGAGGGGGTCGGCGTTGCCGCTGAAATCTGGATTGACAAATCCGGGTGAGCCAGCTCCGCTGAAGGTAATGCCCACCCTCCATCCGGCCTACATCGCCCGACAGGCAAAAATGTTCCCGATTGTAGTGAAGGATCTCCAGAGGAATTTGAATATTCCTCCAGAGTACTACGATCTCTACGCAACTGAGGTTATCAAGCACTTAGGAAAGGAAGTCAGTTTCGACTTTGAGTGGGACTATAATGGGAATATTACAGTTTGTGGTCTTTCTAGTAGTCTTTTTGGCGCTGATGTTTATGGGTGGACTGGTGATAACATCACGAGGCTCAAGAGAGTCTTCGAGTCTGCCAGTGGATTTATCGGTCATAACATTGTGGGTGCTGATATCAGTTATATTGAGCGCCTTGGCTGGAATATCAATTGGAACGAAGTAGCCCTTTGGGACACCATGCTCATGCAGCATTTGGTCATGCCTGACCATAAGCATGATCTTGGTTTTGTGGCTAGCGTCTTTACCAAAAAACCCTTCTGGAAAGGGCACGGTGAGGAGGATGAAGATGAATTTGGAAACATCACAGACACCAAAGTTCAATGGCAAACCTGGGATAGTCCTACAGCCATCCCTAGACAACTTGGAGGTTACGGAGGATGCCGAGATGCCCAAGAGGCTTTTCGACTCTATAACGCTCGGGACACAGACGCGGCGTTCCAGATTGCAATACCTCTTCGGCAGAAACTCGAACAATATGGATTAATGGAGGTTTATGAAAATGTATCAGTACCTGTGGCCTTTGTGTGCAGGGATATTGCTGGTTACGGTGTTAAGATTGACCATTCCCGACTCAAAGATATTCGTGAGGTTATTGACCGTGAACTTAATTGTCTCGACAATCGCCTCCCTGATGGTTTACGAAGTTATGAAGTGGAGGTAATGAAAAATGCCCCGGCCCCGGAAGGAACTTACAAAAGCAAAACTAGAACCTGTAAAGGAACCAGAAAAGATCCCCATGAGCCACGTGAGTTTGTATTTCTCGCCCCAACACAATGCTTTGAGTGTGAGTGTGGCAAAGTGCTTATGTCAGGGAAGATGCATCCAGCAAAGACCGTTAAAGTACCGTCCACCAAGCGAATTGTACCGTGGAACTCTTCCAAGCAAGTACTTCAATATGCAACTAGCCTTGGAGCTAAAGAGGTTGTTAACAGAAAGACTGGGAGGGTAAGTGCGGATAAGAATACCAGGAAGCAGTGGGGGAGAAAGCACCCGGAATTTACAATTGTGGACTCGCTTAAGAAGAATGTTACGCTCAGGAATAGCTTTGCTAAAGAGGCTTTCTTGTTGGAAGAGAGGATGTATTTCAACCTTTTGGTGCACGGTACCAGTGAAGGAAGGCTCTCAAGCAGCGGGAAACGAAAGGGAATTGACCTTAATATTCAAAATCAGCCAAAGAAAATTCGTACGATTTTCGTACCTGACTTTCCCACCTGGGGAATCCTAAACCCCGACTGGGTGCAGGCTGAGAATATGATTACCACTTGGCTTGCGAAGGACTGGGATCGTTGGGAGAGACTGCATACGAAAGGATATAATGAGCACTTAGATTATGCTCGGAGGTTGTTCAATGTTGAAATCACTAAAACCATTAAAGACCCAACTGATGGCTCGGAGATTGATAATCCGCTCTATATTGCGGCAAAACGAACAAATCACCTACGCAACTATGGTGGCGGCGCTAGAAAAATGCAAGAAGTCCTCGCAGCAGAGGGATTTAACTATTCTGAAGCAGACATGAAGGAGTTTATCGCTGTATGGAAACAAATGAACGCAGGTACGGCCCGATGGCAAGACGAGACGATAGCGTTAGTAGGGCGACAGAGTTATTTGAGAAATCCCTTCGGGAGAATGCGGTGGTTCCAGAGTCGGGACTACGCGACGAAGAGTCTGGCTTTCCTACCTGCCAGCACCTTAGCGGATATATGCTTGCGGTGTATGATTGCGTTGAATCTGGATCTCCCCCGGTGTGCGAAAGCTGTGGGAAATCTTGGTATTGGAGTGACTTATCAATTGCCCCGACCGTGGAGATTGATGTGTCAGGTGCATGATTCGTTGCCAGCACAGGGGCCGTGGGAGAACCATAAGGAAGTAGCGTTTGGGATCAAGCAGGTAATGGCACAGCCTTGGCCGGAGTTGGATGGGTTTCACCTTGATGTGGACTTTGGTGCGAGTAATAAGAGTTGGGGAGAGATAAAAGGGTTGGAGGTTTAGATGAGACAAGAGAAGTATTTTTGTGACAAGTGTAAGAAGGAAGTTGAAAGTGTATTTCTTCTTTCAAGATTTACACATAGAATCGACGGTTGGTTAAGGGAGAAACATTACTACTGGGATCTTTGTAAGGAGTGTGGGAGTGATCTAGTGACTTTCATGGAGGGTCAGAGTGCTAACTAACGAGGTTTATCTTAACCGGATTGAGGAATTGGAGAACGCGCTGGAGAGGTTGTTGGATTGTTTTGATACGAGCTTTGAGGGAAGACCGTTTGTTGAGGTCGAGGTGGAAGATTCTGCTTTGGTTGACGGTGATTATGAAAATCCTACAGTTATTAGAGAAGGCCAAGTCAACCAAACCACAGCCGACGCTGTTGAATTTGCAAATGAGGTACTTTATCAAGAAGTAGAGGAATGGGGTGGTATTGAAGAATAATGAAACTTGACATCATCCCCCAGGATAGTATTGTCCGGCATTATCTAAAACTCGCGCAGTTCATGGAGGCACCTTATTCATACGTTACTGCTATCTGTCTATCTGGCATTAGCTGTTTGCTTCGGAGGAATGTGTATTTTAGTATTGATGAAGGGGGGTTGGTAACCCCGAATCTGAGTGTGCTGTTGATTGGGAAGTCAGGAGTTGGAAAAGATCTCTCGATTAACATGGGGGTGAATAGAATTCTTCGGCCATTTATGCCAGGGCACGTGATTAAGGGAGTTACAAGCGAAGCTCTGGCACAGAATATGTTTAATATTCATCGGCGCACGGGAGAAAATCCGACTTGTGGGTATGTGCTTGCAAAAGAAATGAGGGCGTTGTTTGGCGGAAAAGACTACCAAGCGGGGATTATTGAGTGGCTTACGGATATTCTCTCCGACGGAGAGGAATATGAGGGAGCAACCAAGCACAACCCTTTTAGTATCCCCAGACCAACCTTGGTACTACAAGGTGGAAGTACTCCCGACTGGTTTCACAAACTACCAGCAGGTTCGTTGGAAGGAGGATTCGTCCCCAGGTGTTTAATCGTCATGGAGGAAAACGCCCGACAACAGGTAGCTCGGCCCCGGCACCAGATGGACTTTGAGGATCGTAAGGCCAAGCAGGAGGCTGCGGAGAGGTTCCATGATGGGGTGTATCAAATCACACAGATGTTTTCTAGACCTTATGAAATGGTCATGGATGACGAAGCGGGGCCGATTTATGATAATTGGTACGAGACGAGGTATACTAAATTCGGTCCCCTAATTCAGGACTACGCCCACCGCAGCCGTGCTCACGTCCTACGACTGGCAATGATAATGGCAGTCACCAGAGGGAAGAAGATCATTGAACTACCAGACATAACCTTCGCAATGGACTTCATGACGGATATTTGTGTGCGGCTGGAAGGGGCGATTCTACCTCCAAACGAGGAAGGAAAGTGTGTCACTGCGATTAAGAAATTGCTGCCATGCACCTATTCCAAGGCGGTTGTGGCCCTACGACCAAAGTTCCCAAGTAAAGTCGTTTCAACAACTTGGGAGGCATTACGTGGTACAGGCGAGATAAAATTAGTTGGAGATAAATGGGTAAATGCTTGACAAAAAAGACCTAGACGTGGTATAATGGTACGTGACTCAGAGGCGATAGGAGAATTTCTTGGCTACTAAAAAACTAATAGTACTACCTGATCCCCACATTCGTGCCGCGAAGGGCGGGGAGGATAAAAGAAGTATCGCTGCGGTGGAGAAGTATATTAAAGATGCAAAACCCGATGAGATTATCTGCATTGGGGATTTCATGGACTTTAACTGCATCTCAGATCATAATGCGTTTAATCTCCGGGCGGTGGAAGGGGAGACGGTTCAGGCGGATTATGAGGTAGGGAATAAGGTTCTGGATCGCTGGCAGAATTTGGCCCCGAAGGTGGTCCTGCTGGAGGGGAATCATGACTACCGGGTGGAGAGGTTCATTGATGCTTACCCCAGGATGGCGGGGTCATTGGAGGTCGAAAAGGGCCTGAAGCTTAAGCAGCGTGGGGTTAAATGGGTCCGAAGCTGGCGGGATGGAGAGATTTACAAGGTCGGGAATGCGAGTTTTATCCACGGGATTTATGTAAACGACCATCATGCTAAAAAGACCGCCGAGGCATTTGGGGTGCCGATTTTCTATGGGCATACGCATGATATTCAGCTTTACAGCAAGCTTCGGGCGGGGGATGACAAGACCATCGTTGCCCAGAGTCTTGGATGTTTGTGCGAGTATCGGCAGTTTTATATGAAGGGCTTTCCAAACCGCTGGCAACAGGCATTTGCGGAGTTTTATATCCGAGAGGATGGGTTTTTTAATTATACTATAACGATGATTTTTAAGCACAAGTTCATAGGGCCGAATGGGAAGGAGTACCAAGGTTAATGGCGATTGCGGGGTTTAAATATGATGGTGGTGGGCCGTGTGGTTGTAGTGGGCTGTTAGATCCAAATTGGAAAACTCCACCAATACCAAATGATACCACTAACCCTAAAGATCTAATCGGGGTGAAGAAAGTCCCGCTTGGACTACTTCCTAATACTGCCCGTATTTATGGTGCTATGGCCATGAAAAACGGAGCCGTTAAATATGGGCCATTTAATTGGAGAGCAAAAAAAGTAAAATATACTATCTATTTGGATGCAATAGAACGGCATCTATTAGCTCTACGAGATGGTGAAGATTGTGCAAGTGATAGTAAAGTACATCATCTAGGTCATATTATTGCCTCAGCGGCAATAATACTTGACGCAAAAGATAGTAATACATTAATTGATGATCGGCCAGTAGGTGGACCAACAGCTAAATTACTAACTGAATTTGAAGAATCAAAATGATAGAAACCTCTCATCAACGTGCTCAACGTCGTTGGAAAGAGCGACATCCAACACATGAAGCAAATTATCGTTTGAAAAAACGTTATGGGATTACATTAGCGCAAAAGGAACTATTACTTCAAGAACAAGGAAATAAATGTGCTATTTGTTTGTGTAATATTGAGTCCACTACAAAATGTGCAGTAGATCACGATCATACAACAAAACGAATTAGAGGTATTCTATGTATTGGTTGTAATCGTTCAATGGGAAGATTGGGTGATTCATATGAAAAACTTGAACGGGTTGCTATGTATTTAGCTAGTGCTGAAATGGGTTATAGATTCGTAGGAGCTGAAGGTGGAGGTAATATATTAATATGAACGGGTGGAAATGTTATTTGGATATGGACGGGGTACTGGATGACTTCGTAGGGGCAGCTTGTCGGGAGCATGTGCGGCCTTGTTATGACAAGCCAGAGCATTACGGGATTTTTGATATGGAGAAAATCTGGGGGATCACGCCGAAGGCATTCTGGAGTAAGCTGGATGTAGATGCTTATAAGTTTTGGAGAAGGCTGGAGAAGACTCCCGAGGCTGATGAGATTGTACAGCTAGCGATAGATACCTTCGGTGTGGAGAACGTCGCCATCCTCACCGCCGCCGCGATGCACCCGATGTGTGCGGCTGCGAAGAGGGATTGGATTAGGGAGTATTATCCCCAGTTTGAGAAGAGAATAATCTATGCTCAGGCGAAGGGGTTTGTGGGTGGGCCAAAGAAGGTCTTGATTGACGATAGGGATAGGAATATCGAAGACTGGGAAGCGGCTGGTGGAGTGGGGATACTTGTACCCCGTTTGTGGAATAAGGAATATCAATACGCAAAGCATAATCAGACGTTAGATATGATTAAAGCTGGTTTAGATACTCTAGAGGAGATAACTAATGCTGCAAACGGTGGTTGATTTTCTATTTTGGCCTGTGAGTCTGGTGATTTGGATTTGGAAGAAGTTGACGAATAAGATTATTACACTTCCAAAACCAGATCCGATTAATCCGACGTTTATACTCCCGGAGGATTTAAAGGTAGATGGGTATAACTACAACCCCCACTTCTACGCAACCGAAGAAACAGCTCTAGCAGTCCAGAAACGTTTCGATGCGATGGTGAGTTTTATAAAGCCAGTAGTAGATGCAGATCGGCAGGCTCCTGCACAGTGGTTTGTAAGATTTACAGATGGCCTAGAGGTTAACGTAGGTCAACTAGCAAGGTTCTTTGCTGCTTACCCGGAGGATAAATACCCAGGGGTTGCAATGCAGTTTGGAATTGCAGCGGTGGCAATGGAGAGGGAGAATAAGGTTTACCGAGAGAGGGTTGCGAGGCGTGGGGCGTTTAGACAGGAGGAGGATTGAACCCTTATTGTCAGTGTTGTTGTGGGATTGTTCTAGAACCAGGAGTTTGGAAATGTCATTGGTGTAAAAAACCATATCCTCCAGGACAAATTCCAATAGCCGACTGGAAAGACTCTAAGGAATATAAAAAAATTGTGGAGGATTTTATAGATTCTTTAGATACTAGAAAGTATCATTCGGCTTCTGAAGAACCGCAGCGTTGTCACCCTTCTCAGAGCCAGACAGTCCCCAGTACTTCGCAAGAGCGGTTGCCTTTGAAGGATCAACTCCCCTAAGTAGATCGAGGTATTTCCTCCGTACATCACTGCCAGTGTTCATCCCCATAGACTGAGGTTCATTGGTCCGTGCAGGGACTTCCTGCGCCA
>Ga0209166_10001585_pt1 | contig 18649 bp, 15 predicted proteins | sample Coa_R1_3_FD_187151 | JGI IMG/M metagenome (GOLD analysis project Ga0209166, IMG submission 187151) | Surface soil microbial communities from Centralia Pennsylvania, which are recovering from an underground coalmine fire - Coalmine... | ecosystem: Environmental > Terrestrial > Soil >... | reverse complement strand
CGAGCTTCGCCCTCCCAGCGCACCAGAGTGCTGTTTGTGTGCGTCGGGAATGCATGTCGGAGTCCTATGGCGGAGGCGATCGCGCGGTACGATGCGGCCGATGTGTTGGAAGGCTCGAGCGCAGGGTTGTATCCTCTCGGATACATTGCGGAACTTACGAAACAAACGTTGATGAAGAACGGCTATTCGGCGAATGGAATTACGTCCGACCCGATTACGCGAGAGATGATGGATGCGGCAGACCTCATCATCAATATGACGGGAACGCCGAGTGATCATGTTTTCCGTGAAAGAGGGAACGTGGAAGATTGGCTTGTGGAGGATCCCTATGGCGAGGACCCTGAAACTTATCAACGCGTTTTTGAGGGGATTCGTCGAAGAGTGAATCAACTCGCTATGAGTTTGAGAGAACAGCGGCAAAGCCGGAACGCAGCGAGATAGGAGCGCATTTGCGCCGAGAAAAAACCAGCGTATCGCAGGAAGACTACCTGAAGGCGATTTGGGAGATGCTGGAGGAAAACCAGATGCCGATCAGCGCCCGGCTCGCGGAGGCATTGCAGGTTACCCCTCCGGCGGTGACGGCGGCGCTGAAGCGCATGACGCGCGACGGCCACGTGAACGTTGACCGCAAGGGACAGATTGTCCTAACGCAGAAGGGAAGAAAGTTCGCAGAGCACCTGGCGTTGCGGCATCAACTCGCGGAAATGCTGCTGACGGATGTGATCGGGCTGTCTTGGGCAAAAGCGCATGATGAGGCGGAGCGATTGGAACACGCCATCTCACCGGAAGTGGAAGCGCTCTTGATTAAGCGCTTCGGGGATAAGAAGAGCTGCCCGCATGGCGTGCCGATCCACGGGGGAATCGCAACTCTTAGGAAGCAAGGAGCGGTGCTGCTGGCGGACTTGCGCGCGAAGGACTCCGGCGAAATTCTCTGCGTGTACGAGAAAGATGCGGAGTTTTTAGAATTTCTCGAAGGATTGCACTTACGGCCGTCCACAACCGTCGACGTGCTGAAACGTGAATACGATGAGACCATGACGCTGCGCGTGAATGGAAAGACAGTTCATCTGGGCAAACCCGCCACGAGCCGCATCTGGGTGAAAAAGCTGACGTAGGCCGTTAGACGTGGAAAATAGAGTTAACCCCCAAGGGTCTGACCGTACTTTTCGCAAACGTGAACGTCCTCTTTCTGCTTGCGTGGTCATCCGGCGATTATTCCATTCCGGCCAGTGTTGACGGTATGCCAAAGGTTCCATCCACGACCTCGACGAAATTTCTTTCTTCACGAAGGATGAAGCGCTTGCTTTGTGCCATGTCGAAATTCTCGCGCGCTTCCTTATCGGACTTCAAACGCGCTTTGTAGCGTTCGTAGGACGCCAAACTGTCAAAGGCGATCAGTCCCCAGGCCACGTCATTTGTGCCTTCGTAGGGGAGAAAATATCCGACGAGATGTCCTCCGCAGCGCGGAATGATGCGGCCCCAATTCTCTGCATATTTTTTGAAAGCGTCTCGCTGGTATGGATCAATTTGATACCGAATGACGCAGGTGATGGTCATCGTTGATATTCTCCCGGTGCCGAATGGGGCCGGCATCACGCCGGCGCGCAAAGCAATGCTTGTCGCCGAGAGGACTCGCAGAGCTTCGCGACGCGTAATCTTGTGGGGTGAGCGTGGTGTCCGGCCCATAAGCAGGATTCTCGCTCTTGTTCAGCGACCACACTTCGTCTAACATCAAAATATGAATGTCGAAGCGACAGATGCCTCGGCTTCTTCCATTGCCGCAGCTATTGGTGAACCCGCGCGGGCCCGCATGCTGTACTGCTTGGCCGATGGGCGTGCGCGGACAAGCACGGAACTTGCCATCGTGGCGGACGTGAGCCCTTCCACGGCAAGTGTGCATTTGCAGCGGCTGATGAGCAAACGATTGTTGAAAGTGTTGGCGCAGGGGAAGCATCGTTATTACAGCCTGGAAGGCCCGAACGTTGCGGCGGCGTTGGAAGCGCTGAGCGTTCTTGCCGGCGGAGCGCGCGACGCCTTCGTGCCCAATACCCCCGAGCCTTTGCGTGCCGCACGCACCTGTTACGACCATATCGCAGGCTCGCTGGGCGTTACGCTGCACGACCGCGTCCGGGCAATGGGCTGGCTGGCGGAAGCCTCGGGGGATGCCAGTTCCTACAACCTTACGGCGCGCGGAACAAAAGGTCTGGAAGCCTTGGGAATCGACGTTTGTGCGACGCGCACGTTGCGGCGCCGCTTCGCGTTTGCGTGTGTGGACTGGAGCGAACGGCGGCCTCATCTCGGTGGCGCAGTCGGTGCGGCCTTACTAAAAGTCGCGTTGAAGAGAAAATGGGTGACGCAGGATTTGGATAGCCGGGTCTTGAGTGTTACAGCATTCGGCCGCCGCGAAATGCTGGCTCGATTCGGGCTTCCGATCTAATTTCTATTTTCGGCTGCTTTCTTGCTCCTCCGCTAAGTCATTTCCGTTTGCCGATTCGACATATCCATTGAATGTACTTGTCGTAGAGTTGCGAAGGAATGGTACATTTTGATTGAACCCCGGCGGGGAATAGAGTGCCCTTCCACTCGCGGCGAATGGGGACGGAAGTGTCTGTTTTGCTTTGCACCCAGGTGGGAATACGCTCATGGCGAAGCCTCGCAAAAAAAGTCCGCGCCGTCCACGTCAGATTAAGGTGAGTTCCAGCCGGGCTCTAAACGACGATCTGTTCCGCATCGTCGCAGAGACTGCCACCGACATTATTGTTACCATCGACGAGCACAGTCGCATCCTCTTCATAAATTCTGCCGTTGAGAAGGTTCTCGGATACCCCGCCAAGGAGCTAATCGGACGCGAAATCACCATCCTCATGCCCGACTACCTTAAGGAACTTCATCGGGCAGCCATTGGCAGGTACCTTGCTACGGGGCAGAGGCACATCTCCTGGACGGCTGTGGCCATGACCGGTTTGCATCGAACCGGGCGCGAAGTGCCGCTGGAAGTTTCCATCGGAGAGCAAATTCAGGGCGGAAGGCGCACTTTCACGGGAATTATTCGCGATGTTTCGGGACGACAACAGATCGAAGAGGAGCTTCGCCAATCCAACCAAAAATATATCCGCATGATCCAGTCCAGTCCGGACGCGATCACTTTGCGTACCCTTCCTGAGCGCCGCTACCTCGAGGTCAACGAAGGTTTTTGCCGCATGACGGGCTACACGGCCGAAGAGGCCATCGGTAAGACCTCCGCCGAACTCCAAGTGTGGGCCGATCCTGAGCAGCGCGGCGCCACTCTGCAAAGAGTTTTGCACGAGGGCGAGGTACACGAAGAAGAATTTCGCTTCCGCACGAAATCCGGTGAAATTCGCTTTGGCCAGCTCGCGGCGGTAAGGGTAACTGTCGGGAACCAGCAGTGCATGCTTTCGGTCAGCCGGGACATTACCGAAAGAAAGCGCGCCGAAGAAGAGCTTCGCCGCTCGGAAGCCAACTTCCGTTCTCTCGTCCACGATGCTCCCTTCGGAATCCTTAAGGTCACTCCCGAAGGCCGCATTCTTCAGGCCAATCCTGCCCTTGTAAACATGCTGGGTTATGAATCCGAAGAGCAGCTTTGCCACCTCAATATGGAGCGGGATGTCTATCACGATCCAAAGCAGCGCCAGCGTCTTCTCGAGGAGCACTCACAGAAAGAGAACTTTCACAACGTGGAGGTCCAATGGAAACGCAAGGACGGCAAGATCATTACGGCGCTTCTCAATGGGCGCCGTGTTGCCAGCCCTGACCACGGGCAAACTTACTTTGAGGAATTCGCCGAAGACATCACCCAGCGCCGCATCCTCGAGCGCCAGCTTTTTCAATCGCAAAAGATGGAAGCAATCGGCCGGCTGGCCGGAGGAATTGCCCACGACTTCAACAATTTGCTTGGCGTAATTCTTGGCCACACAGAGATCCTCGAAGAGGGTGCAGGGAAAGATCGGCGCCTACAGCGAAGCGTTGAGGCCATCCAGAGCGCGACACAACGCGCCACGGCCCTCACTACCCAGTTGCTCGCTTTCAGCCGGAAGCAGATGGTCCAGCCCAAAATCCTTGACATCAACGTCGCTGTCCGCGAAATCGAGAAACTGCTGCGCCGCGTTATTGGCGAAGACATTGAACTGGTTATCCGCGTGCAATCCGGCTGGAGTACCATTCAGATTGATCCCAGCCAGTTAGACCAAATCCTGATGAATCTGGTAGTGAACGCGCGGGACGCCATGCCCAATGGCGGAAAACTGATTCTCGAAACTTCTTCCGTGACTCTCGACGATTCTTATGTCGGTCAACATTTGGGCGCTGCTGCGGGGCCGTTTGTGCTGTTAAGCATCAGCGACACTGGCGTCGGCATGGACCAGGAAACTCTGTCGCACATCTTCGAGCCTTTTTTCACCACCAAGGAAAAAGGAAAAGGAACAGGCCTTGGGCTCTCGACCGTTTATGGAATCGTGAAACAATGCGGCGGCTACATCATGCCCTACAGCGAACCTGGCCGCGGCACGACTTTCAAGGTTTATTTCCCGCACGTCAGCGGAACCCCCGAGGCTCCGCGTGCGTCCGGCAGGCGCGCCGAACTTCCCGGTGGCAAGGAGACGGTTCTTCTCGTCGAGGATGAAACTGCCCTTCGCGAACTTACGCGCGGCTTGCTCGAAGCTGCCGGTTACACCGTGCTGGAAGCCGCAAAGGTGGAGGACGCCATTCGCCTTGCGGAGACTGCCCACCACAAGATTGACTTGCTGTTGACGGACGTGGTGATGCCCGGAATGGACGGCCACGAATTATCCAAGCGGCTTACGTCAAGTTTCCCCTCTCTCAAGGTCCTCTACATGTCGGGCTACACAGATGATGTGATTGTCCACCGTGGCGTTTTGAATCGAGGAACTACCCTTCTGCAAAAACCCTTTGGCCGCGCCGGCCTTCTCGGGAAAGTCCGCCAAGTCTTGGACTCCTGACTTTTAATCCCGTAATCCAATCGAAATTCCCACGCACCAGGAAGACTATTTTCGTTCGTCGAGTAAGGACTGGAGGCGTGCGTATCCCGTGCGGCTGACCGGCAGGCGCGCGCCATCACTCAGAATCGCTAGCCGGCTGTCTTTGCCGTAAGGCTCGATACGCACGACTCTTTCCAGATTCACAATGTACGAGCGGTGAATGCGCACGAAGCATTTTGGGTCGAGGCAGGCTTCCAGGCTGGCAATAGTCTGCTGCTTGAGATGTTTTTTGCCCTGGCTGGCGAGCGCGACATAGTCGTCCTGCGCTTCGACGTAATCCAGTTTGACGATGGGAATCAGCGTCACGCGCGTGCCGTCCTTCACGACCACGCGCTCGAGAAACTGTTGCGGAGGCCGCGCCGCCGCCGCGAGCTCTTGAGCTGCGGGCATCCTCTCGCCAAGCCTTTCCTTTGCGCGCGCAAGCGCTGCCTCAAAACGTTCCCGCCCGATGGGTTTCAGCAAGTAATCGACGGCGTGAACGTCAAAGGCGCGCATTGCATGCTGATCGTAGGCCGTAACGAAGATGACGGAAACTTCTTCCCCAATCAGCTCGAGTACGTCGAACCCCGTCAATTTTGGCATTTGCACGTCAAGAAAAATCAAATCGGGCTTGTGTTCGGCGACAGCTTTCACCGCCTCGAAACCATTCGCGCACTCCGCCGCGATTTCGATTTCCGTATGCGGCTGCAGGAATTCCCTGATGATGTGCCGCGCTAATTCCTCGTCGTCGACGATCAGCGCCCGCCACCGTTTTTTCCCAGAAACGCTCAAGCCTTTTCCTCGCTTTCCAGCGGAATCGACAAGCCGACCTGAAAGAGATCTCCTTCAGCCGCTACTCGAAGACCCGCTTCTTTTCCATAGCGCGCTTCCAGCCGTTGTTGCACATTTCGCAGGCCGAGTCCGCCGGAACGGCGAGGTGGAGCGTCGGGATCCCAGGAATTCTCTACAAGAATTTCCAACCGTCCGTTTTGGCGTCCCGCGGTCAAGCGTACTACCCCGCCCTCCGGCAGGCAGGCGATGCCGTGTCTTATCGCGTTCTCCATCAGCGGCTGCAGCAGCAAGGGAGGCAGCAGGCACGGCTTGGATTCCTCCTGGATCGCTTCCTGTGTTTTCAGCCTTTCCCCGAAACGGATTTTCTCGATGGCCAGATATTTTTGCAGCAAGTCCAGTTCTTCAGAAAAATGGACCAAGGTTTTTTCGCCGAGTCCCAGGGTCATGCGTAGAAACTCTCCGAGCAATACGCACATGTCGCGGGCGCGGGAAGGATCAATGCTGGTCAAGGCGCTGATCGAATTCAGGCTGTTGAACAGGAAGTGCGGGTTTATCTGCGCCTTGAGGGCTTTCAATTCCGCATCGCGGGCGAGCACGCGCGCTTCGGCTGCCTGCGCTTCCGCCCGGCGCGAGTCCTCCGTGGCGATCAGCACGTAGTGAAAGGCGACGGAAAGCAAATAGAGGAGAACGCCGACGGTAAAAATGGCGTTCACCTGCGGCAAAAATTGCCGGGAAAGGCTTGCTAACTTTTCAGGGCTAAGAATTGCGTAGACAAGCGCCCCGCTGGCCCTGGTCCAAATGAAGCTGAAGAATACGGCGGCGGTTAGGTGTGTCAGAAGCAAACGGGTGAAGCTGACTTTGCCGAGCGGCGTGGCGCGACACGGATACCAGGCCGAAAGACAAAGAAGAGCGTAGAAGAGGAATACCGGCACAGCAATAGCTGTTGCATGCCACCAATCGAGCTCAGCGCGCGCCACCAGCGCGTAGATTGACGTGGCAACCAGCGGGACCCAGGCAAGCAGGTAGAGGCCGAGACGGTTACGCGTAAGCAGCGGGTGCATGCGGCGGGCTCAGTTCTTGATTTCCAGCCCGCCAAAAATGACCGCGCCGGTGATGACCAGCACTTTGAGGTTGGAATTTGCCGGATCTTCAACGCGCGCCGTCCGCGTCTTGTCTTCAATGCCGCCGAAGATGGGCGCTCCGCGAAAAGCTACTTGCCAGTTCGGTGGAACGCGGAGTTCCACGCCGCCAAAAATCGCGGTAATTGCCAACGTGGCTTCCTTGGCTTGCATGTTTGCTTCGGTCATGTCCAATTCAACGCCGCCGAAGATCGCTGTGACGTCGCCGCCCTGAAAGTCCTGGCTCGTCATGCGGCGCTCCAGCCCGCCAAAGACAACGGCCTCATTGAGGGTCGTGCGTGGATCGCCATCTTCCGATAGTGTGGAGGAGACGGGTTTGTTTCGCCACTCAAGAGATCCCCAGAACACGAAAATGCCCAGGGCGATCAACATCATGGGCCACAGTTGCGCCCAACCAAAATGGGTATACCCAAGCTCATTGAGCTGCAAAATGACGCCCGCAAACATCAAAAGGGTTCCCCAGGTACGGTGATGAGAGATGAAATTCAACAGACCGACCAGGACGATGGCCATAGGCCAGAAGCGAAAAGGGTTGCCAACGGAAATGATTCCCAGGTGATCCAGCAGGAAAGCGATGCCGATCAGGACAAGAATACCCCCCGTAATCATTCCCCCACGGCCGCGCGCGCGAAGATCCAGTCCAACTACCAGGGGACGCCGCCGCCGGCCTTTCCAGCCCCGGACGGAGTCCTTCAACTGATCGTCAACGTTCCGATGAATCTGTTCGTGGAGGTCGTCACTAAACTTTTTCGCCCGGTCGAACACGTCCTCGGTCATCTTCTTCGCGCGATCCTGGACGTCGTCGCTGAACTTCTTTGGATCGAATTTGGATTCGTCGCTCACGCAATTCTCCTGTGGTTCTCGAACCACATTTGCCGCTTAGGACTCACTCTCGTATTCCCCTGATGGAAAAGTTCGCGCCAGCTTCGCCTTGGCGAATCGCATACCCATTGCGTCATGCAAAAGAATAGCTCCGATAATAACCAGAATCAGCGGCCAAAGGGATACCAAGATCGAAAGAAAGCCGGCTTGAAACGCGGATGGATCAAAGAAGTAAGCCTGCAAAGCACGCAGGCTGGCCAGGCCGACTTCGATCGCCGTGCCGCCCCCGCCGGGCGTTGCATTGAACCAGGTGCTGAACTGGCCGGCGACCGCATCCAGGTTTGCGGTCAGCAACGTTACCCCGAAGGAAAAGAGGATGGCGCCCGCAACGGCGTTGAGGTTTTTGGACGATGTCTGCGTCTTTGCCATTTTTACCTCGCGTGGGCCGGTTCCCCGTGCCCAAGGCGAGAATAGGCGGCCTCCTTTGGGCGTGCACGCGAGATTCGGCAGAAACAAGGGAATTACCGGCGAACGGCATCTCCGAGCCGGGGAATAGGGCTGAGGCGCGCCCCGATGAGTCGTGCCCGCAGTGTGTTTTCTTGAGGCCGACAGTTTTCTTAAGAAAAGTACTTGACAGAGATTCGAGGTATGCTAGATTTATAGCATGTATGCTATAAAAATAGCATGGCGGCAGGAACGATGAAGAGAAAGCCAAAACCGAATGCCCTGACGCGGCGTGAACGCCAAATCATGGATGTTCTTTACCGGCTCGAACGCGCTTCGGTCGGAGAGGTTCTCTCTCAATTGGACGGCAAGCCAAACTATTCCACGGTGCGGGCGCAGCTCCGCGTGCTGGAAGAGAAGGGGCACGTCCGGCATGAAGAAGACGGGCTGAGATATGTGTATGTTCCCTGTGTTCCCCGTGAAGTCGCGCGCCGCTCTGCTCTGCAGCACCTGGTCGAAACGTTTTTTGATGGCTCCACGGAGAAGGCCGTCGCGGCGCTGCTGGGCGGTGAAGGCTGGAAAATCTCTTCCGACGAACTCGACCGGCTTGCCCGCATTATCGAGCAAAGCAGGAAGGAGATCTGACCATGCATTGGCCTGGAAGCCCGGAACTTGCGTTGTCATTCCTAATCAGCTGCACCGTCAAGGCGACGTTGGTGCTGACGCTGACAGCCGTAGTAGCGCGGGCCATGCGAAGCGGATCGGCGGCCTTGCGCCACCACGCCTGGGCTCTTGGAATTGCCTGTGCTCTGGGGCTCCCGATGTTCACGCTCCTTCTTCCATCGTGGCATTCCGCGACGCTCGGCAACGCGGCAAGATTCTGGAGTGCGGCTCACGCAGCCACGGGGAATGTCGCGCTTCCAAAGTTGCCGTCCACGGTGATTGATGCTGCCGCGGCCTCGCCGCTCTCAGGCCAATTGCTCGGCTTTACTCTGCTTTTGTGGGCTCTTGGCGGTCTTTTTGTAGGGGCGAAGCTCCTGATAGGTCTGTCGCGGCTCGCATGGGTGTCAGCCCGCTCGGCGCCAATCGTTGAGGAGAGTTGGGCGCAGATGGTTTCCAGCCAGCGCAAGCGACTTGGTATTGTGCGCCCCGTGCGGATTCTCCTGTCCGCCGACCCGGCATCTATGCCCCTGACCTGGGGATTTGTCCGTCCCCGCATCTTGCTTCCCGCCGGAGCCACGGAATGGTCCCCGGAACGCCAAAGGACTGTGCTTTCCCACGAGCTCGCCCACATTGCCCGGCACGACTGGCTGGCGCAAATTTTCGCTGAGCTGACTCGCGCCATATATTGGTTTCATCCGCTCGCGTGGTTCGCCGCCGCAAAGCTGCGAAGCGAGAGCGAACGCGCTTGCGACGATTCCGTTTTGAATAGCGGAGTGGATCCCTCGCACTATGCCAACCAACTGCTCGAACTCGCCCGCACTTTGAAAAACGCGCATCGCGGCTGGTCCACCGCACTCGCCATTGCCCGCCCAACGAATCTGGAAAGGAGATTTATCGCCATGCTGAATCCAAATCTAAACCGCGGGGGGATTTCGCGAAGAACAGGGTTGCTCTTGAAAGTTGCAGCGTTGTGCCTGCTTCTTCCGCTAGCCGCTCTGCGCCTGCCAGGGCAGAACCTGTCTGGAAAGTTTTCCGGTACCATCTTTGATCCCAGCGATGGTGCTGTGCCCAATGCAACCATCGTCATGACCAACCACAAAGCCAACACCATTGACATGACGACATCCAACGCAGAAGGCAATTTTGTCTTCACGGCCTTGCCAGCCGGCGAGTACGAGATGAAAGTGCTGAAACCCGGCTTCGCCGTTCATCGCGTTCCGCAAGTCGTGTTGGAGCCAGGCCGCGACCTCGCGATGACCGCCAAGCTGGACATCGGCAGCCTCAACGAGGCAGTAGACGTGAAGGCTGCGGGTTCCGCGAAAGCCGCACAAGCTGCGGAAGCGGCGGAGGCCGAAGCGAAATCAAAGACCATGCGAATTCGCCTTGGCGGTAACGTGGAAGCGGCAAAGGTCATTACCAAGGTGCAGCCCATCTACCCGGAGAGTGCGAAAGCCGCAGGCGCGCAAGGTACGGTGCTGCTCCATGCGGTAGTAGGCATGGACGGCAAGCCTCTGTCGCTGCAAGTCTTGAATAGCCAGGTGAATCCCGACCTTGCCCGAGCCGCCGTCGAAGCCGTCAGCCAGTGGCGCTATCAGCCCACGCTCCTGAACGGCGACCCCGTCGAAGTCGACACAACCATCCAAGTGAAATTCACGCTCCTGCCTTGAGCGCTCTCCCATCTCTCCCGTAGGGGCACGATATATCGTGCCCTCTCCGAGACTTAGATGTAGCGCGGTCCCTTTAGGGCGGCATCTTTGCCCGTGTGGCGGCGACTTTACGTCGCCATCTTCGTCTTTTGTAGTGGCCGGTCTTCAGACCGGTGCTTCTTCATCCGTAGGCGTCCACAAAAACGCCTCACTCGTCCTGCGGAGTCATTCCGAGCGAAGCGCGGACCGAGCAGCATCAGTTTTTCTTAGTTTTGCCTGCGGCCGCGTTGGCCAACACGGAAAGGTAGTTCAGCGTCGCACGAACTTCTTTAGCGTGTTCGCCGTCCGGGGCGAGTTCAAGATACTTCTTCAATGCCTCAGCGGCCCCTCGCCTGGAGGGGAAGTGTGTGGGACCGGGGACAGGTGTGGATGGTGAACTGCAGCCAATACAGATCAATGAATCTAAATTGTTTCCTTTCAGTGATTTGATTCGGCGAAACTATTGCCTCTCAATGCCATGGTGAGGCAACGAACTATTTTCGGCGGCGTGGCAACTTGGTTTCTAGTGTGTCTGGCGGGCTGGTTTGTCTGGATTGGGAGGGCTGAAAGTCTCCGGTCGAGCCACCCTTCCGGCGGTATTCTGCCGCTCTTCGAAAGCCAGGAAGAATTCGTCTCACCCCGCGTTCAGCAACTTCCCTCTGTCTACCTTTGGGCTTGGGAACGGCCGGAAGACTTGCGCTTCCTCGCTGGGAAGAGGATCGGCGTCGCGTTCCTGGCAAAGACCCTGTTCTTGCGAAGTCCAGCCACGATCACTGCAAGCGACACAGCCAGCGGAGTTGAAGTGCGGCCCCGAATGCAGCCGCTCCACGTGTTGGCGGGGACTCCATTAACGGCCGTCGTACGAATCGAGACTTCCCAAGGAGCCGTTGCCGCCACCTCTCAAGATTCTTCAAGAGGACCGGAGGTCCTTTCAGAAAATCAAGTGTCTCGCGCGACGGAAGAAATCGCAGAAGCGGCGCGGTTGCCGGGGGTCAGCGCCGTGCAGATTGATTTTGACGCAACTCGAAGCGAACAGGCGCTTTATCGTGCCCTGCTGACCGAAACGCGCAAGCGAATCCCTGCAAACACCCGGCTGAGCATCACCGCATTGGCATCCTGGTGTATCGGTGACCGTTGGCTCGACCAGCTGCCTCCCGGCACGATTGACGAAGCCGTACCCATGCTGTTCCGAATGGGGCCCGGAGGCGCGGAGATTGTGAACTTTGCTCGCTCCGGCAAAGAATTCCCCGTTGCCGCCTGCAAGAACAGCCTTGGCATTTCCACGGATGAAGCCTTCTCTCGCGCAATCTTGAGCGGAGAACTCCCCTTCAACCGCGATTCGAGGACCCCGAAAAGGATTTATCTGTTTGCGCCACAACGATGGGACCCCGTTGGCACTGCCGCTTTGCTTCAGGAGATCGGTCAATGAAACGAAAAATACTGTGCGTTATCCTGTCCCTCATCCTGCTCTCCGCTTTGACGCCAGTCCCACCCGCGCAGGCATGTGGACCCTTTTTCACCGTGACAGTCTTCATTCAAAGAATTCACCCGGACCTGCCGTTGGAGAAATATGCGGCCGGAGAACTGGGCATCGTACCACCCAGTTATCCGAGTTCGTATCTGGTCGCGGCCTATCGGTATTTTGTGGGCAAAGGGTTTGATCCAGCCGAGCAACAACAACTTGTGACCTTATGGGAGAAACGGCTTCAAATTGGGCAATTCACGCCGGATTGGCTTACCGACATCACCAAGAGCCCGAAACGCGTTTATCCCGTTTGGGAGTGGTTCCAGGCCCTCCAGGAAGTCACAGGCAAAGAGCCGCGCGAGTTGCCAAACTCGGCCGAGTTGGGCTCTTCCTATGTCGCGTACCACGTTTGCGGCGATGATGCCTTTCGAACCGCTGCGGCCACGCTGCGCGCCCGTGCCAAGGAGTTCGGCCCACGAAGTGAAGCCACGCAGGAATGGGTGGACGCTCAAAACACGGTTTTTCTCAATTGCGCCGGCGCACAAGGTCAATCGGGCATTCCTGCGCCTGCAGCGGCCCAGCTTCCGGCAAAAATCCGCGCGGACCGCGAATACCAGATCGCCGCTGCGTATTTCTACGCAGGCGATTGGGATGATGCAGAGAACCGGTTTCTGGCCATTGCGAAGAACCCGAATTCCCCGTGGCAAAAAATTGCTGCGATCGTCGCGGTGCGCTGCCGTATCCGGCAAGCAACCTTGGAAAGCGAAGACCCCACCCAAATCCGGGAGGAGTTGAAGCCGGCCGAAGCCCGATTGGAGCAACTGGATGCCGATCCCGATATGCGCGAAATGAAACCTGCCATTCACAGGCTCAAAGGATTTGTCGAGTTCAGAACCGATCCAGACCACTACGCGAGGGAGCTTGCGAAGATTCTCGGAAACGGCGAGTTGCCTGGAAGCCTGATGCAGGATTTAGACGACTATACTCGAGTGCTCGATGTCACCACTGGCGACATCGGCGCATATGACGAGGACCCGCATATCCAGCGGCAGGCGACGGCGAAATTCGGGCCGCTACAGAAGATGCGAGAAGGCAACGATCTGACTGATTGGCTTCTAACATTTGAGGCGGAAGGAAAGGACGCCGAACAGCATGCTCTGGCACGGTGGGAGGAAACCAAATCGCCGGCCTGGCTTGTGGCCGCGCTCAGCAAAGTCACGAAGGACAGCCCGAAACGCGAAGAGCTCCTACAAGAGGCCGCGAAGGTGCAGCCTAGCTCGAGAGCGTATTACACGGTGCAGTTCCACCGGCTACGACTTCTCGAACAAAACGGCAAGTCCGAAGAAGCCAGAACGGGTCTGGACGCCATTCTGAACGCAAACGGTAGAGATTTGCCGGTTTCCGCGCGCAATGCCTTCCTCGCCCTGCGGATGAAGGCCGCAGCGAATTTTGACGACCTCCTGAAACATGCGTTGAGACGCCCCAGCGCAGTAAGTTTGGACATCGATGGGCTCGACCTGCCAAGCACTCCGGAAGAATTTTGCCGCTCCCTAAGCGAGAAGGAACAGGAAAAATGCCTCGCCAGGAACAGTCCCGGGCCGCTTCTCGATTCGGACGCTGCTCGCGTTTTCACCTCGAAACTTCCTACAGAACTGCTCCTCCAGGCTGCAAAGAGTCCGCATCTGAATCCGCGCGCTCAGAAGGGCATTGCGCAAGCAGCGTTTACGCGTGCAATTCTGCTGAAAAAGGATGCGGAAGCGAAGGAAGCCGCTCTCACTTTGGGTGCATTGTCTCCCTCCTTGAAAGCTGGCCTAGCTGAATATTTGGCTGCCAAAAGTGAAGACGAAAAACAATTCTCATCTGCGCTCTTCCTGCTGCAACATCCGGAATTTCATCCCGATGTCACCGCGGGCCTCGGCAGAGAGAAGGCTGACGGCGAAATCGATTCCTTTCGATACAACTGGTGGTGCGCTTATGGGCCTCGGGCGCAAGGTGACTACGACTTTCGATACAACGAGCTTTACACGCCGTGGAACGAACCGTTGAGAACCATCTATCCCGACGAATCCTCTCTTTTACCGGCGTTTCTAAATGAAACCCAAAAAGTCGGCGCTAGCCAGGAGTGGGATGCTCTTCTGCAAGCTCCATCGGGGATCGTCTGGCTCGGTGACCAGGTCCTTGCTTATGCGAAGGCCCATGCCGATGACGCGCGCGTGGCCCAAGCGCTCCACCTGGTTGTCAGGGCAAGCCGCTACAGTTGCTTCGATGCCGAAACCGGCAGGGTCTCCAAGTCCGCTTTTCAACTCCTCCACCGGAAATATCCTTCCAGCGAGTGGACAAAAAAGACGCCGTATTGGTTCGGCGCACAGTAGTAAGAATTCGAAATTTTTCAGTTCCCCGCAGGTGACTCGCTTTCGCCCTTAAACTTAGGGTCGTATCCCCCACTATCCAAACGACTTAATCCTCCCTTTCAACTTGGAACTTTTTTCGCAGCCATTCGTAACCCCTTTTCCTTCAGTCACTTATTAAGGTCTTGACAAAATCGTAATTATGTGTATTATACTCTTTGGCCGTTGGGGCAGACCTTGGTGTGCCCAGAGGAAGATTATGAACGGCCATCATCTCTTACTTTCTACCACGAGCTTCGAGGCGCACGATCCTCCGCATACCATGGGTTTAGTGAACCTCTTTCTTTTCAATAAGTTCCGCACTTGCGTGCGCGACAGAATCGCACTTAACTCCTTTCGTTTCATGCATCTGCGCACAACTCCCATCGCCACGGAGGGGTGGGGTAGGTCTGTGCTTTCCGCAAGTCACCAGCTTGCCCTGAGTTGCGAAGGGTCACGAATCACCAGTCACCCCTTAAGTTCTTTAGAATGTGCAGTTCCACGATTTCGCGCCCTAAGTGCTTTAAAATGCGCAGTTACAAAAACACGCTCCCGCAACTCCTTTAGAATGCGCAGTTACGAAAAAAGGTGGGGGGGAGGGTCAGAGTGCTCGCTAATACCCAACGGCCCTGCCGGTGCCGCGTTCGTCGTGACCGCCTTGCAGCCACCCATCGCTCAACAGAATCGCTTCCACGCGCGCAATCACAATCGGCTTGGACTCTTCAATCGAATAGCCGGCGCTCTTGAGCAGGGCAATCGTGTCCGGAGAAACGCCGCGCTCGATGCCCAGCGTGTCCGGCTTCAATTGATGATGAATGCGCGGGAAGTCTATGGCGTCTTGCACGTTCATGCCAAAATCCATAACGTTGAGCATCACTTGCATGACCGCAGTGATGATCATGGAGCCACCCGGCGCGCCCAGGGCAAGAAAGGGCTTGCCATCCTTCAGCACGATGGTGGGAACCATAGAAGAAAGCGGGCGGCGGCTCGGCGCAATGGAATTGGTCTCGCCTTGCACCAGCCCGAAAAGATTCGGAGTGCCGGGCTTGGCGGAAAAGTCGTCCATTTCGTCGTTCAGGAGAAAGCCCAAGCCGAGCACAGTCACTTTACTGCCGTAACCTGCGTTGAGCGTGTACGTGACGGCGACCACGTTGCCCTGTTCGTCCGCAATGCTGTAGTGCGTGGTGTCCGAGCCTTCCGCAGCGCCCGCGGGAAGGCCCGGCCGAATCTGGTCGCTGGGCGTTGCGTTCACGGGATCAATGGAGTCGCGGCGCGCGCGAATGTAGGCGGGATCGAGCATCGCCGTGATGGGATTCTTCACGAAGTCGGGATCGCCAAGGTATTCGTTACGATCAGAGTAGTAGCGCCGCATCACTTCAGCGAGATAGTGATACGCACTCGCGGAACCAGCGCGGGATTTCTCGTAACCAGTGCCGTCGAGCATGCCGAGCATTTGCAGGATGCCGACGCCGCCCGAACTGGGCGGCGGGGAAGTGATGATGTGGTAGCCGTGGTAGTCGCCTTCGAGCGGCTTGCGTTCGACCGCCTGGTACTCGCGAAGATCGTCCGGCGTGATCAATCCGCCGTTTTTCTCCATTTCGCGCACCAGGATTTTGGCGGTTTCGCCTTCATAGAAATCCTTCGCGCCGTGGCGCGCGATGCGTTCGAGCGTGCGAGCCAGCTCCGGCTGCTGAAAAGTTTCGTTCCAGTCGTAAAAAGCCCCGCCTTTCAGGAAAATGCGCTTGGACTCGGGGAATTGCGAAAGACCATCAGCATTCGATTTAAACGAACGCATCTGCGGATACGAAATGGGAAAGCCGGAGGAAGCGAGGCGGATGGCCGGTTGCAGGAGTTCCACCCAAGGCTTCGTGCCGTACTTTTTCAGAGCGAGCTCGAATCCGCGTACGCTGCCGGGAACGCCCGCGGCGCGCCAGCCAAGCACGCTGTCTTTCGTAGCGTTGCCGCTGGCGTCCAGATACATATCATGCGTGGCTTTGACGGGAGCTTTTTCGCGGAAGTCTATGAACGTGGTGCGTCCATCCGCCATGCGGATGAGCATGAAGCCGCCTCCTCCGATGTTTCCGGCAAAGGGATGGGTCACGGCAAGGGCAAAGCCAACCGCAACGGCCGCGTCCACAGCATTCCCGCCAGACTTCAAGACTGCGACTCCCACGTCGGCGGCGAGCGGTTCCTGCGCGACCACCATCCCTTTGCGCGCGTAAACCGGTTCGTGCGCCTGCGACGGCGGCACCAGAATGCAACCCGTCAGTGCGATGGAAAGAAATTTGAGAGGAAGCGAATTTTTCATAGGAGGGAATTATAGGAACAATCGCGGAAATTGTCTTGAAGGGGCGGCCGTGCTTACAGGACGAGCGGATCGATGCGTTAGCTCCGCTGCAAACTAAGCGTGGTGGCGCTGGAAGCGGCGCCGCTCTGCTGCCCAGTCCACGAACCGCTCCATGTGCTCACGGTATTTCCAGGCGAGATGAAAAAACTTGCGGGGCGTCATGTCCGCTGCTTCTTTTCCAAGGAAGGTCTCGAAGCGCCAGCACAAGTAGGGGCTCTTCCAAGGTTTCAGGCGATAGCCCCGGGCCGCGTTCCAGTAGTAGCTCAACGCTCTAAACACTTTCATGCGAATGCCTAACCTATTGCGATTATCCTTGTTTTGCAAGCAATCTTTGCAACACATCCAACGCCGCGACTTTCCTTTGCGCGCGTATAATCATTCTTGGGAGGAGGGTCCGTGGAAGAACTGAAGATCCTCCAGAAAACAGAAAGACTCTACGAGGCTCGCTGGTGGGAGCCGGAAGCGAACGGCCGCGTTCACTGTTATCTTTGTCCACGGCACTGCCACATTCATCCGGGGCAATCGGGATTTTGCTTCATCCGCATCAATCAAGACGGAAAGCTCTATAATCTCGGATATGGTTCTCCCGCCGCTTTGCAGATTGATCCCATCGAGAAGAAGCCGCTGAATCATTTTCTGCCGGGGACGCGCATTTTCAGCATGGGCACGGCGGGCTGCAACATGGGCTGTTTCTTCTGCCAGAACTGGGACATTTCCAAGTCGCGCTCCGATCAAGTGCGCTCGCAAGACATTCCTCCGGAAGATGTGCCGCAGTTGGCGATGAAATACGGTTGCGAGTCGCTGGCGTTTACCTACAACGAGCCGACCATTTGGGGCGAGTACGTCATCGACATCAGCAAAGAAGCGAAGAAATACGGCCTCAAAACGGTCATGGTGACCAACGGCTACGTCACCTATGAAGCCTTTCACGACATTTATGACCACATTGATGCGGCAAACGTCGACTTGAAGGCGTTCACGGAAAATTTCTACGGAAAAATTACGCTGACGCACCTGCAGCCAGTTCTGGAGACGCTGGAGTGGCTCAAGAAGGAAACCAAAGTATGGTTCGAGATTACGAACCTTATGATCCCCACTCTGAACGATGATCCAGTCGAGACGCGCAAGCTTGCCGAATGGATTCTGACGCACCTCGGCCCGGATGTTCCGTTGCATTTCACCGCGTTTCATCCGGATTTCAAGCTGCAGGACAAGCCGCGCACCCCGGCCTCCACCTTGGACCGCGCACGCCAAATCGCCATCGAAGTGGGCCTGCGCTACGTGTACGAGGGCAACATCTACAGCGATGGAGCGAACACTTATTGCCCAAAGTGCAAAGAACTGCTGGTGCGCCGCTCCTGGCACGATGTCGTGGGATATCGCATTGAAGATGGCGCTTGCCCGAAATGCAATTTCCCCATCCCCGGCGTCTGGACGAACAACGCAAAAGGGAAGTCCGAACCCAGCGGCGCCAGACCCGCCACCGCGCGGAAGTACGCGCACCTGAATCTGTAGGAGGCCAGCTCAGTATCCGCGGAAATGATAGAAGCCCGGCCCGACGCGCATGCTGTGGTGCCAGGCGATCGGAAAAGCCCACCAAATGAGCGAGCCGAGAATCGTCTGCCACAATGTGAGCGAAAGGATGTTGCGCTCCTTCGCGAACAGCCAGGCCATCAAAGCTCCGCCAACAAAAGTGAGGGGCACAAGAACGGGATTCGGCCAATGAAGCAAAGCAAATAAAAGCCCGGCAATGAAGGAAACGCGCAGGGGGCTGTCCATCGCAGCAACCAGGCGATTGGTGACGAGAGAACTCAGTCCGACTTGTTGCAGCAAGCAGAACGCCATGTAGCCAAAGAAGCGGCTCGGCAAAAGAACGTGCTGCAAGGAGTGGTGTTCGCCATCCACAAAATG
>Ga0209166_10001584_pt1 | contig 18659 bp, 19 predicted proteins | sample Coa_R1_3_FD_187151 | JGI IMG/M metagenome (GOLD analysis project Ga0209166, IMG submission 187151) | Surface soil microbial communities from Centralia Pennsylvania, which are recovering from an underground coalmine fire - Coalmine... | ecosystem: Environmental > Terrestrial > Soil >... | reverse complement strand
CGCCGAAAAGCATAGTTCGGACACGCCTGGAATCGCTCCTGCAACGACCGTAAGAAAGCGAAAAACAGAAGAAAACATGCAGCACTGCCGGAAATTGGACTGAAAACTCAGGTTGCGACACAGACTCTTCAGAGCAAACGTCCTTCACCACTCACGCGATCCATGCCCTCCGGCGCGTGACAGCCCATCCGCCCGTGATATCCTCGCATTGAGAATTTGCGAAAGGAGCAAATGTATGGCTCACGCGCCGCAGTTTTTGAAACTGGTCAACGAATCGAAAAAAAAGGTCAAGGAAACGAACGTAGCCGACGTCAAACGCCGGATGGATGCGGGAGAGAAGTTTCTTCTCGTAGACGTTCGCGAAGACAATGAGTGGGCCAACGGCCACATTCCCGGAGCGATCCATCTGGGAAAGGGCATCATTGAACGCGACATCGAGCAGCAAGTGCCCGACACCGGCGCAAAGCTCATTCTTTACTGCGGCGGCGGCTTTCGTTCCGCGCTTGCCGCGGATAATCTTCAGAAGATGGGATACGCCAACGTGGAATCCATGGACGGCGGCTGGAAAGGCTGGGTATCCGCGGGATTGCCCACAAACAAAGGCTAACCACTTACTTTGTTTGTTTCTCTCTCGAAAAATTGGCTGGGGCGGGAGGATTCGAACCTCCACCATCCTCATTAACAGTGAGGTGTCCTACCGATTGGACCACGCCCCAGCGGGTGGCAATTCCCAGGATTGCTGGGAAACGCTGGAAGTAGGTGGGCTCGGCCGCAGAAAAAATGCGGGCAAGGCTGAGTTTAAGATACCACGAACCCGACGAACCACGCGAGGCCGCGACCAAATTAGATCAAACAAAACTGCATCGAACGCGCGGTTGAAATCATCAGAGGCTCAAGGAGGTTCGAGCGCGAAAGCTCTGCCGCCATTCAGGTCTTTTCACGGATGCGGATCGCCAGAACTACATTTGTGCGTTTGAATTTTTCAGCGGAAAAATTGTTTTCAAAGTTCACGACGGGAAAAATCCCCCGAAAAAGTATCGGCATTAATCTTGCATTCCCGAAAGTTTTATTGGAAACTAAGCGGTCAAAGTTGGCCCGGGTTTTTGCGCTTCCCGGTTAAATACGTGGGAGGTCCTAGCATTTAGGGCCCTTTCGGTGCGCTCCCCGCCAAAAGTGCAAACGAACATGGCCCAGATTTTTCATCGAAGCACCAACTTCATCTCTAGATTTAGTGTCTTTTCGTTTTTGTTCATCATGGGCTTTGCTGTTTTGGCGGTGCTGGCCGCGGCCCGTTCTCCTTATATGACGCGGCAGAACATTACTCGCGAGCAGCCCGTGCAGTTCAGCCACAAGCATCATGTGGGAGATGACGGAATCGACTGCCGCTATTGCCACACCAGCGTGGAAACTTCGGCTTTTGCGGGAATTCCGCCCACAAAAACCTGCATGAATTGCCACTCCGTCCTTTTTAATAACGCGGGCTACCTGGAGCCGGTTCGCGAAAGTTATCGCGATGACAAATCGATCCAGTGGGTAAGAATCCACCGGCTTGCGGACTTTGTCTATTTCAATCACAGCATTCACGTGAACAAAGGCGTGGGATGCAGTACCTGCCACGGTCAAGTGGACCAGATGCCGCTTGTCTTTCAGGCGAACACCCTGTTGATGCAGTGGTGTATCGACTGTCATCGGAATCCGCAAGCAGCGCTGCGTGCGAATCTTGAGGACGTCTTCAACATGAATTGGAAAGCTCCGGACAACCAGGATGAAATTGGAAAGCGGCTCGCGAAGGAACGCAACCTTCGGACAACAGCCGAGCTGACAAGTTGCTCGACCTGTCACCGCTGATGGAACGTATGAGCGATCAAGCACAGGCAGAACACAAGGACGATAGGCCGGCTCCAGATGAACTTTCGGACAAGGCGGGTTCGGTGGTACGCCCCCTGGATCTGGCAGCCGTCCGCGCACAGTTGCAATCGAAGACCGGCAAGCAGTATTGGCGGACGCTCGAAGAACTTGCCGGAGATCCGGAGTTTGAGGAACTGCTCCACCGCGAATTTCCCCGTCAGGCGCCTTCGGAATGGGACGATTCCGTGGACCGGCGCGATTTCTTAAGGTTGATGGCTGCGTCGCTGGCGCTTGCAGGCCTCTCCGGCTGCGACCGCGCGCCGGAACAATACATCGTTCCCTACGTCAAACAACCAGATGGCCTGGTTCCTGGGGACCGGCAGTTTTATGCCACGGCCATGCCGTTTGGCGCCGACGCGATTGGCCTGCTCGTGGAAAGTCATGAAGGTCGGCCAACCAAGATTGAAGGCAATCCCGATCATCCTTCAAGCCTTGGCTCAACGAATGTGTTTGCGCAGGCCTCCATCCTGGACCTTTACGATCCCGATCGCGCGCAAACGGCCACCAGAGCGGGAGAAATTCAGACCTGGTCGCAGTTCTTGGACGCCGCGCAAGCGCTCGCCAGCACGCTGCGGGCTACCCGGGGCGAAGGGTTCCGCATTCTTACAGGGATCATCAATTCGCCCTTGCTTGCCGCGGATTTGCAAAACCTTCTGACGCTCTATCCTTTGGCAAAATGGCATCAGTGGGAGCCGGCTGTCGGAGACGGAGCGCGCGAAGGCGCAAAGCTCGCCTTTGGCAACTACGTCAACACCGTCTATCGCCCGGAGAACGCCGAGGTCATCCTTTCGCTTGATTCCGATTTCCTCGCCAGCGGACCCGGAAATGTCCGCTACATGCGCGAGTTTTACAAGCGCCGCAAGCTCGATCAGTTCACCGAAGCGGATCGGCTCGGCAAGGAAATGAGCCGCCTCTACGTGGTCGAGCCTACTCCGTCAGTGACCGGCTCGAGCGCGGACCATCGCTTGCCCTTGCGCAGCGCAGAAATCGAGCAGTTCGCGCGCGCTTTGGCGGCAAAATTTGGTTTGGGAGGCAGCGGAAAACTCACCCCTGATGCCGAGAAATGGCTCGATGCGGTTGTGAAGGATTTGAAGAAGTATCCTCGCCGCACTCTGGTAGTTGCGGGCGAGCAGCAAACCGCGGAAGTCCACGCGCTCGTCCACGCCATCAACGCCGCCCTCGGCAACGTGGGCACGACGCTCTATTACACCGACCCCGTCGAGGCGCACCCCGTCAATCATCTCGAATCGTTGCGCGAGCTTTGCGCGGACGTCGACGCGGGCAAGGTCTCCACCCTGCTGATTCTAGGCGTCAACCCCGTCTATACGGCGCCGCAGGATTTCGATTTTGCCTCCAAGCTGCGCTTTGACGAAAAACTCAAAGGCAAAAAGATCGCAACTGTCATTCACGTCAGCTCGCATTTTGACGAGACTTCCCAATACTGCGACTGGCACGTCGCCGAATCGCATTACCTGGAAACCTGGGGCGATACCCGCGCTTTCGACGGTACCGTCAGCGTCATTCAGCCGCTTATCGCGCCGCTCTACCGCACCCATTCCATGCACGAAGTGCTGGCAGCGTTCACCGACAAGCCCGGGCTTACGGCCTACGACGCAGTTCGTGACCGGCTGAAAGCCTCGAATCCCTCCGGCAATTTCGACAAGTTTTGGCGCAAGACGCTGAACGATGGCGTAGTGGCGGGGACCGCGTTTGCTCCTATCAATGTTTCTTTGAAGGTCAGTCCCACGAGCCTTCCGCCCGCCAAGGAAAGCTCCTCCACCGAACTCGAATTCCTTTTCCGCCCCGACCCCAGCATTTACGACGGACGTTTTGCGAATAATGGCTGGCTTCAGGAATTGGCTAAGCCGGTTACCAAACTCACTTGGGACAATGCTGCGTTGGTAAGTCCAAAAACAGCAGAAGAACTCGGTCTTACACACAGCATCCCTTCCCGCGGCGGCGAACACGGCCAGATTCTCTCTAACGTTGTGGATATTTCGCTTTCCGGAAGCAAAGTCACCGCCGCAGCATGGATCCTGCCCGGCCAAGCCAAAGGCGTTGTGGTTCTGCCGCTTGGCTACGGCCGCAAAAAGGCCGGCTACACCGGCTCGAACAAAGGATTCAACGCGTACGCCGTGCGCGCGTCGAGTGCTCTCTGGGCTGCGAACGCACCGACCAGCGCAATCCGCAAAACGGGCGACGATTACCCGCTGGCCTGCACGCAATATCACTTCAACATGGAAGGCCGCCACATCCTCGTCTCCGGCACTCTGGACGAGTACCACAAGAACCCCAAGTTCGCTCACGAACATGAAGAACTTCCGGTGATAGACAATTCTCTCTACAAGGGCGAGGCGGAATTCCCATACAAGGGCGACAAATGGGCAATGGCCATCGACCTGAATAGCTGCAACGGTTGCAATGCTTGCGTGATCGCCTGTCAGGCGGAAAACAACATTGCAGTGGTCGGCAAAGAGCAGGTGATGCGCGGGCGCGAGATGCATTGGATTCGCATCGATCGCTACTACACGAACACGGTGTCCGCCAGCAGTGGCAAATCCACCGGCGACCCCTCCGAATACCAGCCGGCTCTCGATAATCCCGATACTTTCTTCCAGCCGGTTCCTTGCCAGCAGTGCGAAAACGCTCCTTGCGAACAAGTCTGTCCCGTCGGCGCCACGGTTCACAGCGCGGAAGGCCTGAATGATATGGTCTACAACCGCTGTATCGGCACGCGCTATTGCTCGAACAACTGCCCGTACAAAGTTCGCCGCTTCAACTTCCTTCGCTTCCAGGACTGGGAAACGCCGCAGTTCAAACTCACGCGCAATCCGGAAGTCACCGTGCGCAGCCGCGGCGTAATGGAAAAATGCACCTATTGCACCCAGCGCATCAACAACGCGCGCATCGAAGCCGAAAAAAGAAATGCGCCGATTGCCGACGGCGCCATCGTCACCGCCTGCGAACAAGCCTGCCCCTCGCAAGCCATCGTTTTTGGCAACGCCAACGATCCGAATAGCCGCGTTTCCAAGTTGCGCGCACAGCAGCGCAACTACCAGATTATGCCGGAGTTGAATGCGCGCCCGCGCACCACTTACCTGGCGGCGGTCCGGAATCCGAATCCGGAACTGGAGAACGCATGAGCGCTGGCCAGCCGCCAATCGATTCTCCCCAAATCCGCCGGCTAACACCCGTGCTGGGACCGGGTCACACCTTCGGCTCTGTAACCGACAAAATCAGCTCCATCGTTCTCACGCGTCCCACGTCCTTAGGCTGGTACATCGGCTTCACGCTTGCTTTCGGCTTTACCGGGCTGATGACTATCGCCATCGGTTGGCTCTTCACCAAGGGTGTGGGCATCTGGGGCATCAACATTCCCATCGGCTGGGGATTTGCCATCGTTAACTTCGTTTGGTGGATCGGTATCGGCCACGCCGGCACGCTCATCTCCGCCATCTTGTTTCTGTTGAATCAGAAGTGGCGTACTTCCATTAACCGCTTTGCCGAAGCCATGACGCTCTTTGCCGTAGCTTGCGCCGGTATCTTTCCACTGATTCACACCGGTCGTCCGTGGATGGCGTTCTACATGTTCCCCTATCCCAGCACGATGGGACTCTGGCCGCAGTTCCGTAGCCCGCTCATCTGGGACGTCTTTGCAGTTTCCACCTACGGCACAGTTTCGCTTCTCTTCTGGTTCGTTGGATTGATCCCCGACTTGGCCACCCTCCGCGATCACGCGACCACCAAGACCAAGCAAATTATTTACGGCATGCTGGCCTTGGGGTGGCGCGGTTCCGTGCGCCACTGGCATCGCTACCAATCCGCCTATCTGCTCCTCGCCGGATTGGCCACGCCGCTCGTGCTCTCTGTCCACACGGTAGTCAGCTTCGACTTTGCCGTTGCCATCGTTCCCGGCTGGCATACGACAATTTTCCCTCCCTATTTCGTAGCTGGAGCCATCTATTCCGGTTTCGCCATGGTTTTGTCTATCGCCATTCCTCTGCGCAAAGCGTATGGCCTTGAGGACTTCATCACCATGCGGCACCTCGACAACATGGCCAAGGTCATGCTTGCCACGGGCCTCATCGTCGCCTATGGCTATTTCTTCGAATTCTTTCTCTCCCTTTACAGCGGGAACAAGTTTGATGTCTTTCTCGTGCAGCAGCGGCTCCACGGCCCCTACTCTCATTTCTACTATGCCCTGATTTTGTGCAACATCCTGCTGCCACAGTCCCTTTGGTCCTATAAATTGCGCCACAGTGTCCCGTTCCTCTTCGTTATGTCCCTCGTTGTCAACATCGGCATGTGGCTCGAGCGCTTCGTCATCGTCGTCATCAGCCTTACGCGCGATTTCACACCTTCGGCCTGGGGCCGCTACCAACCAACTTTCTGGGACTGGGCCACGTTCGCCGGCACCATCGGATTCTTTATCATGCTGCTCTTCCTGTTCGTGCGTGTTCTTCCGGCAATTTCCATCGCCGAGATGCGCGAACTTGTTGCCGAGACATCCGAGGAAGAAAAGTAATGGAACAGCATCGTTCCCACATATTCGGCGTAATAGCGGAGTTCGACACTCCCGAGCAACTGATTCATGCCGTGGAAAGGACTCGCGCCGCCGGCTATCACCGCTTCGATGCGTTTTCACCGTTTCCCGTGGAAGGCCTTGCCCATGCCATGGGCCTGAAGCACAACATGGTGCCCTTTATCACGCTTCTCGGCGGGCTCGCCGGCGGTCTTGGCGGGTTTGGCCTCCAATACTGGGTGGCCGGCATCGCCTACCCGCTGAACATTGGAGGGCGCCCCCTCAATAGCTGGCCGGCGTTCATTCCCGTGACTTTCGAGATGACCGTCCTTGGCGCTGCTCTCTGCGCGGTGTTCGGGATGCTTGCCCTCAACCGCCTGCCTCAGCCGCACCATCCCGTTTTTAACGTGAAGCGCTTTGTTCATGCCACGACCGACCGCTTTTATCTCTGCATCGAGGCGCGCGACCCGAAATTCCATATTGCCGAGACAGTCCGTTTCCTCCAGGGATTGCAGCCGCACCACGTCAGCGAGGTGAGCGATGATGATTAGCGCCTCGCGTGTCCTCACTGCCGCTTGCGCCGCGGCCACGCTTCTTCTTTCTGGCGGCTGCCGTTATCTCAAGCAGGACATGGCCACTCAGCCCAAAAATCTCCCTCTTTCTCCTTCAGATTTTTTCGAGGACGGACGCTCGGAGCGGCCCCCGGTCGAGAACACAGTGGCGCGCGGTTCCCTTGCGGACGACGGGCTCTTCGTCCCCAAGGATTCAAACTCTTTTCCCTTGCCTATAAACAAGGAACTTCTTGAGCGCGGCCAGAACCGCTTCAAGATTTTCTGCACCCCCTGTCACGGCCTGCAGGGTGACGGCAACGGCATGATCTCCATGCGCGGAATGAAGCATCCTCCCAGCTTCCATCAGGATCGCCTCCGTCAGGCCCCCAACGGCTATTTCTTCGACAACATCACCAACGGCTTTGGCGCGATGTATGGGTATTCGGCGCAGATTCCTCCGCGAGATCGTTGGGCCATCATTGCCTACGTTCGCGCCCTGCAATTGAGCCGCAACGCCAAAGTTGCGGACTTACCCGCGGAGCTCCGCGAAAAGCTGACAGGAGGCCATAACTGATGGCCGTGCAAGAATATCCCCTGCCGGAAAGCGTGAGCCGCTTGCAAACGCGCGCGTTTGGCGTCGGCGCCATCGCTCTGCTGATTGCGATTTATGGGGCCGTCCGCTCCCCGCAAACTTTTTTTGCTTCCTACTTGATGAGTTTCCTGCTGGTGCTTGGCCTGGCTCTTGGTTCTCTAGGCTTGGTCATGCTGCAACACCTGACCTCCGGTCATTGGGGAATCATCATTCGGCGTCCGCTCGAATCCGCCACCCGCACGCTGCCCCTGCTTGTTATCGCCTTTTTGCCGATTGCCCTTTTCGGCATGCACTATCTTTATGCCGGCCACGGAGAAGACAAAGGTTGGTTGAACGCTCCCGCGTCGGGCGAAGGTGCGCTCTCCGACTTCCAGAAATCTTACCTGACTACACACGGAGCATTGGGTTTCTATGGCCGCGCGGTGATTTACTTCGCCGTGTGGCTGGGCCTGATGTTTATCTTCAATATTTTGTCCAAGCAACAAGACGCCAACCGGGACGACCGTGCGCTTCGCCAGCGCTTCAAGATACTCGCAGGCCCAGGAATCATTCTCTATGTCTTTGCCATGAGCTTCGCCGCCATCGATTGGGTGATGTCTCTCTCCCCGCACTGGGCTTCTACCATCTACGGATTCATCTTCGTTGGCGGGCAGCTCATTTCCTCCATGTCGCTCATGATCGCGGTGGTCGTATTACTCGCTCGCACCGAGCCTTTTTCAGAGATCCTTCAGCCGCGTCACCTGCACGATTTGGGGAAGCTGCTTCTTGCATTTGTGATGCTTTGGGCTTATTTCGATTTTTCCCAGCTTCTCATCATCTGGTCTGGCAACCAGCCCGAAGAGATTAGCTTCTATCGCACGCGGCTGTATGGCGGATGGGGCGTGGTCGCCGTGATCGTCGTCATCTTCCACTTCTTTGTGCCCTTTTTCCTTCTGCTCTCGCAAGACCTGAAGCGCAGAGCTCAGGTTATTTCGAAGATTGCCGTGTGGCTGATCTTTATGCGGCTCGTGGATCTCTTCTGGATGACGCGGCCGGAATTCACTTCCAGCGCGATGCCTACTTGGCTCGACCTGGTATTGCCCGTCGCCCTCGGCGGATTATGGCTCGGCTTCTTCACATTTAATCTAAAGCAGTGCCCCCTGCTGCCACTCGGAGACCCGGATTTGGCGGAGGCTATTAAGAATCATGAGCACTGAGCACCACAACAGCCGCCACCCAGATGGTGTCCCTCACCATTCCGACGTTTCCTTCGAGGAACGCGACATTAAGGTAGGGACCATCTACTGGTACCTTATCGCTTTGGGCCTGGCGACGGTCGCCGCATTGATAATTTGCATTTTCATTTTCCGTTTCACTTCCAACCTTGCGGCTTCTTTCGACACGCCGCCGCCGCCGTCGCGCGAAGCTCTTGGCAAAGACTATCCGCCCGAGCCCCGTCTTCAAGGCGTCCCCGGCCACGTCACCGATCCTCAAAAGGACTTGCGCTATAAGCTCAAGGCCGATATTGACGCGAATGAAAAACTGCAGTGGCTCGATAAAAATGCCGGCATCGCACAGATTCCCGTGGAAGATGCGATGAAAATCGTAGCGGAGAAGGGTTTGCCTTCCTTTTCAGGACCTTCGGCGGAGAAGAAGAAATAAGCAAATGAGGAAAACTCTATACATTCTCGCAATCGTCGCATGGCTCATAGCTCCCTCTGCGCTGCAGGCTCAGACCGTTCCCAGCAATGTCGGCCCAACCGCTTCCACCATGCCTCCCGCTTTGGAAAATGTCGGTTTCGAGCCTCCTCTGAACGGCCAGATGCCGCTCGATCTGCATTTCCGCGATGAAACCGGGCGCGACGTTCAGCTTCGCGAATTTTTCGGACGGAAGCCCGTGGTCCTGGCCTTTGTTTATTTCAACTGTCCTATGTTGTGCGACCAGGTGCAGATGGGCGTCGTCGGCGCTCTGCGCATGCTTTCCTTCAATCCCGGCCGCGACTACGAAGTGGTTTTCATCAGCTTCGACTCTCACGACACGCCTGAACTTGCCGCAGAGAAAAAGACTGCGGCCGTTGCCCGCTTCCATCGCCCGGAAACGGTTTCCGGCTGGCATTTCCTGACGGGCTCAGAAGAGGCCATCGGAGCTGCAACGCGCGCCGCGAATTTCCGCTTCCGTTACGACGCCAAATCCAAGTTATTCGCCCACGCCAGCGGCGTGATGCTCTTGACCGGCGGCGGCCGCATCTCGCGCTACTTTTATGGCGTCGAATACCCGGGACGCGACATGCGCTTGGGACTCGTGGACGCCTCTGCCGGAAGAATTGGTTCGCCCATCGATCACGTCTTGTTGTTCTGTTACCACTACGATCCATCGAGCGCCACCTATAGCGCTTCTATCCTTAGGGTCATCCGCCTCGGTGGCATCCTGACCATTCTCTCGATTGTTGGAGGGATTTGGATTTCCCGGCGCCGCGAGGTCCGTGCGGCCCACACGAATCTTCAAGGAGCACACTAGAACCGTGCAGTCGCAATTGCCATTGTATCCTCCCGAGGCGTCCAACTTCGCGCCGCCTGTTGATGGGCTGATGATTTTTATTACCTCTGTTTGTGTCTTTTTTGCCGCCGCAATCACCTTCGCCATTATCTATTTCTTTTTCAAATATCACCGCAAAACGCCGGATGCGGTTGGCGTTCCCATCCACGGCGACTCGCGCCTCGAAGCGGCCTGGATCATTGTTCCCCTGATTCTGGCCATGGTCATGTTCAGCTGGGGGGCAGTCATCTACGTGGATTATCGCCACACGCCCTCGGACACGTTGGATATTTACGTCGTGGGCAAACAATGGATGTGGAAGATCCAGCAGCCCAATGGTCTTAAGGAAATTAACGAACTTCATGTGCCCGTTGGCCGCAATATTCGCCTGACCTTGGCCAGCGAAGACGTCATCCACGATTTCTTTGTGCCGGCGTTCCGCGTGAAGATGGATGTCATTCCGGGCAACAACCATTACAACACCATGTGGTTTCGCCCCACCAAAGCCGGGCGCTACCACTTCTTCTGCTCGCAGTATTGCGGCACAAACCACGCTCTGATGAGCGGTTGGGTTATCGTTATGGAACCCACAGAGTACGCCGCCTGGCTTTCCGGTTCCGGGGCCGGCGAAGGCAACCCCGTCGCCGTTGGCGAGAAACTCTTTGCGGAAAAAGCCTGCGCCACCTGCCATGTGGCCAACGGCACGGGCCGCGCTCCTTCTCTTAACGGACTTTTCGACGCCAAAGTGCTTCTAGCCGACGGCACGAGCGTCACCGCTGACGAAGCTTACATCCGCGAATCCATTCTCCAGCCCAACGCAAAAATTGTGGCCGGCTACCAGCCGCTCATGCCCACGTTCCAGGGACAATTAACGGAGGAACAAATTATCGCGCTCACTGCTTACATCAAATCCCTGCAATCGCAGCCCGTTCCCGCCAAGGGTTCTGGAGTCGCCCCGGGAGGCGGCGCTGAAACCAACCCGGCCACGGAGAAGAGATAACTCATGAGCACCACACCTCCAATAACTCCAGAGCACGTATTGCCGGACACGCATTATTTGAATGCCACGTATGGCTCCGGCCGCAGCATCCGTGCGTGGCTGCTCACTACCGATCACAAGCGCATTGCTTTGTTGTATCTGGTTTCGGTCACCGTTTTCTTTTTCATTGGCGGCGTTTTCGCCACCATGATCCGCATCCATCTCTTGACCCCGGGTGGCGCGCTGGTCTCGCCGGAAACCTATAACAAGCTCTTCACTATGCACGGCGTGTCCATGATTTTCTTCTTCCTGATTCCTTCCATCCCCGCCGTTCTCGGGAATTTCCTGATTCCCATCATGATCGGTGCGAAGGATCTGGCCTTCCCCAAAATTAATCTCTTAAGCTGGTATATCTACATTCTCGGGGGCTGCTTCGTTCTCTACTCCTTCGGCACTGGCGGTCTCGATACCGGCTGGACCTTCTACACACCGCTCAGCAGCATTTACTCGAATTCTGCGGTCACGCCCGCGGTCATCGGCATTTTCATCAACGGCTTCTCCTCGATTCTCACCGGCCTCAATTTCATCGTTACCATTCACACCATGCGTGCTCCCGGCATGACCTGGTTCCGCCTGCCCCTCTTTGTCTGGGCGCATTACGCCACGAGCCTGGTAATGATTCTTGGCACGCCTGTTGTTGCGATTACTCTGCTGCTTGCCGGCCTCGAGCGCATGTTCCACTTGGGCTTTTTCAATCCGTCCATGGGCGGCGACCCCATCCTGTTTCAGCATCTCTTTTGGTTTTACTCGCACCCCGCTGTGTACATCATGATTCTCCCTGCAATGGGAGTGGTTAGCGAGATCATCCCCACGTTTGCGCGCAAGCCTATCTTCGGATATTCCTTTATCGCTGGATCCAGCATCGCCATTGCCGTCATCGGCTTCCTGGTTTGGGCCCACCACATGTTTGTCACCGGCGAATCTACTTACGCGGCCCTGACGTTTTCCTTCCTCAGCTATCTGGTCGCCATTCCTTCAGCGGTGAAGGTCTTCAATTGGACCTCCACGCTTTACAAAGGCTCCATCTCCTGGGACCCCCCAATGATCTACGCCTTGGGCTTCATCGGCCTGTTCACCATTGGTGGCCTCACTGGCTTGTTCCTCGCTTGCCTGGGCCTGGACATTCACATCCACGACACTTATTTCGTCATCGCCCACTTCCACTACATCATGGTAGGCGGCGCGGTGATGGGTTACGTTGGCGGCTTGCACTTTTGGTGGCCGAAAATCACCGGCAGGCTTTATCCGAGGGCTCTCGCGCGCTTCGCCGCTATCGTTCTTTTCATCGGCTTCAATTTGACCTTCTTCCCGCAATTCATTCTTGGCTATCTCGGCATGCCGCGCCGCTATCACAGCTATCCTCCCGAGTTTCAAGTTCTCAACGTGCTCTCCACGGCGGGAGCTTCCATTCTGGCGCTTGGCTACCTCCTGCCGATACTCTATTTCGCTTGGTCCATGCGCTACGGCAAAGTTGCCGGCCCCAATCCCTGGCCGGCCACCGGCCTCGAATGGAAAACGGATTCGCCGCCGCCCACGGAGAATTTTCACGTTACACCGGTCGTGGATTGGGAGCCTTACGATTTTCGCAATCGTCCGGATCTTGGCTTGGTCCCAGGATTGGCCCCGGCCCAAGGCGACGATTAGTAGGACAGACTTCAGTCTGTCCTCTTTGAAGGTCGTAGCCAGTGTTGTTTAAGGGGCGCCGCATCACGATTTCTTATGCCCCTCGGATTTTAGAGGGTTGGCTTTAGGTTTCAGGTTCTTGGGCGTTTTTGCCGTTGATTTTCTAGAGGCCGGGCTTTAGCCCTGCCAGAGAGATAAGGAGCGCCGCGTGCATCGCACCGGAGAACTATACGGGCAATTTCAGACCCTGGAGCAGCAGAAAGAATCCTCCACGCTCGGCATGTGGATCTTTCTCGTCACTGAAGTCTTGTTCTTCGGCGGCATGTTCCTGACCTACACCATCAACCGCCATGAATACTTCACCGCCTTCGGCGTCAGCAGCAATACCCTGGACATCACTCTCGGCACCATCAACACCGGTGTCCTGATTATGAGCAGCTTGACCATGGCCATGGCCGTCTGGTCCGCGCAGGTTGGCAAGAAAGGGCTTGTCACCGGTTTTCTGATCGCCACGCTCGCCCTCGGCACCGTCTTTCTCGGCGTCAAAGTCGTCGAGTACAAACAAAAATTCGACCATCATCTTATCCCTGGCCGTAGTTTCGACATTTGGTATCGTGTGGATCACCCCACCGCGGCCGATGACCCTAAGGAAATTGCCTTCGAGAGGGAGGAGCTCCACAAGGCCACTCTTACCGACCCGGACATCCAATCCCACGGTCAGCTTTATTTCTCACTCTACTTCGCCATGACCGGCCTGCACGCCCTCCACATGATTGTCGGCGCTGGCCTGCTCATCTGGCTCATCAAGGAATCTCTGCGGGGCCGCTTCACCCCGCAGTACAACACGCCCGTTGAAAACATCGGACTGTACTGGCACTTCGTCGATATCGTGTGGATTTACCTGTTCCCGCTGTTGTATCTGATTGACCGGCATCGCTAGAAAGGATTGGGAGAGCATCGCGTGGCTGAACACTCTGAGCATTCCGAACACATCGTTTCGCCGGTGATCTACATCGCCATCTTCTCGGCGCTGTTGGTCGGCACGGGGCTCACTGTATGGGCGGCCTTCCAGAATTTCGGTCAGTTCAACATCGTCATCGCTCTCGCCATCGCCTCGGTGAAGGCCACCCTGGTCGTTCTTTACTTCATGCACGCGCGCTATAGCCCGAAGCGCACGCAGCTCGTCATCATTTCTGCCATCTTTTGGCTGGCCATCATGCTCGCGCTGACACTTTCCGATTACCAGACGCGTCAGCAGCGACAGAGCCGCCTCGATTCACCCGCAGCGGTTTATCACGCCTGATTCGTTTTGCTTCTGAATTTTCCTTCTTGTTTGCGGATCCCTGGAACTATGCGGGTAGAGAGATACCCATACTTTCGCCGACTCTTCTGTTTCCGGGGACTATCTTCGGGGGTGGCGTGGTGAGGCTCAGGAAGATCAGTCTGCTCACCATCAGCGAGAGTATCGGGGAGAAGCGAACCGGCCCAGCCCTCAATCCCCTAAAGGGATCCTCGGCTCGCCTCCCCCACGGCCCGAAGAATTGCAACCTCCGCGCCATACTAATCCCTTTGTTTTCAACAAACTCCATGCTATTTCCGGGTAAAAAAGCTCTACTCCCCCCGAAAAATTACCTGCCTCAAAACTTCACTCGCCCGCCTTGTAGGGTAAACCCCCGAGAGGTAAACTTTTTCCCTGCGTTTTTCGGGAGGTGTCTCATGCCCCGCGTCGTTCGTTGCGGTCTGATTCAGGCTCACTGTGAGTGGTCCTCGGAAAAATATTCGCTTCCCGACATAAAAAAGAAAATGATCGCCAAGCATGAGGCCATCATCGCCTCCGCCGCTAAGAAAAAAATACAAATCCTCGGCCTTCAGGAATTATTTTATGGCCCTTACTTTTGCGCCGAGCAGGAAACCCGCTGGTACGAACTCACCGAACGCGTCCCCAATGGCCCCACCATCGCGCTCATGCAAAAACTGGCCAAGAAATATCAGATGGTTCTCATTGTTCCCGTCTACGAAGTCGAAATGACTGGCGTGTATTACAACACCGCCGCGGTCATTGATGCCGACGGACGCTATTTGGGCAAATATCGCAAGCACCATATTCCCCATTGCCATCCCGGTTTCTGGGAAAAATTTTATTTCACTCCCGGGAACGCGGGCTATCCCGTTTTCAATACGCGCTATGCCCGCGTTGGCGTGTACATTTGTTACGACCGGCATTTTCCTGAAGGCGCGCGCTGCCTCGGTCTCAACGGCGCGGAAATTGTTTACAACCCCTCCGCCACCGTGGCGGGCCTCTCCGAATTTCTCTGGGAACTCGAGCAGCCCGCGCATGCCGTCGCCAACGCCTATTTTGTCGCTGCCATCAATCGCGTCGGCACCGAGCACCCCTGGAAGATTGGCGAGTTTTACGGCAAGAGCTACTTCTGCAATCCCCGCGGGAAAATTGTTGCCCAGGCCAGCCGCGACAAGGACGAACTCCTCGCCGCCGACTTGGATCTCGATGAAATTCAAAAGGTTCGCGACGTTTGGCAGTTTTACCGCGATCGCCGCCCCGAGTCCTATGGAGAAATTACACGCACCCGCGCCGCGGAATCCAGTGGTTCCAGCGAAGCGGCTGATTAGGACATGCTTCCCGCCGAAACCATCCAGTCGAGTTCGCTTTATAACAAGGACCTCGCTCCGGTTGACGCTGCCCGCCGCCGCTGGACCACCTATAACTACGCCGCCCTCTGGATCTCTATGAGCGTCAATATCCCCACCTACATGCTCGCCAGCGGCATGATCGCCGGTGGCATGAACTGGGGCCAGGCGCTCTTCACTGTTTTTCTCGGCAACGTCCTCGTTTTGATTCCCATGCTCCTCAACGCCCACGCCGGCGCCCAATACGGCATCCCGTTTCCTGTCTTTGCGCGCGCCTCGTTTGGCGTTCTTGGCGCCAACATTCCCGCGATTCTCCGAGCTCTCGTCGCTTGCGGCTGGTTTGGCATTCAAACTTGGATTGGCGGCGAAGCCATTAACGCCATGATCGTCGCCCTCGCCCCCGCTTGGGCAAAATTTCACAATGGCGCGGCAGTCTGCTTCGCCCTCTTCTGGCTTCTCAATGTCTTCGTGATTCTGCGCGGCATCGAAACGATTCGCTTCCTGCAAGGCATCTCCGCGCCCTTTTTGCTCCTCATTGGCCTCGCCCTTCTTCTTTGGGCGCGCGGCAAAGCGGGCGGCTTTGGCCCCATGCTCTCTACGCCCTCGAAATTTCAATCCTTCGGCGAATTCTTCCGCTTCTTCGTTCCCTCGCTTACTGGAGTCGTCGGCTTCTGGGCCACGGTTTCCCTCAACATCCCTGATTTCACCCGCTACGCCCGCAGCCAGCGCGATCAAATAGTTGGCCAGGCCCTCGGCCTCCCCGCCACCATGACGTTTTATTCCTTCATCGGCATTGCCGTCACTTCCGCCACAATGATCATCTTTGGCGAGGCAATCTGGGACCCTGTCAAAGTCCTTGCCCGCCTCGGCAATCCCTGGGCCGTCGTGCTTGCCATGATTGCCCTGCTCATGGCCACGCTCAACGTCAACGTCGCCGCCAACGTCGTTTCCCCCGCCAACGATTTCTCCAATCTTTCTCCGCGCCGCATCAGTTTTCGCACCGGCGGCCTCATCACCGCCGTCGTGGGCCTGCTGATGCAGCCGTGGAAGCTTCTCGCCAGTTATGGGAGTTACATTTTTACCTGGCTCGTCGGCTATTCCGGTTTCCTCGGCCCTATCGCTGGTGTTCTCATTTGCGACTACTTCGTCGTCCGCAAGAAGATTCTCACCGCCGAAGATCTTTACCGCCGCAACGGCCAGTACGAATACTCGAACGGCTTCCACTGGACCGGCATTGTCGCATTGGCTGCGGGTGCGGCTGTTGCGTTTATCGGACTTGTCGTCCCGCCGCTGCGCGTTCTCTACGATTACGCCTGGTTCGTCGGCTTCCTCGTCAGTTTTGTCGTTTACTTTGCGCTGACGGGCCGCGCAAAGAGTTTTCACGAGTCGCCGGTCACGAAGAGTGTGTCATCCTGAGACCGCGCTTTCTGCGGTCGAAGGATCTCAACCTCCAGTGTTTGCACAATAGAATGAGTAGGTAAGGGAGCCCCGCATGGAATTCGGAATCACCATCAAACCTGACATCTCCATTAACCGCATCCTGAGCCTGACGGAACAGGCCGAAGCCTCGGGCTTCTCTTACGGCTGGATCTTCGACTCCCACGTCCTATGGAAGGATCCGTTTCCCCTTCTTACCCTGATGGCCGCCAATACGAAACACATGCATCTCGGCACTTGCGTCACCAACCCTGCCGTACGCGACGTGACCGTTTCCGCCAGCCTCTTCGCCACGCTGAATCTCGCTTCCCACGGCCGCATGGAACTGGGCATCGGCCGCGGCGACAGCTCCCGCCGCGTCCTTGGCAAAAAGCCCACTACGCTCGAGACTCTCGAAGAGTTCGTCCGGGTCTTCCGCAATCTCAACGCGGGCAAAACGGTTGACCTCGACGGCATCCCCACAAAATTCCCCTGGGCCAGCGGCGAAGTCCCTCGCGTCTGGGTCGCGGGTTACGGCCCCAAAGCCCTCCGCACCGCCGGGCGCATTGGTGACGGGGTCATCCTCCAATTCGCCGATCCCGACCTCATCGAATGGTGCCTCGGCTTCGTCCGTGAAGGCGCCAAGGAAGCCGGCCGCGAATCCCACAAAATCGAAGTCATGGCCGCCGCCCCAGTTTGGGCTTCCGATGACCTGAAAACCGCTCGCGAGCACGTCCGCTGGTTCCCCGCGCTCGTCTCGAACCACGTCATGGACCTTATCTCCAAATACAAACCTGAAGAGCTGCCTCCCGCGCTCACTTCCTACGTCAAAGACCGCGGCAAGTACGACTACCACCATCACTGCGAAGTCGGCAGCGACAACGCCGATTTCGTCACCGACGAAGTCGTTGACCGCTTCTGCATCCTTGGCTCCCCGGAAGACCATCGCAAAAAACTCGACCGCCTCCGCCAAGCCGGTGTCACCCAGTTCAACATCTACTTAATGTCCGGCGACGAAGAAGCCACCCTCGACGTCTACAAACGCACAATCCTCCCCCACTACCGCCATTAATCTGGCTCCCTCCCCCGCGTCCTGGCCCTTTGGTATCCATGCCCTTTCTTGTCCAGAGAGCTCTGCCTAGCGGCGTCGCTGTTCACTTCGACTTAGGTGCATAGAAATAGTAGTCCGCCGAATACGGGCTCTTGAATTCCTTCCCATTTGTTGAGGCATTGCACGCATCTGCGCCCCGCGTCACTCCGCCGTCGGTGTGTATGCGCTGGATGCTCGTTACCCGCGTCAAGACCCCTTGCCCCGCATGACTTGTCGCCTTCAGCAACAGCCAGGGAATCGCGTCCGGCTTGGAGGCGTCTTCCTGGGAGACCTTTTTCCCCACAACTTCGCTTCCATCAATGTGTTTCCATGTGGGCCCGGCAAAGTGATGGATGATCTTTTTCCCGCTCGAATCGGTGAGGTCCGCCTCTGGCGCTGTGAGTGTCCAAGCGAAAGGAGCGTTCGTGCCCGCCTGGCACACGTAAATTTGCACTCCTGTTGCATGTCCCACCAGAATCACTTTCTCCCCCGGCGGCGCTTTCAGGCTGTCCGGCACATCCGGCCGAGCTATGCCGCATCCGTTCGCCCCCAGCGTTATTCCTGCTGCAAATAGCGCCACTATAGCCTTGTTCATTTTCGTTACCTCCAGCGCCTCCGGTATTCGGCGTACCTTAATGACTGGTGAGAACCAACAAGCGTTCCCCGTCTTAGAAGTGCTGCCGCCTTAATCCTACGGAAACGCAATGCCCGATGATGGGGCCAATTCCGACCTGACCGTTACCGCCGACAATAAAAT
>Ga0209166_10001582_pt1 | contig 18671 bp, 17 predicted proteins | sample Coa_R1_3_FD_187151 | JGI IMG/M metagenome (GOLD analysis project Ga0209166, IMG submission 187151) | Surface soil microbial communities from Centralia Pennsylvania, which are recovering from an underground coalmine fire - Coalmine... | ecosystem: Environmental > Terrestrial > Soil >... | reverse complement strand
GACGATGACCTTCGCCACTGCCCTGCGCTGCCGGGAGTGCGCCCGTGAGTATCCGCTCGCGGCGCTGCACGTCTGCGAGTTCTGCTTCGGCCCGGTCGAGGTGGCCTACGACTACGCCGCCATCGCCCGCGCCACCAGCCGCGGCCGCATCGCCGCCGGGCCGGAGACGATGTGGCGTTACGCCGACTTCCTGCCCGTCGATGCGGCGCAGCGCATCGACCTGCACGCCGGTTTCACGCCGCTGGTGCGCAGCCGCAACCTGGCGGAGCGGCTCGGCCTGCGTGAGCTCTACATCAAGAACGACACGGTCAATCCCACCTGGTCGTTCAAGGACCGCGTGGTCGCCATCGGCAGCTCGAAGGCGCGCGAGCTGGGCTACAGCACGCTCGCCTGCGCCTCCACGGGCAACCTCGCCAACAGCGTCTCGGCGCACGCCGCCCGCGCCGGCATGGAGGCGTACGTCTTCATTCCCAGCGACCTCGAATCCGGCAAAGTCCTTGGCTCTGCCATCTACGCGCCGCACCTGATCGCCGTTGATGGCAACTACGACGAGGTCAACCGCCTCTGCACCGAAGTCGCCGACCGCTACCCCTGGGCCTTCGTCAACATCAACGTGCGGCCCTATTACTCCGAGGGCAGCCGCACGCTCGGCTTCGAGACGGCGGAACAGCTCGGCTGGCGGGCGCCGGACCACTGCGTGGCGCCGATCGCCAGCGGCTCGCTCTTCACCAAGATCTATAAGGGGCTCAAGGAGTTCGAAAAGGTCGGGCTGATCGGCCCAGTGCACACGCGCATGTCCGGCGCCCAGGCGGACGGCTGCTCGCCCGTGGCCACAGCCTACCGCGAAGGCTCGATGAACTTCCGCCCCGTGAAGCCGAAGACCATCGCCAAGTCGCTGGCGATCGGCAACCCGGCCGACGGCTACTACGCCCTGCGCCAGCTCAAGGAGACGAGCGGCGCCTGCGCCTCCGTCTCGGACGCCGAGGTGATCGAAGGCATGAAGCTGCTGGCCGAGACGGAAGGCATCTTCGCCGAGACGGCCGGCGGCGTGGTGATCGCCTCGCTGAAGCAGCTCGTGGAAACGGGCCAGATCGGGCGCGATGAGGTCACCGTGGCGTATATTACGGGCGCGGGTCTCAAAACGCAGGAGGCCGTGGCCGAGCACGTCGCGCAGGCGTACCACGTCTCGCCGCAGCTCGAGGCCTTCGAGGCGCGGCTGGGGCTCGGCGTGGAGCAGCGCCAGGCGGCGCCCGTCGAGGCGCGGTAGCCCGGCGCAGCGGCCGCGGCCGGCGATCAGACGATCAGAGGATGCGGCATGGCGACCAGGCGCGTCCGTCTCACCTTCCGGCCGGAGCTGATCACGCTGCCGATCATCTACGAGCTGGGCCACCAGTTCCAGGTGGTGACGAACATCCGCATGGCCGACGTGGATGAGCACGTCGGCTGGGTCGTGCTGGAGCTTGAGGGCGACGCCGGTGAGATCGAGCGCGGTCTCGACTGGGCGCAGGCCAAGGGTGTGCGCGTCGATCCGATCGAAGGCGATGTGGTCGAAGGGTAGGGCGTAGGAACGAAGGTTGCGGCGCTGGTATGCCGAATCAACTGCGCCCGTCACGGCGCCCGCGAGACGATGGGGATCGCGCAAGCCGGCGGACGAGCCCGGCCCGCAAGAACAACCCGTCACTATTCGCGTTTTCCAACAGGAGCGAACCGTTGAGCGTGAAGGTCAAGATTCCCACTCCGCTGCGCCGCATCACCGGCCAGCGCGACATCGTCGAGGGCGGCGGCGCCTCGCTGGCCGAGTGCATCAGCGGTCTGGATGGCCAGTTTCCCGGTCTGCGCGAGCGGCTCTGCGACGAGCAAGGCGAGCTGCGCCGCTTCGTCAACGTCTACATCAACGGCGAGGACGTGCGCTTCCTCTCCGGCCTCAGCACGCCGCTGAAGCAGGGCGACGAGGTCGCGATCGTGCCGGCGGTGGCGGGGGGATAGGACGCAGGTTGTAGGGCGCACGGCGCAGGGTGGCGCGCGGAGGCGAGGCGGTTGTCTCCCCACCGACGCCGCGCCCCATTCCCTACGGCCCACGCCCTACAACCTGCGTCCTTTCAGGAGACAACATGCAGCGCTACTTCGAGGACTTCCGCGTGGGCGAGGTCTTCCGTGCGCCCTCGAAGACGCTGACCGACGCGCACTTCCTCTTCTTCTCCGGCCTCACCGGCGACAGCCATCCGATTCACTACGACGTCGAGTACGCGAAGGGCACGCGCTTCGGCCGGCCGCTGGCGCACGGCCTGCTGCTCGTGGCGATGACGGCGCTGGGGGCGGGCGAGCTGTCGCAGTCGTTCGAAGCCTCGATCGTCGCCTTCGTTGAGCAGTCATCGCGCTTCCTCGGCCCGGCCTTCATCGGCGACACGCTGCAGCCGGAGCTGGAGGTCGCCGCGCTGGAGCCGCGCACCACCACCGGGCTGGTCACCTTCAGCAGCCGGCTCACCAACCAGCGCGGCGAGACGATCCTCGAAGGCCGGCACAAGTACATCGTGCGCAAGCGCGGCGCGAAAGGTGGCGATGGAGCGAGTGGAAGCTGACGCGAGCGCCGCACACTTCGAGACGCTCTGCGCCGAGATTGACGAGCAGCCCGAGACGGTGACGCGGCCGCTGGCGCCGCCGATCGTCACGGCCGCCGTCTTCTCCGTGCCCACACTGGAAACGGTGGACGACCTCTACGAGGGCCGCGCCGCCGGGCACATCTACACCCGCGACGGCAATCCGAACCAGGAGGCGTTCGCCGCCCTCGTCGCGCGGCTGGAAGGCGCGGAAGCGGGTGTGGCGGCCGCCACCGGCATGGCCGCGATCACGGCCGCGATCCTGACCGGCCTGCAGCGTGGCGACCGCATCGTCGCCGGCCATGAGCTGTACGGCCGCACGATGGCGATGCTGCGCGGCCCGCTGGCGGCGCTCGGCGTGAGCACGGAGTTCGTCGACCTCTGCGACAGCGACGCGGCGTCCCGCGCCCTGGCCTCGCCGGCGAAGCTGGTGTTCGCGGAGTCGGTCAGCAACCCGCTGCTCAACATCCCCGACCTGCCCGTGCTGGCGGAGCTGGCGCACGGCGCCGGGGCGCGCTTCGTCGTGGACAACACCTTCGCCACGCCCTATCACTGCCGGCCGCTGGCCTTCGGCGCCGACGCGGTGCTGCACAGCGGCACCAAGTACCTTGGCGGGCACAGCGACGTGACGATCGGTGTGCTGGCCGCTGATGCGGCCTTCGTCAAAGCGGCGCGCGCCACGCTCGTCACGTTCGGCGCCACGGCCAGTCCCTTTGACTGCTGGCTGACGCTGCGCGGCATCAAGACGCTGGCGCTGCGCATGGAGCGGGCCTCGGCCAACGCCGTGCAGGCGGCGCGGTTTCTTGCTGAGCAGCGCGGCGTGTCGCGCGTCGCCTATCCCGGCCTGGCAAGCCACCCGCAGCACGAGCGGGCGACGTGTCTGCTGAGCGGCGGCTTCGGCGCAATGGCCGCCTTCGAGCTGAAGGGCGGTGAGCGGGCGGCCTCGGCCTTCGTGCGCGGGCTGCGCCGCATCAAGCTGGCGCCCAGCCTGGCCGATGTGAGCACGACGATCTCACATCCCGCCAAGACCTCGCACCGCGGCTATGCGCCGGCGGAACGCGAGGCGATCGGCATCACGCCGGGGCTGATCCGCCTCTCGGTCGGCATCGAGCACGCGGACGACATCATCGCCGATCTGGCCGCCGGGCTCGCGGCCGTCGACGCGGCGGGCTGAAGGCCGCCCCTCCGCTATGCATCCCCGCTCCGTATCGGCGAAACTGAACCGGAGCAGGGAAGCGAGCCGCGATGACGCAAACGGAGCTGGTTCCCGCGACCTCAGCGACCGCCGATGCGCCGCCCGTGCCGGACGGCGCCACGATCGTGCTGCGCGGCGTGAGCAAGTGGTACGGCGACAAGGTTGCGCTTTCCGACATCAGCTTCGCGATCGGCCCCGGCGTCACGGCGCTGCTGGGGCCGAACGGCGCCGGCAAGTCCACCACGCTCAAGCTGCTGACCGGCCAGTTGCGCCCCAGCCGCGGCGTTGTGCGCGTGCTGAGCGAGCCGGTGGTGGACAATCCCGCGCTCTACCGCCGCATCGGCCTGGTGCCGGAGCAGGAGAGCCTCTACCCACAGATGACGGCGCGCGGCTTCATCGAATTTGCCGCGCGGCTCTACCGGTTGCCGGACCCGGCCGCGGCTGCCGAGCGGGCGCTGAAGCTCGTGGCGCTGCTGGACGCCGCCGACCGCAACCTCGGCGAATTCAGCAAGGGGATGCGCCAGCGGGTGAAGGTCGCGCAGGCGCTGGTGCACGAGCCCGAAGTGCTGGTGCTGGACGAGCCGCTCTCCGGCGCCGACCCGCGCCAGCGCGTGGAGTTGATGGGTGTCTTCGACCAGATGGCCGCCACCGGCGCCACCGTGCTGATCTCCTCGCACGTGCTCAGCGAAGTCGAGCGCATGGGCAGCAACGTGCTGGTGCTGGTGGACGGCAAACTCGCCGCCGAGGGCGACTTCCGCCAGATCCGCGAGCTGATGAACGACCGTCCCCGCCGCCTGCGTGTGCTCTGCGAGCGGCCGCGTCTCGTGGCGGCGGCGCTGGTGCAGTTGCCCGGCATCGTCGAGCTGCGGCTGCAGGACGGCGGGCTTGAAGTCGAGACGAACGACGCCCGCGCCTTCGCCGTGGCCGTGCCGCGGCTGGCGCGCGACGCCGGCGCCCGGCTGACCGGCGTCGAGGGGCTGGACGAGGGGCTGGAGAGCGTCTTCCGCTACCTGGTGGAGTGAGCGAACGCGATGGCGGCAGGCGAGCAGGTACGAACACGCGGCGGCGCGGGCGGCGCGCCGGCGCTGGCGATCTTTCAGGCGAGCCTGCGGGCGCTGCTTACCGGGCGGCGCTGGATCGTGGTCGCGGTGCTCGACGCGATCTTCGTGCTGCTCGCCGTCCTGCTCGCCACGCAGACCGATGCGGCGTCGCACCAGCTACACCTGGTTGAGCTGTTTCACCGCCTCGGCCTGCCGGCGCTGCTGCCCTTCGTCGCCCTGCTGTTCAGCACCGAGGCGCTGGGCGCGGAGGTGGAGGACCGCACGCTCATTTACCTCACCTTGCGGCCACTCTCGTCCGTCTCGATCGTCGTGGCCAAGTTCGCCGCGGCCTTCGTAATCACGCTGGCGGCGACCTGGCTGCCCTTGCTGATCAGCTTCGTGCTGCTCGGCCTAAACGACACGCCCGCCGGGCAACTGCCGGCGCTGCTGCTGGCCGGCGCGATCGGCAGCGCGGGCTACTGCGCCGTCTTCCTGCTGCTCGGCCTGCTGCTGCGTCGCGCCTTGCTGATCGGCGCGATCTACATCCTCACCTGGGAGGGCGCGATCGCCGCGCTCTCGACCTCGGCCGCGCACCTGAGCGTGCGCTTTTACACCTTTGGCGTCTACGCCGGCATCCTGCGCCGCGACGAGTTTTTGAACGGCGAACCGTATCCGGCGCCCGCCGGAGCCTTCATCTTCCTGCTGCTGGTGGTGCTCGGCGCGCTCTGGTGGACGGCGCGGCGCCTGCGCCGCACAGAGCTGAAGTAGCGCGGGTGAGCGCATGCACCGCCGCGAGGGCACGGACCGCGGCACCCCGGCAGCGCCGTCGCCTCGCTGCCCGCACCGATTGACCGCAGCATTCGCGCATCGCAGACTGCGGATGTCTGTGATGGATTGTACAAAGCCGGTCTCCGCGGAGGCGTGCGATGACGAACGCCGCTAGCTTTGTCAGCGCCAGGGACGCCGTGATCGCCCGCTTAACGGCCGTGGCGAACGACGACGATCGCATCGCCGCCTGCTGGCTCCAGGGCAGCCTCGCCGATGGCACAGCGGACGCCCTCTCCGATATCGACGCCTACCTTTCCGTGCCCGACGAGCAGTTCGACGCCGTCTTCGCGGCGCGGCACACCCTGGTGGAACGCCTGGGCGAGGTGCTGTTTTTCGCGGACGGTCTGATCCCGGGGCTGCATGCCGTCAACGCGATCCTCGCCGGTCCGGCGAAACTGGACCTGTTCTTCGAGCGTGCGAGCCTGTGCGCCGAAGTCCAGCGGCCCGCACTGCTGTTGCTCGTCGACAAGGCCGGCCTGGCCGCGTCGCTGACAAGCGGCTGGGAACCGCCCCTGGCGAGGGTTGCGGGCATGGTGCGCACCACCTTCAACGGCACGCGCCAGGGCGGGCTCTGGCCAATGCGATTGCTGTTGCGCGGGCAGTGGGCGATGTTCGCCAGCGTGGAGCTGCGCTTCATCAACGAAAACCTCGCCATGATGATGGCCGTGCAGCACTACCCGCGGCTGCTGTTCAAGAACCCGTTCACCATGACCCGGCTGCTGCCGCCAGAACAGCAGGCAACGCTCGAAGCGCTCAGCGCCGCCGTGATGGATGGCGTGGTGCGGCGCGACCTTGCGGCGCTGCGCGACCTGCACATCCGCGCCTATGACCTGTTTGTGCAAGAGGGCAAGGCCGCGCTCGCGTCGCTGGGGCTGCCCTATCCAGGAACCGAGGCCGGCGACGCCGGCCAGCGGGCGATGTATGCGCGCCAGTGGCCAACGGACATACCGCCGAAATGAAGCAGCCAGGTCTTCTCACGCAGGTGCGCAGGCAGCCGTGCAGCTATCCGCTCCGCGCGAACCCTTCGGATATACTGGTGCGCGGCCGGCGGCGCCGGCTGCGCGTCCACGAACATGCGCAGATACGTACAGGGAGGGACACGATGCAACGCAGCAGCGCACGGATTCTGACCAGCCACGCGGGCAGCCTGCCGCGGCCGCCCGCCTTGCAGCCGCTGCTGCTGGCGCGCGACGAGGAACGGCCCTACGACGCGGGGGCGTTCGAGCGCGAGGTGCGCGGCGCCGTCTCGGCCGTGGTGAAGCGGCAGATCGAGTCCGGCATCGATATCGTCAACGACGGCGAGGAGTCGAAGCGCAATTTCACGACCTACGCGCGCGAACGCCTCTCCGGCTGGGAGGGGCGGGAGCGGCAGGAGGGCGCGCCGCTGGCGATGATCTACGGCCGCGACCTGGCTGACTTCCCCGAGTACTTCGCCGGCCGCGGCAACATGGCCGGCCGCGAAGCGGTCTGCACCGGGCCGCTGCGCTACACCGGCCAGGCGGCGATCCAGGCCGACATCGACCGCTTCAAGGCCGCGCTGGCCGGCGCCTCGGTGACGGAGGCCTTCCTGCCGGCCGTCGCGCCGGGCACGATCGAGCACTGGCTGCGCAACGAGTACTATCCCAGCGACGAGGCGTACCTGGAAGCGATCGCCAACGCGATGCACGAGGAGTACGCCGCGATCGTCGGCGCCGGCTTCATCCTCCAGATCGACGACCCCGACCTGCCGGACGGCTGGCAGATCAACGCCGGCATGGACGTGCCCGAGTACCGCCGCTTCGCCGCGCTGCGCATTGAGGCGCTAAACCACGCGCTGCGCGACCTGCCGCCGGAGCGCGTGCGCTTCCACATGTGCTGGGGCAGCTATCACGGGCCGCACAAGTACGACATTCCGCTCAAAGAGATCGTGGATCTGGTGCTGAACGTGCGCGCCGAGGCCTACTCGATCGAGGCCTCGAACCCCTGCCACGAGCACGAGTGGCAGGTCTGGGAGGACGTGAAGCTGCCGGCGGGCAAGATCCTCATGCCCGGCGTCGTCGGTCATGCGAGTGACTTCATCGAGCACCCGGACCTGATCGCCCAGCGCCTGGGCCGCTACGCCCGCGCGGTGGGGCGCGAGAACGTGATCGCCGGCACCGACTGCGGCCTCGGTCCGCGCGTGGGCCATCCGGAGATCTGCTGGGCCAAATTCGCGGCGCTGGCGGAGGGCGCCCGGCTGGCGACGAAGCAACTCTGGCAGCCGGCCGCGGCGAGGGGATGACGACGATGGCAACAGCCTTTCGCGCCGATCACGTGGGCAGCCTGCTGCGCCCGCCGGAGGTCCTGGAGGCGCAGCAGGCGCTGGCCCAGGGCCGTATGCCGGCCGAGGAGGTGCGCGCGATCGAAGACCGCGCGATCCTCGACGCGCTGGAACTGCAGCGCCGAGCGCGGCTCGACGTGTTCTCCGACGGCGAGTTCCGCCGCCGCGCCTGGGCCAGCGACTTCGCCGCCGCGGTCGATGGCTACGTGGACGGCAGCGCGCCGGTGGCGCTCGCCTGGAGCGGCGGGCGGCAGGCGGCCGTCGCGCAGCCCGCCGTGCCCGGCCGTGTGATCGGCGAGCGGCTGCGGCAGCGCCGCCGTCTCACCGCGCACGAGTCCGGCTTTCTCAAGGCGCACGCGCCCGGCCCGTTCAAGATCACGATGCCCGCGCCGTCCTACATCGCCGCGCGCGGCTACAAGCCCGGCGTGACCGACCGCGTCTATGCGAGCCGCGCCGAGCTGCTGCGAGAGATCGCCGCGATCGTGCGCGCCGAGATCGCCGCGCTGATCGACGAAGGCGTGCCGTACATCCAGCTCGACAATCCGCACTACCCCGACTACATCGATGCGTCGCGGCAGGCGCGGTGGCGGGAACTGGGCGTCGATCCAGGGCGGGCGCTGGCCGAAGACATCGCCGCCGACAACGCCGCGCTCGCCGGGCTGGATCGCGGCCGCGTGACGATCGGCCTGCACATCTGCCGCGGCAACAGCCGCAGCGCCTGGCACACGTCCGGCGGCTACGACCGCATCGCCGAGCAGGTCTTCGGCGGCGTCAATGCGGACCGCTTCCTGCTGGAGTACGATAGCGAACGCTCGGGCGGCTTCGAACCGCTGCGTTTCGTGCCGCGCGGCAAGGTCGCCGTGCTCGGCCTGATCACGACGAAGAGCGGCGCCCTGGAAGATGCGGATGCGCTGCGCCGCCGCATCGAGGAGGCGGCACGCTATCTGCCGCTGGAGAGCCTGGCGCTCAGCCCGCAGTGTGGCTTCGCCTCGGTCGCGGAGGGCAATCTGATCACGCCGGAAGAGCAGCAGCGCAAGCTGGAGCTGGTGGCGGACACGGCCCTCGCCGTCTGGGGCTGAGCGCGGGGGCGGCCCTCACCCTCACCTCATCTGTGTGGCCCCTCTCCCTCTCCCAGTATTGGGAGAGGGAGAGGGGCGATCGGGCGTTGCTAGAGCAGGAGGGCGTTGGGTTAGCGGCACGCCGGGGTCACGGCTGCGCCTCTACCGGTGGCCGCACAGCCGCGCCTCCAGCCTCAATCATCCGTATCAAGATCTCCCCTTCCCCTAGAATTGGGGGCACGAGAGATGGACCGGGGGATGGGGGCCACGCCGCGCCGCCTACCCCGTCAGCCCCGGCACCACGAACTCGCCGTCGCGCAGGGCGTTGCGGCGGCGCTGGCGGTCGGGGCGGATCTGCGGGTTCCACTCGATCATCTGCCAGAGCACGCCCAGCCCCGACTTCGGGTGCACCAGCACCTCGCGCCGCACGGCGTTGTCGAGCGATGGGTTGACCAGCCGCGCCCCGCACTTCTCCGCATCCTCCATCGCCGCATCCAGGTTCGTCACCGAGACGCCGACGTGATGGATGCCCGGCCCGCGGCGGCGCAGAAACTCCGCGAAGATGCCGCGCTCGCCCAACGGATGCTCGAGCACGATCAGCATGCCGCCCAGATCCAGCACGGCGCCGTCGTTGATCGCGCGTTCTTTCGGTGGGTGGCGCCAGAGCAGCTTTGCGCCCAGCAGCGTGGTCGCCGCCTGCACCGCCGCATCCAGGTCCGACACGGCGATGGCGATATGGTCGATCTCCTCGACTTCGAAGCCCATGGTGTGCGTACTCCTCGTTCGGTCTGGCAGATCGCGCGCCGCGGCGCGGTTGCGTGACAGGCCAGCGCCGGGCTGGGTCTACTATACGGTCCCGCGGTGAGCAGCGCCCGTACGAGCCGGTGCGGCAGTTTCGCGCGAGGCGGCGGCCCGGCACAATGCTGGCAGCAGCCGGCGGCTCGGGAAACACGGGCCGCGCTGGAGAGGACGTGAGCGATGAAAGCAGCGGTGTACTACGAGACGGGCGGGCCGGAGGTCTTCCGCTACGAGGAGATGCCGGACCCGGTCTGCGCGCCGCGCACGATCGTGGCGAGGGTTGAGGCGGTAAGCATCGAGGGCGGCGACGTGCTGCACCGCGCCGGCGGCGAGATGGCCGGACGGCCGCACATCGTCGGCTACCAGTGCGCGGGCACGATAATCGAGGCGGGCGAGGGCGTCACCGAACGGCACGTCGGGCAGCGCGTGGTGATCACCGTGCCGTACGGCTCGCACGCCGAGAAGGTGATGGTCGGCGCCCGCGGCAGCTGGCTGGTGCCGGACGGCATGGACATCCGCACGGCGGCCTGCATTCCCATCCCCTTCGGCACGGCCGACGACTGCCTGTTCGAGTTCGGCCGCCTGCAGGCCGGCGAGTCGGTGCTGATCCAGGGCGGCGGCGGCGGTGTGGGCCTGGCCGCGATCCAGCTCGCCAAGCGCGCGGGCGCCACAGTGCTGGCCACGGCTTCCAGCGACGAGAAGCTGGAGCGCCTGCACGCGTTCGGCATGGACACCGGCATCAACTACCGCGAGCGCGAGCTGGTGCCGGCCGTGCAGGAGGCGACCGGTGGGCGCGGCGTCGATCTGGTCGTCGATCCGGTGGGCACGACCTTGCAGGGCAGCCTCGCCTGCCTCGCCTACCGCGGCCGCTGCATTACCGTGGGCAACATGGGCCGCTCCGACCGGCGGCTGGACGTGTCCAACCTGGCGCGCGGCAACCAGACGCTGACCGGCGTCTTCCTGGGCGCCGAGATGCAGGGCGAGCGCGTGCAGCAGCTGATCGCGCGGCACATCGCCGACGTGGCGGCGGGCAAGCTGGAGGTCGTGATCGACCGCACGTTTCCACTCTCAGCAGCGGCAGCGGCGCACGCCTACATCGAAAGCCGCAGCGCCTTCGGCCGTGTCTTACTGATTCCTTAATTCTGGGCGATTCCAGCGGCGCAAAGCGCGAAGTTCGTTCCGCAACGCCTGCGGGGCACGTACCATGCTCGCAGGGGCCGGTGCGGCCGAGGGTTGCAGGGCAGGGTGCAGAGCGGAGCACTTTCAGGAGCGACGCCCCACCCTTCTCTCCTCTACCCGCTACCCTAACAGATGGTTTCATAACCGGCTCGAGTTCCCGCTTGTAGGTGTGCGATCGCACCTGAACGCCGGTTTTGAAACCATGTCTAAACCCTCCCCAGGTGCAGTGATGCTCTCCCGGCTGAAGCGGCTCGACTACAAGTGGCTCGTGGCGATCGTCTTCATGTTCGGGCTGTTCATGGACATCCTGGACAGCACCGCGGTCAACGTCGCCATCCCCCGCCTGCAGGCCGACTTCCACAATGCGCCGCTCTCAACCGTCGAGTGGACGGTGACGGGCTACCTGCTCAGCCTGGCGCTGTTCATCCCCGGCGCGGGCTTTCTCTCCGACCGCTTCGGCACCAAGCGCACCTTTCTCGCGGCGATGGCGATCTTCGTCGCCGGCTCGGCGCTGTGCGGGCAAGCGCGCAGCATTCAGGAGCTGATCGTCTTCCGCTTCGTGCAAGGGGCGGGCGGCGGCATGATGACGCCGGTGAGCACGGCGATCCTCTCGCGCGAGTTTCCCGGCGAGGAGCGGGCCAAGGCCTCGGCGCTGATCTCGGTGCCCGTGATCTTCGCGCCGATCCTCGGGCCGGTGCTCGGCGGCTACCTGGTCGAGTACACGAGCTGGCGCTGGATCTTCTACATCAACCTGCCGGTGGGCATCGTCGGCTTCCTGCTGGCGCTGCGGGTGCTGCGCGAGCACAAGGAGCCGTACGCGCAGGGCCGTTTCGATGTGCTCGGCCTGGTCACCGGCGGCGCCGGTGCGGCGCTGATCCTCTACGCGCTGTCGGAGGCGGCGACGAAGTCCTGGGGGTCGGCCGATGTGGCCGGCCCCGGCATCGGCGGTCTGTTGATCCTGCTGGTCTTCGCGCTGATCGAGCTGCGCGTCTCGCCGCCGATCCTCGATTTGCGCCTGTTCAAGCAGCGACTGTTCGCCCTGGGCACGCTGATCACCGTCTGGTCGTTCGCATCGTACGCGGGCTTCATCTTCTCGCTCACCCTCTTCTTGCAAGAGTTGCAGGGGCACTCGCCGCTGGAGGCCGGCCTGATCCAGGCGCCGAGCGCCGCGGGCACCGGTGTCGCGCTGCTGCTTGCCGGCCGCTACTACACCCGCATCGGGCCGCGCAAGATGCTGGTCGGCGGCTTCTTCTTCGCCGCGGTCACGCTGCTGCCCTTCGCCTTCGTGGTGAAGGCCACGATCCCGCTGCTCATCATCATTCCGCTCATCTTCCGCGGGCTGACGACGCCGTTTGCGATGACGGCGGCGCAGACGATCGTGTACGGCCCGCTGGACAACTCGAAGCAGGGGCCGGCCTCCTCGATTTACAACACGATGCGCCAGGTCGCCGCCTCGTTCGGCGTGGCGCTGATCGCGACCGTGGAGATCAACCGCTTCAACAGCCACCTCGCCGGCGCGGTTGCGGCGGCGCACGCGGTCAGCGCGACGCCGGCGATGGTCGAGCAGGCGCGGGTGATGGGCTACCACGATGCTTTCGTCCTCTCCGGCGTGCTGCTGCTGGTTTCCGCCGCGCTCTCGCTGCTGGTGAACGACCGCACGGCTCGCGAGGCGATGATGCGCCGCGTGCGCGTGCCCGCTCGCGCGGAAGCCGCCTCCGAGCGCGTGGCCGCGACGGGAGACTGAACCGGCGGCTCTGCTGCCGTCCGCGCGCCGGCCACGCATCCCTCCGGCGGCGCGGCAGCGGCTGCGCGCTGGCGGGCGATGGGCGTAGAATGAACGGGCAGCGCACTTTGACACGAAGTGCGCCGCGGGAGAGCAGCAGATGACTTCCGAAACGGCCACGCCACAGCAGCCGGCGATCAGCTTCACCGAGAGCGCCACGGCCAAACTGAACGAGGTGATCGCGGGCTATCCGCGGCCTGTCGCCGGGCTGCGCCTGCAGATCGTCGGCCGCGGGCCGGAGGGGCTGGAGCACGTGCTCAGCATCGTCGAGCGCGGCGCCGAGCCGGCGGACGATGCGCAGGTGACGGTCGCGGGGCTGAATGCGCCGGTGTACGTCGAGGGGCGCAACCTGCCGTACCTGGGCATCGTGACCGTCAACTACCGCAACAAAGGCCCGAACATCAGCGGCCTCGAGTTCGAGAACCCGAGTCCCGTCTGGCTGGACCCGCTGGCGCTGCGCGTGCAGCAGGTGTTCGACACGCAGATCAACCCGGCGATCGCGGCGCACGGCGGCTTCGTGCAACTGCTGGATGTGAACGACGGCGTCGCCTACGTGCAGCTCGGCGGCGGCTGCCAGGGCTGCGGCATGGCCGACGTGACGCTGAAGCAGGGGATCGCCGTGGCCGTGAAAGAGGCGGTGCCGGAGATTCGCGAGGTCGTGGACAGCACGGACCACGCCAGCGGCACCAACCCCTACTTCAAGCCGGCAAAGAAGTAGCCGCGGCCCTTCAGCCTGCCGTCCGCGCCGCCTCGGCATGAACGCGCAGCAACTGCGGAATCGTCTCTGCAGGCCGGCGGCCCATGCCGCACTCCGTAGCGATGCCGAAGCGCGGTGCGACGCGCGCCGCCGTGGCCATGCGGCGCCGCGTGCCGGCCGCGCCGTCCGTCAGGTGCACCAGCCCCAGGTAGAGCTCCGTCTCCGGGTGCAGCTTCAGGTCGCGCAGCGGCGCGAAGTAGCCCTCGTCGTCGCGGCCGCGGGGTACGGGCAGGTGCACCCACTGGATCGGCCGTGCCACACCGGCGCTCACGGCGTTGGCGACGGCGACGAGCTTGCCGGCATCGGCCGGCTCGACGAAATGCTTGTGCCTGGCGTCGCCGTAGCAGAGGTGGTAGCCCAGCTCCACTCCCGCCGGCACGGCGTTGCCCAGCCGCACGAGGCGTTCGACGATCTGCGGCTCAAGGTCGGTCAGATGCGAAGGCAGCACGCCTTCCAGGACGCCGAACTCGATCGCCGTGTCCCACTGCACGGCCAGGTCGGCGGCGGGAATGGCCGCCGTGAGCCGCTGCAGATCGGCAAGCAGCGCCGCCTCGTAGCGCGGCTCGACGATGGCGCGGTCGGCAGGCGCCAGGAAGGCGCTGACCGGCGCCAGCGGTGTGGGCAAACTCACCTGGAAGCGGACGCCGGCCGGGATCGCGCCCTCACGCCGCAGCCGCACGAACTGCTCGTAGGACGCGCCCGCCGCCGCGGCGTAGCCCAGCGCAGCGAAGCCGATCGCGTCCGCCGCGACGCCGGGACGGAGTTTCACCCGCAGACCCGTGCCGTAGCGGGCGGGATCGGGCGGCAGCGCCTCGAAGGCAGGATTCTCGGCGAACAGCGGGAACTGCCACATGATCCAGTTAGCCCGGACGCCGGTTTCGCCGTCCGGCACGCGCCTCAGCAGCCCGCCGAGCAGCTCACCGGTCGTGCGGAAGACCTCCTCCGCGCTGCCGAGCGGCACGCTGCCCACAAGCAGCACCGGATGCTCGGCGACACCTTTGCTCGTCATGTTCGGCCTCCGCTGCGTTCCTTCGCGCCGGCCGGCTCGATCGTGAAGCGCAGCGCCGCGTGCGCCCGGCGTAGCGCCCCTTCGACCTGCGCCGGCTCCTCACCCTTGGCAAAGATGAAGCCAAGATACTCGCTGCCCTCCGGCAGCGGCACGACCTCCTGCCCACGATGGATCGAGATCGTGACGGAGACGATGCCCGGAACGGCCTCCGCCTTCTCGATACCCGCCACCTCGCGCAGCACGCCCGGCGCCGGGATGGGAATCATCATCACGCCCGAGGCGCTGCCCTCGCGCTCAAACGAGGGGATCGCGGCGCCGGTGGCATGGCGCAGGATCAGCTCCTCCAGCGACATGCCGGTGCCGAAGCTGAGCGTGCGCGAGCAAAGCCCGCCGATCGAGCGCGCGGCGATGTCCACCGGCCAGGCGCCCAGCTCGTTGAGCCGCAGCTCGGCGTGCAGCGGTCCGTCGCGCAGGCCGAGGGCGCGGGCGGCGCGCTCAGCGGTCGCGGCGATCTGCGCCTGCGTCTCGGCGGGCAGGCGCGAGGGCGTGACGTAGATCGTCTCCTCGAAGAAGGGGCCGACCAGCGGGTCGGGTTTGTCGAACAATGCCAGCACGTGCAGGCGGCCGTCCGTGAGCAGCCCCTCCAGCGCCACTTCTTCGCCGGGGATGTAGCCTTCGACGAGCGCCTGCCGGGCAGCGGGGCCGCACTCCGCGGCGACGTCGGGCTGGGCCAGCAGCGCCTTTAAGCGCGCGAAGGCCGCCACGAACTGCGCGGCGTTGTCGGCGCGCATCACGCCGCGGCTGCCGGAGAGCGCCAGCGGCTTGAGCACACAGGGATAGAACAGATCGCCGGCGATCTGTTGCGGATCGGCGTCTATGTCGACCAGACGGTACGGCGGTGACAGCACGCCGCTTGCCGCCAGCCGCTCACGCAGCAGGTGCTTGTCGCGCGTCGCCTGCACGGCGGCAACCGGGTTGTGCGGCAGCCCCAGCCACTCGGAGGCGAGCGCCGCGACCAGCGTGCCGCCGTCGTCCACGGGCAGGATCGTGTCGAGCGGATAGCGGTGGGCGAAGTCGGCGATCTGCTCGGCGCCGTGCTCCGGGTGTGCCATGTCCACGGCCAGCGCGCGGCCGGGCATGATCTCTTCCAGCGCCTGGCGCTGGTCCGAGCCGACCACCACCTGCACGTCGAGCTTGCCCGCCGCCTCCATGAAGTCCGGGGCGCGGTAGGTGGCGCTGGGAATGAGCAGGAGCACACGCGGCATCGTCGGCCCTCACCCCTTCCCCTCTCCCAATTCTGGGCGAGGGGCGATCCAGCCTGGAGCGTTCCAATCGGCTTACGGTTAACCCGACGCCCTCCGGATGGCTCGGTCCCGGATCGCCCCTTTCCCTCATCCCAGATCGCGCTCCGCGCGATGTCAAAGATTGAGAGAAAAGGGGCCGGGGGATAGAGGGCCGAAAGCCCGCGCACCCCGATCAGTGTAGCCCGTTTGCACCGACCTGAAATCAGGGCGCCGCGCCCCAGGCGAGCACGGCTTCCACCGGCAGAAGCAGCCGCGTGCCGTCACGAAACTGCTCGACCCACTCGTGCAGCTCGGCGCGCAGGCCGGCCTGCGTCTGCGCCGGCTGCGCACGGTAGAGCCGCGTGCCCGGCATGCGCCCGGCCAACACGTCGGCCCAGAGATCGTCGAAGTCCAGCCGGCGCAATTCCCGCGTGAGCACCACGGTTTCGACGCGCTCGAAGCCGGCCTGCCGCAGCCAGGTCCGCGCCACGTCGGGGGCAACGGCCTCGAAGCCCTCCTCACGTCCGCTCGCCAGGCCATGTCGCGCCAGCGCCGCCAGCAGCAGCCCCCAGCCGGGCGAACGTTCGGCCGCACCGGTCACGAGCACGCCCACGCGTCCGCCGGCGACCAGCACGCGGCGCAGCTCGGCCAGCACCGGGCCGGCGTCGGCGGCGCTGCCGAAGCCGAAGCTGCAGGTCGCCGCGTCGAAGCCGCCCGCGCGCAGCGGCAGGCGGTACATCGTGCCCTGCACGAAGCGCACGTTGCCGAGGCTGTGCCGGCGCGCCAGCCGTGCGCCCGCGGCCAGCATTTGGATCGAGCGGTCAAGGCCGACGATGCGGCCGAACGGCCCGGCCAGCGGCGAGAGTTGCGCTACGAGTGCGCCGGGGCCGCAGGCCACGTCGAGCAGGCGGTCGCCGGGCGAGACCCAGAGCTGCTCGATCAGCGGTTCGAGGAACTGAACCGTGAGCGGCAGCCAGCGGCGGGCGTACCAGGCGGCGTCTTCGGGCATGTGTGTCCCAGATGGCCGCGTACGCAGCCATGTTACAGATGGCTTCAAAACCGGCTTGAATTGCCGCTTGCGGGTGCGCGACCGCACTTGCACGCCGGTCTTGAAACCATGTCTCAGGAGGGCAGCAGCAGATCGGCCGCGCCCCAGCGCTCGGCGTGCGCGGCGCGCAGCCGCGCGAAGTGTTCGCGGTACTCGGGCGTACGGATCGGCGGCGTGGTCATGATCAGCGCGTCTTCGTTGTTGTCGGTGTAGTAGCGCCGCCGCACGCCGACGCGCTCGAAGCCATAACGCTCATACAATGCCTGGGCGCCGATGTTGCTGACGCGGCACTCCAGGGTCAGCACCGCTTGCTGGCGGCGCAGCGCCAGGTCGACGGCGGTGATCACCAGCAGCTCGCCGATGCCCTGGCGGCGCAACGCCTCGCGCACCGCGACGGTGACGACGTGGCACTCCTCCAGCATGAACCAGAGGCCGAGGAAGCCGACCAACTGCTCGCCCGCCGCGGCGACGTCAGGCTCCTTGCGCAGCATACGGCGCAGGCCGCGCACCGCCCCGCCGAGACCGCCGCTCGCCGGTGTCGCGGCGGTGAGCGCCGCGCCCGGCGCCGGCCGGCTGACCACGAGGTAGCGGGCCATGGAGTTCTGTTGCAGCTCGCGCTTGTAGGCCGTTTGCGGCCACATCGTGGGGAACGATTCGCGCTCGATCTCCGTGACCTGCGGGATATCGGCGATCGTCATCGGACGGACCAGGTACGGAGATGCGACCGCGGCCATCAGCACGCCTCCGCGCGGCGCCGGCGCTGCGTCCTCAGTGTAGCAGGAAGGGCGAAGGGCGCAGGGCGTAGGGGGAGGAAGGCGAGGCGCGTTGCCGGATTTGGTAGCGCAGCGATCACACTGTCGGCGGGCCGCGACACCCTGCCCGCCGGCAGCCCCTGCGCCCTGCGGCCTACGCCCTTAAACCTTCGCCCTTGATTGCCATCTCCTTACGTGAACGTTAGCATGGGGAAGACTCCCAAACAGCGCCAGTGTTGACGAGGCGTTTCATGCCGGTTCTCGTGCGTCTGCTCGGTTTCATGCGCCCCTACAAGGTGCGGACCACGGTGGTGCTGATCAGCACGTTGCTCACCGGCCTCTTCGTGCTGATGACGCCCTCGATCCTCGGCTGGGCGATCGACAATACCAACCTGGCGCCGGGCAAGCCGCTGGACAAGCTCGCCCTGGTGCTTGCGGGCGCCGCCATCCTCGTCTCCTCGCTGCTGCGCGGCATCTTCTACTACCTGCAGCAGTACCAGGGCGAAACGCTCTCCCAGCAGGTCGCCTTCGACCTGCGCAACCAGATTTATGACCGCCTGCAGCGGCTGAGCTACGCCTACCACGACAAGGCGCAGATCGGTCAGATTATGTCGCGCGCCACCCAGGATGTGGAGGGCGTGCGCTTCTACATCAACATGGGCGTGATCCGCCTGGCGTATACCATCATCCTCCTCCTTGCCGCCCTGGTGCTGATGCTGATCTCCAACTGGCGGCTGGCGCTCGTCTCCTGGCTGGTGCTGCCGCTGATCGCCACGCGTTCGTTCTACGTCTCCAACAAGATGCGGCCGATGTGGCTGCACGTGCAGGACGGCATGGGCCGCCTCGGCACCGTCTTGCAGGAGAACCTCTCCGGCGTGCGCGTGGTCAAGTCCTTCAGCCGCGAGGAGTTCGAGAGCCAGAAGTTCGAGCGCGAGGCCGACGACCTCTTCGTCTGGTCCTTCGCCACCAACCGCATCCAGGCGTTCAACCAGCCGCTGCTGATCGGTCTCGGCTCGCTTGCCATCGTGATCGCTATGTGGTACGG
>Ga0209166_10001580_pt1 | contig 18689 bp, 15 predicted proteins | sample Coa_R1_3_FD_187151 | JGI IMG/M metagenome (GOLD analysis project Ga0209166, IMG submission 187151) | Surface soil microbial communities from Centralia Pennsylvania, which are recovering from an underground coalmine fire - Coalmine... | ecosystem: Environmental > Terrestrial > Soil >... | reverse complement strand
CTCAGCCCTTGGCAAATCATCGAGCGCGTCGCTCCCCGCGCGCCCCTCCAACTCTGCCTCCTCCCACCCGTGTTCCTCGACTACTATCTCAGCGACTCAGGGGGTTACGATGTACCTAGACTTCCCTACGCCGCGCCGTTCCTCCCGGATTTTATTTTTCGCATCGTCGCCGACTCGCAATGCGTTTACCGCTCGCGGTTCTGCTACACTGTTTGCGGCCCTGTTTTTTTGGCGCGGTCGCCAAGTGGTAAGGCGAAGGTCTGCAAAACCTTCATCGGCGGTTCGATTCCGCCCCGCGCCTCCAGTTTTCCCTCACCCCTGCGCCTCGCCGCCCTACTGCTCGCAAATTCTCCATCGCAGGTGCATACTGTTACGCCTTTCATCCGCCTAAGGAGTCCCTGATGCAAAATCGCCGGTACCTTTTTGCCTCTGCGCTCGCGCTGAGCCTCTCGACCTTCGTTCTCGCTCAGGAGAAACAAAAGCCCGCCGCAAAAGTTCCCACGCCCTCCGAATTCCTCGGCTTCGAAGTCGGCGCAGACCGCAAGCTCGCCGACTACAAGCAAATCTCTTCGTACTTCAAAGCTCTCGCTTCCGCGTCTCCCCGCGTGCAAGTCGAAATCCTCGGCAAAACCACTCTTGGCGAAGACATGTTCATGGCCGTCATCTCCTCGCCGGAAAATCTTGCCAACAAAGCGAAGTACAAAGAGATTGCGCGCAAACTCGCCGATCCCCGTGGCCTTTCATCGCAACAAATCGATCAACTCGCGCACGACGGAAAATTCATCCTGCTCATCACCTGCAACATTCACTCCACCGAAATCGGCTCCTCGCAAATGTCTATGGAATGGGCCTATCAACTCGCTACTACGCAGGACCCTGAATACCTTCGCCGCCTCAACGACTCCATCGTCCTTCTCGTGCCTTCGCTCAATCCCGACGGCGAAACCATGGTCACCGATTGGTATCGCAAATACCTCGGCACTAAATACGAAGGCGGCCCCATGCCCTACCTCTATCACCACTATGTCGGCCACGACGATAATCGCGACTGGTTCATGCTCACGCAAATTGAAACCAAAAACGTGAACCACATGGTTTACCACGATTGGTTTCCGCAGTTCTGGCTCGACGAGCACCAGATGGGCGAGACCGGCCCGCGCATTTACATTCCTCCCAACGCCGATCCCGTCGCCAAGCTCGTCAATCCGCTGGTTCACCGCGGCGACAATCTTATGGGCGCTGACATGGGCTGGCGCCTCGAAGAAGCAGGGAAGTCCGGCGTGATCTTCGGCTATTCCTTCGACGCCTACTGGCCCGGTGGTACTCGCAACACCGGCTGGTGGAAAAACATGTACGGCGTGCTCACGGAGGTCGCTTCCGCCCGTGTTGCCAGCCCCATTGACGTCACTCCCGATGAACTCCAGGGCGGCGCCAAAGGCCTCATCACTTACGAGCAGCAAATCAATTTTCCGAATCCCTGGCCCGGCGGAACGTGGCGTCTGCGCGACATCATGGACTACGAACTGATTGTCTCCAGCGCCGCTCTCGAAACCGTAACCAAATATCGCGAGGAACTTCTGCGCGGCGTCGCCAGCATGGCCACACAAGCCGTGCAGACCGCTGACCCGCAAGTCTGCTGGCGTATTCCCGTCGAAGATCAGCGAGATCCCGTTACTGCCGCTCGCCTCGTCGCGCTTCTACTCGAACACGGCGTCGAAGTTCGCGAAAGTTCCGATGGCAAATCTTTCCTGGTTCCCACCGCGCAGCCCTATGGCCGTTTTGTTGACGAAATGATGGGCATTCAACGCTATCCCGAAGTTCGCCCCGCGCCCAATAGCGGCATCCTCGAACCGTACGATGTCGCCGCATGGTCGCTTCCTCTCATGATGGGCGTCAGCGCCGAACGTGTCCCGGTTCGCCCGGAGCAGCTCAGCTCCTCGAAGCAGCTGAAATCCGCGGAATGGCCGAATGGCGGTCTCTCGAATTCCAGCGCCAAATATTTTTCGATCGCCGCGCACGAAAACAACATATTTGCTCTCGCAAACGAAATGGAAGCCGCCGGCGGCCAGGTCTTCTTCGCGCCGTCACAAAAGCCCAATCAGGTGCCCGAATTTATTTTCGCCGCGCATTCCCAACTCGCTGCCAATGCCGAAAAATTCCATCTCCAGCTTTCCGCGCGCGCCGATCTTCCTTCCGGCGCCACCCCGCTCAAGCCCGTCCGTCTCGGCATCTACAAGTCCTTTCTCGGCCCCATCGACGAAGGCTGGACGCGCTTCCTCCTCGATCAGTACGGCTTCAAATACAAATCCATCGAAAACAAGGAAATGCGCGCCGGCAATCTCAACGCTTCCTACGACGCCATCCTTCTTCCCGACATGCCGCGCGACGGAATTCTCGAGGGCCGGGAATCGCGCTTCGGCGGAGGCGGTGAATTTCCTCCCGAATACACCGGCGGCATCGGCAAAGAGGGCGTGCGCAACCTTCGCGAGTTCGTGGATAAAGGCGGCACGCTGATCACACTCGCCAACGCCAGCGACCTCCTCATCGGCGAAGACTTCGGCCTTCCCATCCGCAATACGCTCGCAGCTCAGGCCGGACCAGGCGGCCGCACCGCCACGCTCACCGGCGAGTTCAATATTCCCGGCTCATTGTTGCGCGTCTATCTCGACACCAATCATCCCGTCGCCGCGGGCATGCCACGCGAAATCGACGCGTTCGTGGATTCGCCCATTGCGTTTCAGACGTCTGTTCCTCCGCCCGATGTCCAGCGCTCCGTCATCGCGTGGTATCCCGACGACGCGAAAAACATCCTCGTCTCCGGTTATGCGCATGGTGCCGAGCGTCTCGAGCGCAAAGCTGCCGCCGTCGCGTTCCAGCGCGGCAAAGGCAAAGTTGTCATGTTCGGATTTCGCGTGCAGCACCGCGCGCAAATGGATGGCACGTTTCAACTTCTCTTCAACGCCATCAACTGGGCCGGCATGTAGAGCGTCACGGCAGAGGCATAAGGCGAGAAGCATAACGAGAGAAGCGCTACCGAACGCTTCTCTCCTGAACTATTGATGACCTGTCACGGGGAGGAACAGCTCACCGGACAAACGTACGCTTCAGCTCGGTTCTTATCCTTTACCTCCTTTAACTCCTCAACTTCCTTTACTTCCTTCTTCTCACGCCGTATATCTTGCCGCACTCACCGGCGCGCCGACTGCAGCGAGCGCGTCATACTCTCTCGCCGATCCTTCCGGCGCCAGCACCCACAGCGTATAAATCCCCAGCGCCGTTCCAAACGGGAACCGAATCAGCGCCAGGATCCCGAGCACAATTCCCAGAATCCGCGCCCACGATTGCCGTTCGTAAAGTCCCCAGGCAAGCAGCAAATGAATAATTCCGAAAAATCCCAGCGCCGCTCCGCCAAACATCAGCCCGCCCATCCAGAACGTCCCGAAGTGCAGTGGCCAACCACCCGGCTGCCACCATCCTCCGTCGAACATCAACCTGCGAAACGCCATCAGCCAGCCGACTTCCATCAACCGCAAAATGCCGTTTGCCAGCCACAGTCCCGCCAATAGATTAATGTTGCGCCCTACTCGTCCATCTCCCCCGGCCCTCGCCGCCGCCATTGCGGGCGAAACCGGTGCTGCCGCAGCCCCCGGAGCCGCTGCCGCCCCTACGATCCGCTTGCCGCACTGTGTACAAAACTGCGCGCCCGTCGCGAAAGGGCTCCCGCATCCGTCGCAATACATGGCTTTGCCCTCCCTGCTTCTAGTACGCACCCCTGCCTAAAAAGTTCCACGTCCCACTGAGAGCCCCGCAGCGTTTCTTGCCCGTTCCTCTTCCGTACCACCGTTCGCGGTTCTATCCAGCCCCCCGTGCCGTCATGCTATCTTGACGTTTATAAGCACGGTTTTCTGCAACTCACCGCGCCGTGCATTTCGCAAAACCGAATATCCATCTCCAGCAATAACGGCCCAAGAGCGCAAGCTCAATCTCGCCGCAAAAGGAAACTGCCCATGAAAACGCCCCGCTTCATCGTTCGCTCGGTCCTCGCGTCTATCCTTTCTTGCTTTTTGGCCGTCGCGTTGCCTTTTCCTTCCTCCGCGCAGCAGCCCGACAAATCCACTGTCCTCAAAAACGCGCGCCAGACCTACTACAGCCTCAAGGACGAAGGCTTCTCCGAATTTCGCTGCAACATGGTCCCTGACTGGGCGTATCTCCTCCAGGATCAGCTCAAAGCTGACCCCAGCTCAATGGACGCGGCGCTCAAAAAATTCGAAGAACTGCATTTTCTGGTGACCCTCGGCCTCGATGGCAAAGCCCAGGTCATGCATAATGAACTTACCGCTGAAAATGATCAGGTTGCCGCCGGTCTCAAGCAGATTTACAACGGCATGGGGCAGATGGCCGAAGGCTTTTTCCAGACGTGGACGGCCTACATGTTTTCTCCTGCATTGCCGGAGGCCGGTGGGGATTTTCAATTGGAGCAATCTGCTTCCGAATATCGCATCACTTACAAAGAGGAAGGTAGCGACATCGCCACGACCTTGTCGCGCGACTACGCCATCACCAGCCAGTTGGTGAAGAGTCCCCACTTTGAAGCCACGCTTAAACCTGCGTTCAGCAAAATTCCGAAGGGCCGCATTCTTTCCGGATATCAGGCCACCTACCGCGGGCAGACCGCAGCCGATGCCACCGATCTCTCCGTGGACATCGCCTATCAGGAAGTCAGTGGCCTGCAAATCCCGCAGGAAATCACGCTCGCGGGTTCCTACGGCGGCAACCCGTTCAAAGCCAAGATCGCCTTCAGCGCCTGCCAGGTCACGAAAAAATAGCAACTCTTCGCGCGCAGCAAAAAAGAAGTTGCAAATTTTGTGCGTTCGCAGCTTCGATCCGTTTGTTCCGATTCGCCTACGACGTCGCCGCGTCCACGGCATCGCTGATTGGGTCATCCGCAACTATCGTCACCGCCGCTGACGCTGCCTTTATGAAAAACATCGCTCCGTCCGATGTCGGCACAGTTGCGCCTGACGTGTATTGCCCCTGCTTGAACATGCACTTCGTATCCGAACACGTGTCGTGCACCTGCATTGTTTTCAATTGCGTCACGTCTTTGTCGTATTGCGCTTTGATCTGCTGCTGCGACGCGCCGTATGCCTGTTCCACTGTATCCAGCCACCCGTCCACTTCTTCGCAGATCGCGCGCATCGCTTCGACGCTCTCGCGCAATTTTCCAATTCGCGACCCGAGATAGTAATATTTCGCCCACACGCGCACCCACGTGTCGCACGGCGCTTTGTTGATGCCCTGCATCACCTCACCGCACACTTTGTTGTACTGTTCCACCGCGTGCGCTACTTTCCAGCGGTAGCGGTCCCAATCTTCCACCTGGCTGCCGATTTCTTTTAGCTCGAACTTCACTTTATCGCCCGGGTTCGCAGGATAGTGCACATGGCGTTCGTGCGTTTTGCTGCGGATCTTTTTGCACGCCGCCGTCCATGCTTTGTCCAGCAGTCCTCCCAGCGCCGGCACCGGTATGTGATTCAAGGCGATACTCACGCCCTTTTGCACTCCGGCCGCCACATACGATCCGAACGCTCCTTTACTCTGCACCGCGCTGCGATGTGACGACAAAAACGAAGAGTGCAGAACTCGTTTGCCGATCGTAGGATTGGCCGCAACTGTTTTTCCGATTTCCTGAAGATCTCTTGCGGACTGCTGCAAATGGACTGGCACGTTTTCCCCAATCTTGGCTTCGACAGAATTCTCTGGACGGAAATCTCCGACGGCCGCTCGACGCCCTGGAAGTTTGTGTGGACCGCGGCGCCAGCCTATACCTTCCCGTGCATGCTGACAACGAAAAATCAAATTGCCAATTCCGTGTGTCCGCTCGACATGCCACGAATCCACTTCGAACGTCGCCGGTCTCCGTAAAATTGTTTTGCTTCAGCCGCGGTTCATCAGGAATTCAGCCGTAGGCTATTGCTAAAAACGGGGAACCACGTACGCTTGCGGACATGACGTCCGAGGCGCCGCTAGAAGGGCTTACACGATTCTAGAAAACAACGCGCCAAACTCACTTTGCTTTCCCGCCGACTGCTACGCGTGATCGGCGCGAGGATTTCTGATGCCTCTGCAACCAGCCACCCGCAATTTTATGATTTACCTCCAGCAGCATCCGGAGGTTCGCGGCCGCATCAAAGCGGAGCGCGACAAAACGCTGCTCTATGCCGGTGACTTCGGAAGTCCCATCTGGGTGCAACTCGAAACGTACAAGCGGCAGCATCCCGGTGCGATTCAACTGTTGCCCGACGTGCTGAAATCCATCGCCGCGCCGCCGGGTTCTCTTGGAAACATGAAAGACCACGTGGACGATCTCACGCGCAAGGTTTCACCACGCGATCAATCGGTGATCTGGAAAGCGCTCTCCGGAATTTTCGCGAGCAACGCAGAAGGCACGGTTTATTTCAGCGTCGGCTCGCACGTCACGCCGAACAAAAAAGTATTCGCGTCAACGGAGATCGCGGTGTTGCTGCGGAATCCGAATATCAGCGCCGTGTCGCGCGAACTCGTCGAGTATTATCGCCGCTGCGTGCAAACGAGAACGTCGGAAATCAACACCGGATTTATGCCCGGCGATTTCTAATTCGTCGCGCTGCAGCGTGCATATTTTTTTAGGGCACGGCATCGTAAACCGCGGGCAGCGGCCGGGATGCCGCGCCCGTTCTTGTTACGAATTACGAGACGCTTTTTTGGCTGGAACTACGGTCTGCGTTCGTCGAACGCTGGCTATGCGGAATGCGCTCGCGCTGCGCCGGGGATTTTCGCGGCGAGCAACTCGAATTTATTGATCTGCGGCTCCTTCACCAGCAGTTCCTTCGCTTTGCTGAACAATTGCCTTGCCAGTTCGCCGTTGATGTGCGCTTCGCGGCTCCTTTCGTCCAAAAATGTGTCAAAGATTCCGAATTTCGTCCCGCCGAGGCGCATCGCGTACCAGGTAATGGTTCCTTGCTCCCGTTCCGCCATGGTCTCCGCCGATTTCAGAAAATTCGCCACCTCCTGTTCTTTTCCTGGTTTTGCTTCCAGTTCTGCCCAAATTGCGAATCGTGACATAGTAATTTCCTCCTCGTTCGTAGGATGCGAGGAGCCGCGAGCGGTTGGCTGTCGCAGCGAAAGTTTTCAAAAAAAATTCTGTTTTTTTGCAAAAGTGCAGCGAAAACTTTCTTTTTTTTCAAAATCTTTGCGTCTTGTGTAATTTTTTCTCCAGCAGGCGAGCATTCGGGGCGCGCCAAGCGAAAAATTAATTCGTCGCAGCGCGCTTGGCCATTCGTTTGCCGCGAGTGCAGCTAAAGGGCCATTCCGCACGTAAATTGCGCTAATCACTATCCCACGACGACTACGCACTTTTTTTCTTCAATACACTTCCAAATCTTTTCCTGTCGCGATTTTTCCCGCGTACCACTTTTTCACCTCGTCGGTGACGTCGTCCGCCGTCGTCTTACCCCAATACACCTGGTGATAGAGCACGAGCAGTCCCGGTTTGGCTTGCGTGGCTTCTTCCGCCACTTCGCGCGGCGAAACATGAAATGCGTGAAAATATTTCTCCTGCTGCGCCGAGTGCAGCGCGAGCAGCCCCGTTTCGCTGTACACCTCATTCAACATAACGTCACAGCGGTGGCACGCCCTCGCCACTGCGTCCGTCGGTCCCGTGTCGCCGGAAAGCACGATGCTGCGGTCCGCGGCGTCGAAGCGGTAGCCAAACGCCTGGTCCCACGAACCATGCGGGACGAGAAACGCCGTGACCTTCACATTGGCGTCCTGGAAAATCATTCCCGGCGCGATTTCATGCACGTGCACCTGGTAACCGGTGCGGTTCCCCTGTTCCAGTCCGTTCGTGCGCACGTCAATATCTTTCTCCCACGCTTTTTCGATGTGCTCCACCATATCGCGCAGGCCGCGCGGGCCGTACATTTCCACCGGCGCGGTACGCCGCAGCACCCACGGACTGAAAATCACGTCCGGTAATCCCAGCGTGTGGTCCGAATGGAGATGCGTGATGAAAACGGTTTTCAGGTTCTGTACGCGCAACTCGGAGATGCCTTTTTCCGCCGCTGCAGCCGCGCGACGAACTACTCCCGGTCCCGCGTCCACGAGATACACCGCGCCGCCAGAAATGATCGCTACAGCCGGGCCGGACGAGTCCGGCCGCGCCTGCGGCGTGCCTGTGCCGAGCATGACGACCCGCGTCTTCGTCGCGCCAGCGTCTTGCTTCGCCGTGGAGATTGCATTCTGGTTGGGCATTGCGTCGGCCGCGGTCGTTTGAGGACGGGCGCTTGTCATCGACGCCAAGCCAAACCCAATCGCGCCTATCAGTATTATTCTTCGCCGCATCGCACCTCCGTCGTGGCAGAGCGTGTTCCGTTGACCGTGAGGGCGGGAGACAGGATAACGCGGAACCGCGGAGGAGGGCAGAAGCGGGCTGAAGGTCGAAAGTTGAAAGTCGAAGGAAGAGAGCGAAGCGGTTTGGTATGCAGGGGGTACGCCACCCCGGGTGTTTTCGTAAGAGTGGCAGGGAAAGGACTTAGCGGAGGGGGATGTCTGTAAGAGTGGCAAACAAAGGACTTGCGGAGGTGCGTTTTTTGCAATCGGTGCAATCGGAAGCAGGGCCCTTCGGCGTTGCTCACTACCCGCAGCACGGGAGAGTGGGTCGCGCAGAGGCGCTGGGAAGAGGTTGAAGGTCGAAAGTTGAACGTCGAAGGAAGAGGAGCGAGGAAGTGGGCGAGTTAAAGTAAAACTTGAAGAGTTGGCGGTGCCGCGCACCCCCACCCCTATTGAAGATGGAGAGTCTCCGCAGGCGATTGATAGAGAAGGGGTTGCAGGCGAAGTGTCGGTGGCAGATATGGCGGGTTTGGGGGTGGTTGGGGGGAGTAACGAGTTGACAAACTTGGGGGTTTCGAGAGAGGCCCTCCCCCCGGTTTTTGTGTAAGTGCTCATTCTAAAGGACTTTAAGTGCCGTAGAATCAACACTTTCGTAAGTGCAGATTCTAAAAGACTTAGGGAGTGGCTGGAGTTGTTAAATGGTAATTGGGATGGTGAGGGATGTTTTGGGGGATCTTGCAGGACGACCGTGCGGACAACCATCGAACTGAGGGGAAGGATAGCACGGAAGCGGAGAAAGGCTAAGCACTTTACAGCGAACGGTCGAAAATCGGGGTTGAACTGCTATTAGCGGGATTAAACTGCGGGAAGGAGACGCGGAGCAATTCAAAACCCGCACGCTTTCAAGATCGAAGCATGCGGCACCCTCCCAGAATTCCCGGCTCCGGACGCCTTGGTAATCCTTTCTCACCTCGACGGTAAAATTAGAGCATACACTCATTCTCTTTCTCGCTGAAACAGTGCGGTCCGCTGGCAAGAAAATCGGAGAAACTGCGGGCGAAATTAGCGTCCATGCCGAACTAGAAATATAGTGTTCTCCGTAAGCTATCAAGCGCCTTAAGGAGGGTGGGCATGCCCGAACAATCGCACGAGCTAATGAGTTTGTTATGGACGGTCGCTTCCGTCATCTTGGGGTTCCAGATCACCGCGTTCATTTTCAGATTGCAGCGAGAAACCAGCCTACGGTGGGAGGTGCGGCATTTTCCTGCTTGTGAGTACCTCAATCTAGTATCGATCGCGCTTTCGGTCGCGGGCGTGTTCGTGATGCCCTTGGTATGGCGAGTGCATCCCTCGACAGTGAAAGGAATGTTCACGGCGGCGATGAGCCTTTTCGCTTTCTATCCCTTCGTCGTCGCGGCCCATTACAAAATTCTGTTCCGAGGCACCGCTGCGGGCAATTCCGACACATTCTGCTCGCCATCGGAAGCTATTTTATCCGTCATGGCTCTCCTAGTAGCTGGGACACTGGGATATCTTGCTTCGCGTTCGTGATGCGTGATGTTGGAGGGGCCGATGCGCTTCGTCCTAGTCGAGGGGAACGTTGCGCGTGAACCAATCAACAACCAGTTGGGGAATCTTGAAAACATTTGGGTTATCAGATAGAGGCGCAAAGAAATTGTTGGTCCCTAATCCCTCTAACATCGAAAGCATGCGGTTTTTGCCTTTGTACTTCGTCTCGATTTCCGTGCTGAATCTATAAGCCTCGGAGACTAACGACCGATTCATCGCACGCACGTATCCCAGGTACGGAGTGAAAAGCAGCCCTATCTTTCCGTCGTGTTCCAAATACCGACCATAGCAGACCGCAAACGCGGCATGCGAGAGAACGTTTGGCAATTCCGGAAATTGCACCTTTAACTTTTTAATCTTGTCGGCTATCAGCCCATCGAAAAGCTGAACGAACATCCATTTCTTAGATGACAGTTCGAGTGTCTTGCCGAGCAGCACCGCAGTGCAGCAAGTGGCAAGCGTTGAGACAAAGTCCGAGCGGTTCGGGTCGAAAGCCTTCTCGATGGATAACTTTTCCGTATCGCTTGTTCCATCGGCAAAAAGCAGTCTGGGCGTCTTACCTTGACACACCGTGCGCTCGAAGAGCAGCTTCAAGTTGTTAGAAACAAACTTATCCACGGTTCTGCCTACTTCTACTATCTGCGTCTTGGTCGAATTCAGTTCGACGCCAGCCGGGGGAATGTAAGGCTTGGGTTCATCGGATAGCGATCCGTAGTCAATTTCGACTGGACCAGGTTGCGTGGTCTGATCACGACCTTCTGGTTGTCCTCTTGGTGTACCTTCCGGCAGTTTCGTAGGGGCCACTACCTGTTGCGCAAGGGCAGAAGCTCTCGCGTAATCCCCATCTGTCAAGGCGTCCAACACGCGCGGGCTCATTTCAATTGCACGTTTAACTTGATGATAGGTCAGGCCACCTTTCACTAAAATCTCGCAGCCCTTAGCTACTGCAGTTACTCGCTCATGTCCGAACACCCCCATCGAAGAGAGCCAGCTAATCGGTTCCTGGTGGATCTTCTGAAGAATTTCGTACGGAGTTTCAGCCGCCCGGATTCCCGTCGGCGGGGCATTGGGCTGGGAGAGTGTCTCAGCGTCCAGAGCAACGGGCGTCATGCAGCTACCACAGAGCTTGGCTCGAGGTGTTCGCAGCGGTTTCCCGCAAGACTTGCACGGCGGTCCATACAGGGCCAGACGGTGATGCCAAATGGCGGCAAAGTTTGTCTCCCGGTATCCAGTGATGCGTTCGTATTCGGCTCGAGCAGCCCCGTATTGGCCGCCCGCAGAGTTTCCTTCGCCTGCCCTTCCACGTTTGGAAGCAACGAGCCCGAATTCGGCTTCATCCAGCATGGGCATTTCCGCCTTGCATCGCCAACACCAAAGCAATTTCATGTGTTGCATTCTACCGCGCGAGGGGGCGTGAGGATATTAGTAGCTAATCAGTTAAGGTTATCATGGTCTACCTTGCACTTTGGCGCTCGTTGGGGCCCGCAATGGATGCTGGCATATTCCTTGTTGTCGAGGGTAGGAGGGGCATACAATGCGCGAGACAGAGGTCAAGTCGGAAATTCCAAATTAGGACTTTGGGGTAATAAAGTAAGAGAAAAATATGCTATTGCGATTGATGCTGATCCTGATGTGCGCGATCTGCTTGCCGGTCAATGCGCAAGATCACACGCCAAAATACGAGATCGGGTCGTTGCTCAGCAATCAAGTACAGCCGGACGGTACTTACTCAAGTAACATTTATTGCGGTGAGGGTACGTTTTATACGTGCACAGGGTCAGCAGGGTTTGACACTTTTCGAATTTATGATGTACGAACGGATGACGGCACGTGGCACCTCGTTACGAGCCGCCAAGCAGACGACGTGACCGTTCGTCAATTTGGGATGACTCCGTCGCACTTCAAGAGCGAGAAGCCCAATCTTCTCGACTCCCTGAAACCCGGAGACAAAGTTGTTTTCCGGACTGAAAAAGACCATCGCATCGGAGCCAAAGGTCAGTTTCACGTCTTTATTCCACGGGCGGATGACCCGAGAAAAGAGGACAAATTTGAGGGTTGGTTCACACCTAAGAATCCTCCCGTGGAACCGCCAAAACCGACCGATAACGTTAAGGCGATGTGCGATGCGCATCGCTTTTCACCTGATGATGAGAAAAAGTATTGCAGCCAAAACGCGAGTCAACCAACGGACCTAGTGCCTCCGCCCGTCGAGACGACGAATCAACCACCAGCCGAAAAAACAGACCAATCAACGAGCGGGAAAGCAGTGCCTCCAGTTGAAAAGTATCAACCGACGGCGCAATCGTTGTCCGACCCCCGCATCGAGCAATTTAGAAAAATGTGCAACAGCGACGTTTTCAAGCCCGGTAGAGACGACTTCTCAATCCGTCTATGCGGGATTACTTTTCCGCCCAAGCCCTAGGTCCCGCCAGATGTTTGGAAAACGTTCCGCCTGTCCTCGGTTTTCATGTGGACTTGTGATTCGTGATCGGAAACAAGGAGGACGGAAAGAAAAAAGCCCGGCCCTCGAAAACCGAGGACAGGGCACCGGAGCTGATTGAAAGACTGAAGAGAGATTTCATCGCTCACAAAAGGCGTGAGCGATGGCGCAGATTTCTCGCTACGCAGGCCGAAACGTTCGCCCCCGGTGAGGAACCCGGGACGCAACCAACGCGCGGGAGCGAGCGTGGAAGAAAAGGCGCTGGCCTGCTGCGCTCGAAATGACGGGTGCTGGTCGCGTGGCGGGCGTGTGAAGGAGCGCCCGCGTGAGTGAGTGTGACGGCTGCCTTGACAAGTATTCTGTACGGAAGTACGTTCCGCAAGGGATTCCTCCGGTGTCAAACTTACAGGAGCACGGAGCCCGTACATGCCGACGCGGATAGATCGCAGAGACTTTTTGCGAACCGCGGGGCCGGTGATCCTCGCTAGCCCGGAACTTGCCCACGCGGCTCGAAGATGGACTCCATCACCGAACACAGACCCGGGAAATGGAGCAGCACCGCGGCTCCTCACGGGTTGCTGCGCATATTCTTACAGCAAACTTCTGAGTGCCGGCAAAATGGTCATCGAGGACGTCATTCGGAAAGCCGTCGAGCTTGGCATTGACGGCGTGGACATGACCGCATATTGGTTCAAGTCCACCGACGCTGCGTACCTGGCTTCCCTCCGTCATCTGGCATTCAAAAACGGCGTATGTTTTTCTGGCGCCGCCACGGGAGCTAGCACGGTACAGAGCGATCCGGGCAAACGTGCGCAGGTTTTGGAAGAAATCAAGAAATGGGTTGATGTCACCGAGTCTTTAGGTGCGCCGCACCTGCGTGTCTTCGCGGGCAAGCTCCCGCCGGGAGCTACCGTGCAACAGGGAATCGCATGGACGGTTGATACACTGAAAATGGCCTGCGAATACGCAGGGAAGAAGGGCATCACGCTCGGTATGGAGGACCACGAAGGCATTACTCAGAATTCGGGTGCATGCCTTGAGATCGTCCAGCGCGTTGACTCGCCGTTTTTCGGAATAAATCTCGACATCACTAATTTCATTCCTACCGCGGACGCCGACGCTTACGCGCAAATCGAAGCGACCGTCCCTTATGCGACGCATACTCATATCCGCGACCGCTTCGCGAATGGGGATCCTGTCGACTTGGACCGCGTTTGGCAACTCTTTGCACGGTCCAACTACAAAGGCTTCATGTCTGCGGAATACGAAGGCGAAGAGGATCCCTCGACCGGCGTGCCGAAGCTCGTGGACAAAATCAAAACTCTCTGCCGAAAATATTCCTCAGTGTAACGAATAGGAGCCAAAACCATGCTAAATCGAAGGACGTTTATCCATCAACTCAGTGGAGGTGCCGCTGCATTGGCGGGTTCATCGATGTTGCCAACGGCGGGAGTCCTCGGCGCAAACGACCGCGTCCGCTTCGGCCTCATCGGGGCCGGCGGCCGGGGAACGGCGATCTTCAAAGCCGCCCTGCGAGCGCCCAATACCCAAGCTGTCGCCGTCGCCGACGTTTATTCACGCCGCCTGGACGCTGCAAAGACCATCGCTCCGGCGATCCAGACGTACACCGACTTCCGTCGTTTGCTTGACGACAAGTCCATCGACGCAGTGCTAATCGCCACTCCGCAGCACCAGCACGCCCTTAACTTCGTCCCCGCCATTCAGGCTGGCAAGGACGTCTACCAGGAAAAGACCATGGCGTTTAATCCCGACCATGCGCGCCGCATGCGCCGCGCGGTGCAAGGATCGAATCGCGTAGTTCAGGTGGGCATTCAGTCGGTAAGCGGAAAAGCCTATGAGCGTGCGCGTGAACTTTCCACCCCGGATCGCCTGGGAACCGTCACCGCGATTCATACGCATCATTTTCGGAACGCGCCCTATGGCGGATGGAAAAGGAACATTCCGCCTGACTGCAATCTCGAGAATGTTGTTTGGAAAGAGTTCGAAGGCGAAGCTGCGCCGCACGATTTCGATCCACAGCGCTTCATCAACTGGCGGTTTTTCTGGGATTATTCCGGCGGAAACGTCTTTGAGAATATGGTCCACCAGGTAGGGTTTTGGTACAAGGTGCTCGGGCTCAAGGTTCCGCACCGCGTCACCATGGTGGGCTATAACTATCTTTCTCCCGGAATGGAAGTACCCGACACGATGAATGTGTGCATGGATCAGCCGGAAAACCTGATGTTCACCTGGAATTCGATGTTCGGCAACAATTACTACGGCGAAGACGGAAACGACCTGGCCCTGGGGAACAAAGGAACCGTGATACGTGTCGTCGACAACGTGAACTTTCTGGAGCAGACCCATCGTCGCGGCGAACAAAAACCTCAGGCGACGTCATCGGTCGGCGGCGAGGCCAACATTGTCGGCTCGGATGAAAACGATACCCAAGCCCACATGCGCAATTTCTTTGAGTGTGTCCGCAGTCGCCAAGAACCCAATTGCCCATTCGAACTTGGTTTCCGTTCGGCCATCGCCTGCCAGATGGCCAACGCTTCCCTGCGCCAGGGTCGCACCGTCGTGTGGGATACGGAAAAAGAAGACATCATATGAGTGGCCTAGTTTACGAGTCGGATGTCGCGCAAAAAAATGGGGAGAAGGACTAGGGCACCGGCATTAACCGCGCCGTGCCCTCGAACCGGGCGGCCTCTACAATCGCTAAGGATGCCGTGCTATAAGGTACGACTCCAAATCGTCGGACCGGGGATTCGCCGGTCTCAGAAAGGGAGACACTCCCATGGCAAGCTACACTGTGAAGCTCGTGAATCGCACCCGGTCAACGGATCGATTGTTGCTAGCCATCCAGACAAAGCTTCAAGGATTCTTCAACGAAGTGTTCAAAGACACGTCTGACAGCGCCACGGTGCAATGGGGGACCGGGCAAGTGAGCGACGCGGTGGTGGTTCATTTCGTTACGGACAAAGACAATTCCTATCTCAAGCAGCTTCGCCCAAAAGAGGGAGGCCAGCATCACGCGGGTGGACACACATCCTACGGTCAGCCAATGGGCTCGGAGATTTACCAGCATATTGTCGAGCCTGGGGGCAAGCGGCACATGGATACGGACTCTGGCTATGCCAAGCTGGCCTTCCATGAAATTCTGCACAACCAGTTCCCGAATCGGAGCGGAGCCGACATACACGGAACATTCGGCGGCGGGGGCTTTGCAGATGCGGTGGTCCAAGGTGATCGCCCCAACGACCGAAACAAGGAGATTATGCGGCAAGGTTTGTCCGTTAAGACGGCTCAACTCTTGTAGAAGGCCGGTTCGAAAACTCGAAAAAGAAACGGATCACGTGATGACTTCGTCGGTGCGAGGCTGAGGGCGAAGGTTGAATCGTGAGCCGATTCGAGTGACGTGTGATCCCGTGCGCGGAGAACGTGGAGAGACCACGGCCAATTGGTGCGCCACCCGCGAGTCAGGAAATCGTCCCGTGTGTCCCCGGTTCCCCCGGTTCCCCAGGGCAGGCGGGATGACAGCGTTTGCGGTGGCGCGGCTGGCGCGCAACGAACTCTACAGGCCCGCCACTACTATTAGAGCGAGGCGCGCCGAAGCGGCACGAGTGTAGAGCGCTTGTGTGGCAAATTCGAGATTGGTCCCGCAGCGGCTGAAGCAGGATTGATTCCGAGGCACCGAGCGGCATGGCTGAAGCCATGCCCTGACGAAAGCAAAGTTGCCACGCGGACCCTACAAGCCAGGAGCTACAGAGGGCCGCGAAGATCTGCCACAGTGCATCCACAGTTCACCTGCAGTGCATTGCCGCGGTATTTCGATTCGGAGAGAGTCTCAAGCGGCGGCGCGCAACGTAGCTGAGAGGCGCGCCGCGACGGTTACAGCGAGGTTCGACGAAGCGGCACGGGATTGACGACCCGCCGGCACATACGTGGGGACGCGCTAAAGCGCGCCCCTACACAGACAGAGGCGAAGACACTACAAGGGCCGGGCTCAAGCCCGGCACCTACACAGGCAATGGCTATGGCGTGGGGCGATTTGGCGGGACGGACAAGACGCGATGAGCCGATTTGGCCGCATTTCACGATTCATAAGGTAGAGGGAGTTGGAGGAGAATGATCATGACTGACCCACGGAGAATGCTTTGGCTTACGGTGATTGCGGCGGGGATGTTGTCGGTGGCGGGTCGAGCGGCAGGGCAGACTGGTTTGGAACGCACGCCGGCTGAATTCACCGGCAGGGGAAGCTCAGACATCGTTGGAACCTGGGTGCGCCCGGCGGGGTCAACGACGAAGACCTTGACGCTGAATGCGGATGGCTCGGGCTCGATTAATACTTTGACGCTGAAGTGGCACCTTTCGGGCGACCTGCTTATCCTTTCGCTCAGCAACCCCGTAGGAAACGTCAGCTACCAGGTGTCCGTCTCTGGCGATTCGTTGACGATTGCCGGCGGCGCACTGGCCGAGCCGGTGGTGTACCGGCGCGCCGGGGCGGCGGATGGAACGCCGCGAACATCTGTGGAAGCGGCCGATGCTGACGACGAGCTGCCGATCGACGGCAAGCCGCCACTGACCAGGGAGTTGGTGCAACAGGAAACGCGATGCCTGGAATGGCTCCTCAATCTTGAACTCACGCCCGAGCAGCGCGCGGAATACAAAGAAGGCCTAGTGGAGGCGTGGAAGTCACGGCGGCAGGACAAAATCGATGGTTATTACAACCTCGTGAAAGTGCGCGAGCAGTTCGAGCAAAAGAATCCCCAGGAACAGGATTTGCTTCGCGAAGGCGTGCTTACGGAACTGCTGGAACGCGAGAGGCAGAATTCGCGGGACGCGTTCGCACGATGGTTCGTGGGCGTATACGACGCAGCACATCGCCCGATCGCGGCCGGAAATCCGCCGCTTACCTCGCATGCCGCCGATGCCTATGCGGATATGGTAGCGTTCATCATCAACGACAGCCTGCGTCGCAAGGCCCTCACGCCCAATCGCCAGTTTAAGGATTTGGTGGCGCGCGTTCTGGTTGCGGAGTACGGCAGGTATCCCGCCGAGCAGCAGAAGGCGATCGCGCAAATGCCGTTTCTGTGGAAAGAGCTTAGCTACGTGTGGCCGCGCCTATCGGAATCGCAACGCGACACGTTCCGCCAGCAATGGGCGCCCATGGTCGCGAGCCTCACTTCCGGCGTGCCCGGCGGAGCGGCTGCGGCCTCCAACCGGAACAATTCCTCGCTGGACGACTGGTTTGCGCGCAACTCCGAACACATGTCTTTGCAGCCGACGTTCAACAGTTCGTTTCAGTCGACCATGGAATTGCATATGAACATGTTTCACTAAGCGCAGGGGCCGCACCTGCAGCAGGCTAGCTGAAGTGACGCCCGTAGATGGACAAAGGCGATGGCACGGGTTTGAACAGGCTGCCGAAAAATCGGAGATTTGGTTCCGGGCGAGGGAGTAGCGGCGTCTAAGAGAGCATACGCGGACATGATGAGCAGCAAAGTGGCATGTTCAGTTATATTTCCCCGGAGAAGCGGGTACCGCAAGATCATCCGCTGCGACGGATACGAGCGATAACGGGCGCGGCGTTGCAAGCGATGTCGCCGCTGTTCGCGCAGCTGCATTCGCGCGTGGGACGGCCATCGCTAGGCCAACTGAACAGCTACCGGGACTGGTGTCCTGCTCAAAGCTCAGGGCTTCGCTGCCAATTTGAGCAAAGCACCTCACGCCTTTCGGCGCACATTGAATTTATGCGCCGGCCGCTGCCACCTTTTTCCGCGTCGGTCAGCGGAACGCTGACGAGGTGCTCTCTCAAGAACCAGACTTGCAGCTCACCAGTGCGCAGCACGTCGCTGACAACTAGGTCATTGGTGCCGTCATCGCCAAGCGTGGAAGCGCGGCGCGCAAGTGTCCGTGCCTCGCGAATGATGATTTGGTGAGCGTCGAGCAAGCGCGAAAGCTGCACCGGCACCTCCTCGCGGCCGCGCGGGGGCCGATGCCAAACATCATGTCTTTCTTTTCGATCTCTTCCACGTACCGGCGCTGGCTGGCGTTTTTCGGCGTAACTTGCTTTTTCCCAAACGCGCGCGCCCGCTCCGGCTCGAACATCCCCCGCGGCGACTCGTGCGGCTCTTCCGTCGCCACGCGCATAAGAGATTTCACTTCCGCGCTGGACAGCGACCTGCCGCCGCGCGTCAGGTGGTTGTACTCCTCCACGATCTTCGCCGCCTGCTCCACGCTGTCGTGCTCGCCTTCGATGGTCAGCTTGGTGTCGTGCAGGTGCGTCCGCACGTGCAGCGATTCCTCG
>Ga0209166_10001579_pt1 | contig 18691 bp, 9 predicted proteins | sample Coa_R1_3_FD_187151 | JGI IMG/M metagenome (GOLD analysis project Ga0209166, IMG submission 187151) | Surface soil microbial communities from Centralia Pennsylvania, which are recovering from an underground coalmine fire - Coalmine... | ecosystem: Environmental > Terrestrial > Soil > Unclassified... | reverse complement strand
GTTCTACCACGGTAAGGCCATCTCAATCGACCACCTTTACTGTCACTGCCACGGGTCCCGGCGGCTCGGCCCACGCCAGCGCACAAGTCACCATCACACCTGCGCCCTCTCAGGCTGCAGTCCAGAAGCCTTCCCAAGAAGACATCTCGTCTGACCAACAGCAGATGAGAGGCCTCGACGAACAGATTCAGGACATCAAGTCAGACTCTCTCCGCATGGCGGCAGAGTTGAGCCAGCTTGAGGAGAAGCTGCTATACCCGTCAGGAACACAGGTCGCGATCTTCGTCGAGCTCGCGAAGGGCGACGCGATGCGCCTCGACGCCGTGCGGCTCCAGATCGACGGCCAACTCGTTGCGCACTATATCTACAGCGCCAAAGAACTCCAGGCCCTGCGCAAGGGCGGCGTGCAACGGATTTACGTCGGCAACGTGGCCACCGGGGATCACAAGCTGGAGGTGGTAGTCGATGGCAAGCTTGAAGGCGGCGCGGACTTCAGCCGCACGGGAGAGTTTACTTTCCGTAAGGAAGTGAAGCCAAAGCTGGTCGGACTGACTCTGGCCGGACCTCGGTCCGGCAACACTCCGATCACTCTTGGGGACTGGTAATCGATGCGAGCGATTCGCCAACTCGTCGGACTCGTCCTGGCCTCAGGGCTTGCTGCCGGTCCGGCCACGTGCGGCGACTTGAAGGACCTCTATTTCGGCGAGGCGCTCTATCACGCTTATCAAGGACAGTATTTCGACGCACTCCAACGGCTCGACACCGAACTCGCCCAATACCACGTTTTGGACGAGCCCAAACTCGATACGCTTCACTATCACATCAACGATGCCGAATTTTCGGTCGGCGACTTTGAGCTCGACTACCGCATGCACCAACGCGCGGGGCGCGCCATGAAGGCGGTGCTCGAAGGCGCCGTCGATGAGGCGGTGCGAAACGAGGCCGCATTCAGGCTCGCCCGCATCCACTTCCAGAAGGGTCAGCTCGATGATGCGCTGCAGGCGCTAGCACGGATCAAAGGCACGGTGCCTGAGGAGATCAAGGGTGATCTCGAGTTTCTGCGGGCCAATGTCTACATGGCGACAGGCCAGCCGGCCGAAGCTATTAAAGTTCTCGCGCAGCTAAAGAGCAATGAGGGCCTGGGTGGGTTTGTTGCCTACAACCTTGGCATCGCGCTGCTGCAGGATGGCCGGCCACAGGAAGCGATCGAGCAATTGGACAAGGCCGGGCAGTTGCCCGCCGGTGATCCCGCCGCTCTCGCGATCCGCGACAAGTCGAACTTGGTGCTGGGTACCATGTTGTTCGAATCTGGCAATTTTGAGCGGGCCAGGCAGGCATTGGACCGCGTCCATCTCGAGGGACCGTTCTCGAACCAGGCTCTGCTGCGGGCAGGCTGGGCTGATGCCTCGGCCCAGCAGTATGACCGCGCGCTCGTGCCGTGGAACATCCTGGTGGATCGTGAGCCGACGGATGCCGCAGTTCAGGAAGTGATTCTTGCCGTACCTCATGCATACGCTACCTTGAAGCTTCACGGTCGCGCGGCGATTGGTTATGGACGCGCGCTCGAGCTCTTCAGCCACCAGATCGAGAGAGTCGACGCATCGATTCGCAGCATCCGGGAGGGGCAGTTTCTCAATGCCCTGGTCCGCGAGGAGAGCCGCGAGGACGAAACCTGGGTCATCCGCCTACGCAACCTGCCCGATGCGCCGGAGACTTACTACCTGATGGAGTTGATGGCGTCTCACGACTTCCAAACCGCATTGCACAACTACCTCGACCTTGAGGACCTGCGGTCGAGACTCAATGCCTGGAAGACCAGCCTGGATGCTTTCGACGATATCATCCGGCTGCGCGGACAGAACTACGAGCCGCTGCTGCCGGAGGTCGACGCACACTTCCGGGAACTGGATTCGCGGATCCACATTCGCCTCGAGCAGCGCAAGCACCTCGCCGAACGTCTGCAGGCCATGCTGACCTCGCCGCGGCCAGATTATCTTGCCACTGGGGAGGAGCAGATCGCCGGCGAACGCATCGCGCGCATCGAGAAACGGCTCGGCAATTCTGACGACCCCCAATCGCTCGCACTTCGACAACGCGCGGCCCGCCTGCGCGGCGCGCTCACTTGGCGGTTGGAAACCGAGTACAACGACCGGCTGACCGCCGCATATGTACACCTGAACGAACTGAAAGCACCTCTCGACGCTCTCAGTCAGCGGTATGACGCCTTCGTAAGGACGAGGCAGGCGGCGACGCACAGCTATGTCGGATACGACGTCCAGATTTCTCGGCTCCGCGAGCGCGTCGACGACGGATTGCAGCGTGTCGACATGTTGATAGCCCGGCAGGGGCACATGATTGAGACCGTTGCCATCAACCAACTTGGGGCTCGCCGGGAACGCCTGGTCGCCCAGCAGACCGAGGCGCGCTTCGGCGTCGCCGATAGCTACGATCGAGCCGCGCGCGCCCAGTCCGACGCAGGTGGACACTGATGCGTCGCCTCGCTATTCCGATCCTGATCGCGCCGGTTTTCATGGTCGGCTGCGCCGCGCGTCCCATCAAGCCGGTGGGGACTCCGGGGACGCTGGCGGAGCTGCGGAACGTGCGTCCGGACCTGCAAGAAGTGAAAGTCGAACAGGGCCTCGATCAGGCTATGCAGCAATATCGGCGCTTCCTTGAGGAGGCACCGGAGACCGCGATGACTCCGGAGGCGATGCGGCGCCTCGCGGACCTGCAACTTGAGAAGCAGTTCGGGATTCGCACGGGCAACGCCAAGCCGCGGGAAATGGCCGCACCGAAGCCCGCCCCGATACTCGCGGGCTCGCGCGCCGGGAGTCCTAATCCCGCCGCGCCAGCTGCCAGTGCGCGTATACAAGAATCCGATCAGGATTTCGAGCGGCGCACCACCGCGGAGGCCGGAATCCTGGCAGTCAGTAACGCTGGCGCTTCCCCCGCGGACACGGTGCGCGCTGGCGCAGATGCCGAAGGTCCACTCGAGGCGATCGCTCTTTACAATCGCCTGCTCACCGAATACCCCAGTTATAAGGACAGCGATCAGGTCCTCTATCAGATGGCGCGGGCGTACGACGAACTCGGCCGCACCGAAGAGGCCATCGCGACAATGGAGCGCCTGATTCGTGCGAATCCGCATTCCGCGCACCTCGACGAAGTGCAGTTCAGGCGGGGCGAGTACTTCTTCACGCGCAGACGCTTCCGCGACGCCGAGAGCGCCTATTCGGGCATCGTCAAATTGGGCCACTCCTCCGAGTTCTACGAGCTCGCTCTCTATAAGCTCGGGTGGACGTTCTACAAGCAGGACTTTTACGAGGAGGCCCTGCAAAAGTATATTGCCCTGCTCGACTACAAGGTATCAGTCGGTTATGACTTCGATCAGAAACATGATGAGGACAACGATCGCCGTGTCGCGGATACATTCCGGGTGATCAGCCTGAGCTTCAGCAACCTCGGCGGGCCGGAGACCCTGCCGGAATACTTCTCCAAGTTCGGGAATCGCTCCTATGAGGACCGCATTTACTCCAGTCTCGGCGAGCACTATCTCGGCAAGCTCCGCTACGACGATGCGGCGAAGACGTACAAAGGTTTCGTAGCGCTTTATCCCTTCCACCGTTCCGCGCCGCGGTTCAGCATGCGCGTCATTGATACTTTTACGCAAGGCGGGTTCCCCAAGCTGGTGCTGGAGTCGAAGCGAGAGTTCGCTTCCAAGTACGGCCTGAAGTCCGAATATTGGCGGCACTTCAAACCGGAAGAGTCGCCGGAAGTACTGGCCTATCTCAAGACGAACCTGAAAGACCTCGCGACGCATTATCACGCCCAGTATCAGAACGCAAACGAAGCGAACGACAAGCTCGCGAATTATCGCGAGGCAAGCCAATGGTACAGCGCTTACCTCGAGTCCTTTCCGAAAGAGGCTGATTCGGCATCCGTCAACTATCAGCTTGCCGGCTTGCTTTTGGAGAACAAGGATTTTGGCGAGGCGGCCAAACAGTATGAGCGCACGGCTTACGGGTATGCGTCGCATCCGCAGTCGGCAGCTGCGGGATACGCCGCGATCTATGCATACCGCGAACAGCTGAAGGTTGCCGACAAGAAACAGCAGGACGCCGTCAAACACGATACCGTCGCAAGCTCGCTCAAATTCGCCGACACCTTCCCGCAGGACGAACATGCCGCGGCGATCCTCGGAGCGGCCGCCGATGACATGTATGAGATGAAGGACTACAAGGCCGCCATCGAGGCCGACCAGCGCTTGATCGATAAGTATCCGCAAGCAGAGGCGTCGATCCGGCGTTCCGCATGGATTGTGGTGGCGCATGGTTCGTTCGAACTCGCCCAGTACCCGCAGGCCGAGCATGCCTACACCCAGGTGCTGGCGGTCACGCCGGAGGGCGACCAGTCGCGCGTCGCACTCGTCGACAACCTTGCCGCCTCGATTTACAAACAGGGTGAGCTGGCAAACGAGGCGAAGGACTATCGCGCGGCCGCCGACCACTTCCTCAGAATTCGCACTGCCGCGCCTACATCATCTATCCGTGAGACGGCTGAGTACGACGCAGGGGCCGCGCTAATCCGCTTGCAGGACTGGAAGGCGGCGGTGGATGTACTTGAAGCGTTTCGCACTACCTTCCCGAAGAACAAGCTTCAGCTCGAGGCCACCAAGCAGATCGCCTACGCCTACCGGCAGAGCGGCGAGTTGTCGCACGCCGCGGTCGAATATGAGCGCATCTCTTCCCAATCCGACGATCCGGCGTTACGCAGCGAGGCGCTGCTCGATGCGGGAGATCTCTACGCGCAATCCAATTCCCAGGATCGCGCCCTGGATGCATACAACCGGTACGTTAAAGAGTTTCCCAAGCCGGTAGAGACAGCCATCGAGACACGGTTCAAGATCGCCGAGATGTACAAGGCGGCGCACGACGAGACGCTTTATCACAAGCAGTTGGAGGAAATCGTAAGCGTCGAGGCGGGCGCCGGATCGGAGAGGACCGGGCGGACCCGGACTCTGGCGGCGCGTTCGGCGCTCGTCCTCGCAGAGCAGCTCTATGGAGATTTCGTCGTCGTGAAGCTGCGGCAACCCTTCGAGACCAGCCTGCAGGATAAGAAGCAGCGCATGGATGCCACGACTGCGGCCCTGAACCGGCTGGTGGATTACGGAATCGACGAGATGACGGCAGCAGCGACGTATTACTTGGCCGAGACCTACTCCAATTTCAGCCGCTCACTGCTCGAGTCCGAGCGTCCGGACGACTTGAAACCAGAGGATCTGGAGGAGTTCAAGAACAAGCTCGATGAGGCGGCGTTTCCGTTCGAAGAGAAAGCCATCAAGGTACACGAAAAGAACATGGAGTTATTGCACGCCGGCGTCTTCAACTCGTGGACCGAGAAGAGTCTCAGCAGGCTCACGGAGCTGATGCCTGGCCGTTACGCGAAGCACGAAACGAGCAGCGGCTTCCTCGACGCGATCGATAACCATGCGGAGGGATCGCAAGCGCCGCAAGGACCGCCGGCACCGCAGGTCTCCAACGCCTCGAAATCGCCCAGCGCGACCACCCAGGGCGTGGGCGTTGGCGTCACGGATGAAATTCGTGCCAACTACGAGTCGGCAGTAGGCATGTTGAAGGAGGAGCGGTATGAACCGGGAATTGCCTTGCTGCTCAAAATGACCGAGAAGACGCCTGCACTTACGGCAGCGCACATCGATCTCGGCATGGCCTACGCGCGCACCGGCGACCTGGACCGCGCCGAGGCCAGCCTGAACAAGGCGCTGCAATCGGATCCAAAACAGCCTGCCGCCTATAACGAACTCGGTATGGTGCAGCGCCGCAAGGGACAGTTTGCAAAAGCGCGCGCGAGTTATGAGGCGGCCCTCGCACAATCCGCTGACTTCCAATATGCGCACAGGAACCTTGCCATTTTGTGCGACCTGTATCTCGGCGATTACGCCTGTGCGTTGGAGCATTACGAGGCGTACGGCCGGATCGTTCCGGACGACACAGACGTCGTCAAGTGGATTGCTGATCTTCGCAACCGCGCAAAGAAACAGGAGAAGCCATGAGAAAAACTATCATTCACTGGATTTTGCTTGGAGTCCTTGGCTTAGCGCCTGCGGCTGTACTCGCGCAGCAAGCAGCGCAGCCAAAGACGAAAGCAGCACGGGGACAGGCCGCAAAACCACAGGCAAAGACAGCAGAGCCAAAGAAGGAGGACGCAAAGAAGGAGGAGGCGAAGATACAGACCGAGGAGGCGCAGCCAAAGACGGAAGATGACGCGAAGTTGACGTCCGTCCCAGGCGGAAAGGCGCTCGGCATGTCCATTTTGGGCAATCAGGAAGCGCCTAAGGCACTGGTCATTGTTCCTTGGAAGAGTTCGGAACTCGGCAATGGTCCCAACGTCTCAACCTTGCTTGATGACTCGAGGCGGCCCGTGGATAAAGAAGTGTTCTTGCGAATGCTCAGTTACTACGAAATTCGGTCGGAAACAGCGCGGCCCAGCGGTGCGACGACGAATGGGAATGCGGCAGCGCCCGCCAATGCGGCGCAAAGGAGAAAACCATGAATTTTACTGAACTGATAGGACACGTCGGTATATTCGGCGGCGCGGTGATCGTTTCCCTCGCCCTGCTTTCCGTTTTTTCGGTAGCGATGATCATAGACAAGCACCGCCGATTCTCGTCAACCACGCGTGAGTCGGAAAAGTTCAAGCCCGAGTTCAAGAAGTTCCTTCACGGGGGGGATGTCCAGAATCTGCTCGAAGCCGCGCGCCAGCACCAGAATTCCCACGTGGCGCAAGTGGTCTCGGCGGGCATCATCGAATACGACGGCGTGGCCCAGAGCGGAGGCGATGCATCCGCTTCGTTTGATCTCGTCACCAGCGCGATCAGGGACTCCATCTCCGAAACGCTAATTAATTTGAAGAAGGGTCTCGGGTTCCTTGCCACGATTGGCTCAACAGCGCCGTTCGTTGGTCTGTTCGGCACCGTCGTCGGAATTATCAACGCTTTCCGGAGCATCGCGGCCACGGGGTCCGGCGGAATGTCTGTGGTTTCGGGCGGCATCGCAGAGGCCCTGGTCTCGACGGCCCTCGGTATCTTCGTCGCAATTCCGGCCGTCGTAGCCTTCAACCACTTCACGGGCAAGCTTGAGACTTTCCATGTCGAAATGAATCGGGCTTCGTCCCAGCTTGTGAACCGCTTGTTCAAAATACCGGAGCTCAAGGGGCTTGACGCCGAAATGGATGAAGTCAAGGCGGCGAAGGCTAAGAAGGAAGGTCCGGCCTATGCGACTCGGTGAGCCAGCTCGGATGCAAGCGGCCATCAACATCACGCCGCTCGTCGACGTGGTGCTGGTGCTGCTGATCATCTTCATGGTGATGGCGCCGCAAATGCGGAAGGGGCCGGACGTCAACCTGCCGAACACGACGAAACCGAACTCGCAGGGCGACGAAAGAGGCCGAATCCTGGTCTCCATAGACGAGGCTGGGGGGCTGTGGATCAATGATCAGTCTGTCGCAGCCGGGCATTTCGACGAGGCTCTCCGCGCTGCGGTGGGCGCCGAGACGAACCCCAAGATCGTGATCCGGGGCGATGCAAAGCTCAATTTCCGCGAGGTTCGTGAGGTCATGGTCTCTATCGAGCAGACCGGCTTCCGCGGCGTGGGGCTGATCGCCAAGCGCACTGGCGCGGAAGGAAAGTGACATCATGCAATTCACCAGCAGCGACTCCGGCTCCAGTCTGCAGTCTGAAATCAACATCACGCCGCTCGTCGACGTGGTGCTCGTGTTGCTGATCATTTTTATGGTCGTTGTGCCACTCCTGATGGAGGGCTACGACGTGGATATCCCTCGAGCCTCCGCCAATACGGCGGCCCCGGTTGCCGAATCCCAGTTGATCTTGGGCATCGGGGCCGCAGCGTGCCCCATCCTCACGCCGCCGGCGGGGGAGGGGATCCCGAAGGACTGTCAAGTGACCTTGGCGGATCAAAAAATCCCTGTAGCCGAATTGCCCGCGCGCGTTGCGGCGATTCTGCGCGGTCGGCCTGCGGAACAGCGCGCGTTGTTCCTGGCCGTCGACGATCGCCTGAACTACGAGGCGGTTCTACGCATCATCGATCTTGCAAAGTCGGGCGTTGAGGATTTGAAGATTGAATTTGTCGCGGCCAATTGAGGTGGTTGCTTGGTGACAACCATGGATGCAAAGAGCATTTTGAAAAAATCCGGGGCTCCGACGGCCCGCAGCATGGCGAAGAGCATGGCGATCCATGTCTTGGTGATGGCCTTGCTGATGGTCATACCGGCGCAAGCGCTGTTTCGCAGCGAGCAACCCAACAAAGAACTCGACATCGTCTTCTATCGTCCGCCGGAAATCGCCGTCACCGTTCCGCCTCCGATCCCGCGAGGGGCGAGTGCCGGATCCCCACCAGGGACACCTGCACCCGCGTTAAAACCGAAACCCAACGCCCCGGCAGGTCCAGACCTCGCTGGCAAAGCAGAACTTCCACCAGGCCCGGAGCTGGGCCCACCAGTCGAGGCAAAGACGAATGTGGGAAACGCCGGCATCCTGGCACTTAAGGACAAGATCGCGAGCCTGGCACAAGACACCGTCGTGGCGCCTCTGGGAGCCGATGCGCGTCACGTTGCCGCCGATGAAGTAGGCAAGCCCTCCGCGCGCTCGCTGTTGACGAGCAATACGCCGGGATCGAGCGGCGGCATAAACGTCGCCTCGCTGAGCCGCAGTGTCGGAGGTGGCGGCGGAGGAGGTGGAGGTGGCAACGGGGTTGGAGGTGTGGGTGGCCGAGGTACTGGCGCAGGCGGTAGCGGAGGAGGTGTGGGCGTAGGCCGGGCAGTGAGCCCGATATCTCCGATCACGGGTGCCGACCGACCGAAGGCACGCGGCGGGCCAGGTGCTGCCCGCACCGACGAAGAAATCCAGATCGTGTTCGATCGCTACAAAGCGTCCTTCTACCGGCTCTACAACCGTGAGCTGCGCAATAACCCAGCTCTGAAAGGCCAGATGGTTCTGCGCCTGACGATCGAGCCGGACGGCAGCGTTTCAATGTGCGTGCTGCAGTCAACTGACATGGATGCGCCGGATCTCGCCACGCAAGTGGTTAGCCGCGTCAAGACGATCAATTTCGGCGCGAAGGAAGTACCTGCGGTGACGATCGTGTACCCGATCGACTTTCTGCCAGCGGCGTGAAGCCGGCGGCAGAATCGAAATGGTAAGGAAGCCAGGAGGTTTGGAGAAGCTGCGAATTTGATGCGTTAAGTTCGACGCGATTTTGACAAAGGCAAAGCCACCGAAAGGTGGCGACGCAAAGTCACCGGTCTAAAGGGCGGGGGGCCCTACGACGGCGGGACCGCCGGAATCCAGTCCAGGCGGGGACTGCCTCGTGGGACGAGGGCGGAGATGAGTTCTAGCAACACAAACAATGTGAGGCCGAACGGCAGCTGGATCGCAATCCTGCTCGATAAGCTGCGCCTCAGTCTTCGCTTCCGCCTGCGACTTCCCGAGATCGATGATGTGGGGAACCCCCTCATAGCTCATGCGGCTATTGGCAGCCCAGGAAGAGCACGGCTGTTCAAAGCAGCACGCGCTATGAAGAGGATTCTACTTGCTTTCGGCATCGTCGTCGTTCTGATGATGGGAGCGAACTCTGCGTTTGCCCAGACGCAGACGTGCGAAATTCTCACCGGCGGCACTGCCGGTCAAGGAAGGGGTGTTAGTCCCACCTATCTCGCTAATCAAGACGGACGCGCCAATGAGGGTTGTACCATCTTGATCACGCTCAACGCTGACGGGTCTATCACAACAACTTTTCCCAATCCTTCACCCTCTTACGATAACGGCCTTGACGACAACTTGATTGGTGTCGTGAACAACACCAGTAAAACCATCACCGCGTTGCAGCTCACCAGCGCAACAGTCCCTATTTTTGGTCTCGAGGACGATGGAATTTGTGCCGGCCCCCCGGGATGGACTTTTAGCCCTCTTGGGCCGAACCCCAATTGCGCAATCGCAACGGACCCGCACAAATATGGTCCCGCGGGAATTAACTACACAATATTTAACGCGAACAGTGGGATCGTCAATTTCGGTAACGGTGGCATTCCACCAAATGGTAACGCGTTTTTCAGCCTTGAGGGGGGGAGCCTCACTAAGATCGTCGCGGTAGTTATCCCTGGGCTGGTAATTACCAAGCAAGTCAGCGTGGTGGGTGGCGGCGCTGCGCTGCCGGGCGGGCAGCTCGACTACCTGATGCACGTGACCAATCCCTCGACCAACCCCCCGAACTTCCAGGCCACCTCGGTCGTCATCACCGACGATCTCAACAGCGCGGGTGCAGGTAACCTCACGTTCGTCAATCCACCAGCACCAACGATGAACGGTTCCGCGGCCGGTGTTACGGTCGCGGGTTCCGTACTAACCGCGAACTACTCTTCTGTGTACGGACCGCTGCAGCCCGGACAATCCATCGACGTGCGCTTCCGGGCGCAGATTGCAGCGGGAATTCCCGCCGGCACGATTCTCACGAACACGGCGCTCGTTACATGGAACAACCCTCAACAGACGTCGAGCGCGAGCGTCTCGATTGCTATTGGAGAAACCTCCACACCCAACCTTACACTGACAAAAACGGGACCGGCGACGATGAGCGTCGGGCAGTTAGGGCAGTTTGGTCTCAACGTCCAGAATACCGGCGTGAGCGACGCATGGAATGCCACGATCCTGGATCGGCTCCCCAAACCCAGCCCCACCGGCGGCATGTGTTCCTTTACACCCCAGATACTCAACGCTCAGGTTTTCCAGGCGAACGGCGTAACGCCGGTTCCGGGCAAGGGCCCTCTGGTTCCGGGCACCGATTTTTCCATCAACTATAACGGCGCGCCCACCTGCGAGCTTACGCTGACAATGCTCACCGCGGCCGCCACGATCAGCCAGAACCAGCGTTTGATCATCAATTACCAAACCCAGCTGGACGCGAACAGTCAAATTGGCGCTACGCTCACCAACGTCGCTGGGGCCATCCAGTGGTTCGACGGCAGCAGCACCACTCCCAACCGCAATACCTTCACCGGTCCTTTGACTAACGGCACACCCGGCGTCATGGACAATCAGGATGCCCATACCGTCACGGTGGTGATGAGCCAGCTCACCATCACGAAGCAAGTCAGCGTGGTAGGCGGCGGCGCGGCGCTGTCCGGCGGGCAGCTTGACTACCTGGTGCATGTAACCAATGCCTCGACGAGCCCGGCAGCCCCAGTCGTAATCACCGACGATCTCAGCAGCGCGGGTGCAGGTCGCCTCACGTTCGTGAACCCAGCGGCAACGATGAACGGCTCCACGGCCGGTGTCACGGTCGTGGGTTCCGTACTGACCGCGAACTACTCTGCTGTGAACGGGCCGTTGCAGCCCGGACAATCGATCGACGTGCGATTCCGGGTGCAGATTGCTTCGGGACTTCCCGCTGGCACGAGGCTCACGAACACCGCGGTCGTAACGTGGAACAACCCTCCGCAGACGGCCAGCGCCAGCGTCTCGATCGATATCGGAGGAGTCCCTGGTTCCGGCAGTTTGAACGGCACCGCGTGGCTCGACGCAAACTTCAACAAGATAGCCGACCCCGGCGAGCCCCTGCTCCAGGGCTGGACAGTTGGGCTGTATCTCAATGGGGTGCTGGTGCAGTCCGTTCTGACGGATGTCAACGGCGTCTATCGGTTCAGTGGCGTGCCGCCAACCGACGGAACACCAAACCGGTACGAGCTTCGGTTCACCGCGCCCGGTGCGGGCCCGAATACCGCCAAGCTCGGCAAAGCCGACTCGGCCTTTACCAACTGGCTGCAGCGCATCACCAACATCGCCGTGCCCTCCGGCAGCAACCTGCAGAATCTGAACCTGCTGATCGGACCGAATGGCGTTGTCTACAACTCGTTGACGCGCGCGCCTATTGCGGGCGCGACTCTGAAGATGCTGCGCGGCACCACGCTACTGCCGACAACGTGCTTCGACGACCCGGCTCAACAGGGCCAGATCACCCAGGCGGGCGGCTATTACCGCTTCGACGTCAACTTCTCGGATCCTGCCTGTCCCAGTGGTGGCAGCTACCTCATTGTGGTGACCGCGCCGACGTCGAACTACGTGGCTGGTGAGTCGCTGGCTATCCCGCCGAGTTCGAACGCTGCGACCGCTCCATTTTCAGTGCTTACCTGTCCGACGGATGCTCTTCCGGTCGTCCCATACTGCGAGGCACAGACATCGGAATTTGCGCCGCCACCCTCCGTGGCCGCGCGTAGCGCTGGGACGCAATACTATCTGAATCTTGCCCTGGACGGCACCGCAGTGCCCGGCTCAAGCCAGATCTACAACAACCACATTCCGCTCGACCCGCAGCTCGCGGGAGCATTCTCAATCACGAAAACGACGCCATTAGTCAACGTGACTCGCGGGCAGCTCGTCCCGTACACCATCACGATCAGCAACGCGATAGGCGCATCCCTGCAAGGTGAGCAGGTTGTGGATCGCTATCCGGCGGGCTTCAAATACGTGCCTGGATCCGCGCGCCTTGATGGCGTGCCTTCAGAGCCCACGGTGACCGGCCTCCAACTCGTGTGGAATGGCCTCAACTTCAGCAGCTCCACTCGCACGATCGTCCTGCTGCTCGCCGTTGGCGCCGGTGTTGGCGAAGGCGAGTTCATCAACCGCGCCCAGGTCCTCGACGGTCTGACGGGCAAGCCGCTGTCCGGTGAGGCGACCGCCAGGGTTCGTGTAGTCCCGGATCAGACGTTCGATTGCACAGACGTGTATGGCAAGGTTTTCAACGACGTCAATCGCAACGGAGTGCAGGACAACGGCGAAGATGGCCTGCCCGGCGTGCGTGTGGTGACAGCAACGGGTCTGGAAGCGACGACGGACCAGTACGGGCGGTTCCACATCACCTGCGCAATAACGCCTAATGAGGACCGCGGCAGCAATTTCGTGCTGAAGCTCGACGACCGTACGCTGCCAAGCGGCTTCCGGATGTCGACTGACCAAGTGCAGATCAAACGCGCCACACGCGGCAAGGCACTTAAATTCGATTTCGGTGCGTCAATTCACCGGGTGGTCGCTATCGACCTGTCCGATGCAGCTTTCGAGACAGGTAAGACCGAAATCCGCGTCCAGTGGCGGTCACGCGTCAACTTACTCCTCGAGGAACTGCGCAAAGCGCCGTCAGTGCTGCGTCTCTCCTACGTTGCCGACACGGAGGATGAGGCACTCGTCCAGCAGCGCTTGGAAGCGTTTAAGCAGCAGTTGACCGAAGCGTGGAATGCGAAGAAAGACGGCTATGTGCTGGCCATTGAGCCTGAAGTCTTCTGGCGGCGTGGCGGCCCGCTCAAGCGGTCCGACGTGCGTGGACCGGGGAGCAGGTGAAGGGTATGAGCAAGCTGCGCCATCTCCTGCTGCTTGTCGGACTGCTGATGATGACTGCCCCCGCGGGCGTCAGTCAGGTTAACACGGCCAAGCCCGGCGAGCCGGTCGAGCGGCATCTGTCCAGCGACCAGACCTTTCGGGAATGGTCGCACGAGTCGAATTCCACCGATAAAACCAAGCTCATCAAGGTCTGCCGTGCGGAGAACGTTTGCAAGATGCGCTACAGGGAAGGCCAGACGCCGCGGACGCGCGTCAGGAAGCTTGTCGCGCCACTGCGGTACGAGGACGAGAACACTCCCATTTCTGATGCCTTCACAAGACAGGTCCGGCAGGCGCTCGACAACCTGCGAGACAAGCGGGGCGTGACCGTCCGGTTCATTGGGTACACGGACGACGCGCCGCTGACTGGCCTCGACGAGAGCACTTACGGAAACCAATTGTCGCTGTCGAAGGCAAGGGCGCACCGCGTCGCATTGGAAATGCAGAAAATCCTGGGATTGCCCGCGTCGGCGATCGAAAGCGACGGCCGCGGGGCCTCCCACCCGCTTGCCTCAAACGAAACCGCACAGGGACGGACGCTGAATCGCCGCATCGAGGTGGAATTCTGGTACGACGATCCTCTCCAAGAGTTATCGGACGAGCCGCAATTGTGCCCGGACGATACCGAGGAAACGGTGACCAGGGTTTACGATCCCCCTTGGGGCAGCATTCCATCCCTCGAGCTTGAGAACGGCCAGCCGATTATTCCGCCGGGCTACGCGGCAAATTTGCAGCGCGCGCTGACGGAAATTGCGGATCGGACCAACGCACGACTGCGGTTTATTGGGTACACAAGGAACGAGCGACTCGACCGACGCACCGCGTCCGTGTATGGCGACGACATCGGGCTTTCCGCGGCGCGGGCTCGCCGCGCTATGGATGCGCTCATGCAGGACCCGGTGTTGTCGGGCGCTCACTCTGAACACGAGGGACGCGGCTACGTCCAGTCCGATGACGTCGTAAACGCCGGCTTCATCCAAGGCCAAGACTCGTTCGTGCGCGTGCAGGTCGTGTACGACGAACGGTTGCCGTTGGACAACTACGAGGGCGTGGATATTACGCGTTTGACCCAGGAGGTTCGTCCGAAGAGTCCTTACGAGCTGAATGTGATGCGCATTACCGTCGATGGCAAGCCAATCGATGACCCGGGCCGCAGCTCTTCCGACATCCAGCGCTGCACCGACGTCGCGCTGGACAACGCCAAGATCCACTTCCGCTTCGACAATCTGGAGGGGCGGCGGCGCCTCGGCGTCGCGGCGAATCCAGTCGCCGTGGCCGTGAGCGACTTAGGCGGCGGTCCTGCATCGTCAGTCGTGCATTTCCGGATGTATAGCAACTATGCAAGCTTTCTCAAGCGTGCAGAAATCCGAATATTCGAGCAGCAGCAGTCCTTGGAAGACGCGCCGCTCAAGATCATCGCTGTCGACGACGCGGGCCTTGCGGAATGGCATCCGACAGCAGAAATCCTCGCGGGCCCGGCACGCGAACTCAAATACCTGCTGCGCGCCTATGACTCGAAGGGTAATTTCGACGAAACGGACGCGCGGCCGTTGCGGCTGTACCGCGAGCCCTCGCCTGGAAACGCCGCGGCTTCCGACGGGCCGTCGGCACGCGAGCTGCTGGCCGCCTATGGCGAGAACGACCTGAAGCGTCAGCAGATTCCGCTCGGCAGCGGCACAGTGAAGGTGCAAGGCGGCGGCATACCGGCCGGGCACACGGTTTGGGTAGCGGGCCGCCAAATTCCGGTCGACGCGCAGGGCAACTTCGCTGCGGAGGAGATCCTTCCGGCCGGAGCGCATAGCGTCGAAGTCGCGGTCCTCGACGATGCGGGCAACGGCTCGCTGTATCTTCGCGACCTGGAGTTCAAACGCACGGACCTCTTCTACGTCGGCGTTGCCGACTTGACGGTATCGAAGAATAGCGCGAGCGCCCCGGCAAAGCTGCAGGAAGGCGAGAATAATCCACAGCCCTACAATTCATCTCTGGATGGCCGGCTGGCGTTTTACTTGAACGGAAATGTGCATGAGAACTGGCGGTTGACGGCTAGCGCGGACACCCGCGAAGGCCCGGTGAAGGACCTGTTTAGCAACTTCCTGGCCAAGTCGCCCGATTCGTTATTCCGGCGCATCGATCCCGACTATTATTACCCATCGTTCGGCGACGACGGTGTGGTGCAGGAAATGGCGCCAACCATGGGCAAGTTCTACGTCAAAGCCAGCAATGGCGAGAATTACGGGATGTGGGGCAATTTCAAGGTCGGATATTTGGATAACGAGCTGGCCCACGTGGACAGAGGCTTGTACGGAGCTAACGCGCACTACGCGGCCGAACCTACTACCAGCTTTGGCGAGCGACGGTTCACGGTGGATGGATTCGCGGCCCAACCGGGAACGCTGGCGAGCTATGAGGAATTCCGCGGGACGGGGGGGTCGCTCTACTTCCTGCACCACCAGGACATCTTGACGGGTTCTGAGCGCGTGCGCATCGAGATCCGCGACAAGGCTTCTAGCATCGTCACAGGCGTGGTCAACCTGCAACCCAACGTGGACTACGACATCGACTACCTGCAGGGCCGGGTTCTGCTTTCGCAGCCGCTCTCGTCAACCGCTGACGACAACTTGCTAGTGCGCACCAGCGGCTTGAGCGGTGACGAGGCCTACCTGGTGGTGCGGTACGAATATACGCCAGGTCTCCAAAACCTGAACGAAGTCGCGGTCGGCGGTCAAGCTCATTACTGGCTCAACGACTATGTGCGGTTCGGATTTACGGCCGATTCCAACGAGGGGGACTCCGCCAGCAACCTCGGCGCGGCAGACCTGACGTTGCGGAAGAGCGCCAATTCCTGGCTCAAGTTGCAGGGTGGCCGCAGCACCGGTCTCCTCTCGCCCTCACTGCAATCCAATGATGGCGGATTCGGGTTTCAGGGTCCTAGCGACCAGTCGTTCACCGGCGCGAAAGCGGGCGCCTATCGCGCCGACGTGAGCCTCGGGCTGGGCGATTTCATCGAGGGCCGCGACGGTCGCTTCACGTTCTATAAGCAGCATATCGACGCCGGTTATTCGGCGCCAGGACAATCGACGATTAAGGACACCGAGCAATACGGCGGAACGTTCAGGATGCCCGTGACGAGTAGCTTGAGCTTCGCAGCCAAGGGCGATCAGAAAATCGAGAATCAGGGGCTCGAGACGCGGGCCGTCGAGTTGGACGTGGCCTACAAGCTAACCGAAAAATGGACCGTCAGCACAGGCGTGCGTAACGACCTGCGTGAGGACCATTCGCCGGTTGTTCCCGTGACGCAGATACAGGGCGAGCGCACGGACGCGGTCGCGCAAGTGAAGTTCGATTCCAGCGCCTCCTGGAGCGCCTATGGCTTCGGTCAGCGCACGGTCGCGACAAGCGGCGGTCGTGAAAGCAATGATCGCATAGGCATGGGCGGCTCCTATCGCCTGACGAAACGCTTCCGGATCGACGGGGAGGCCTCCGACGGACACCTCGGACCCGGTGGAAAGCTCGGCACCAGCTATCTCTATTCCGAGCGGACCAGTTATTACTTGAACTATTCGCTGGAAAACGAGCGGACAGACAACGGGCTGCTGCTTCACGGGAGTCAGGGCAACCTGGTCTCGGGCGTGAAGACGCGGCTCTCCGACACTTCGAGTGTCTACGTCGAGGAGCGTTACCAGGATGGCGGGTCCCTGAGCGGACTCACTCACACCACCGGAATCAACCTCGGGGGGAAAGAACGTTGGAATTTCGGCGGAAGCGCGGAGGTTGGCAAACTGCGCGACTCAGAGACCGGCGCCGAGACTGATCGCAAGGCGGCAGGGGGTCACATAGGCTACGGCGTGGCTAAGATACAGTTCTCGAGCGCGATCGAGTTTCGCCGGGATAACGCGCAACAACTCGACGGAACACATAACGAAATGACTACTCGGCTGTTTCGCAACAATTTCAAGTTGCAAGTGACGCCCGACTGGCGCTTGATCGGCAAGCTGGACCACTCGGTCAGTGATAGCTCGCTCGGCGAGTTCTATGCGGGCGGCTACACCGAGGCGGTGGTCGGCTATGGGTACCGTCCGGTGAGGAACGACCGGCTAAACGCGCTTGTCAAGTACACGTACTTTTATAACGTGCCGACCACGGGTCAGGTGGGATTGCAGAACACCGCGGCGGAGTTCCTTCAGAAGAGCCACATCGCGGCGCTCGATGTGAACTACGACCTCACGGCGAATTGGTCCCTCGGGAGCAAGTACGCGTACCGCATAGGACAGGAAAGTCTGGATCGCGTGAACCCGAATTTCTTCGACAACCCCGCGCAGCTCGCGGTGTTGCGCGTGGACTGGCGGTTCCTCAAGGAATGGGATGGCCTGGCGGAGGTGCGAACGCTTAACCTGCCGGATATAAATCAACGGCGCCGCGGCGCACTGGCCGCGATCTATCGTCATATCAGCAAAAACCTGAAGGCTGGCATCGGCTACAACTTCACCGACTTCTCCGACGACCTGACCGATCTGAAGTACAACCACAAAGGCGTATTCGTCAATCTTATCGGGACTATGTGACGCCCGCGTGGCCACTAACCGGGGCGCTTCACCGGCGGCGAGGCGATGCACTTGCGCGGGATGAGCGTCTCGACCTTTGTGACGCGTGCGGGAAAATGGAAGCAGATCTGGGTGGACAACAAGGGTGGTTATCTCGACTTTGTGGGCGAATGCAAAGACGGGAAAATGATTCTTTCGCGTGAGGCGGATGCTCCAGAATGGCGCGAACATCCTTCAGCGCATGGTTTGGAAAATACATTTCACGCAAGGAGCTCGAGTGGAGCTGGGAATCGTCGAAAGATGGCGGCACGAATTGGCAGGTGCTGTGGCCATTCATTACAACAGAAAAGGCTGAGAACAGAGAACACTGAAACAGGAGTTCTCTCTCAGGAAACATCAGTTGCGAGAGTTGCGGGCCGGCCGCCAGTTGCGAGTTAGCCTTCGGCTAGTTTGCGAAGGGCGGCGACGTCTCGAACGATGACTGTAGAGCCGCGGACTTGAAGGATTTGCCGCCTTTTGAAGTCGGAGAACAGGCGCGTCACGGTTTCGCGCGAGGAGCCGATCATCTGGGCGATTTCTTCGTGGGTCAGAGTCAGCGTGGCGCGCACCTCGCCGTCCACAGTTTCTCCGCTGGCGATCTGCTCAAACAGGAAGCGCGCGAACTTTTCGGCGGCAGAATGGGAAAGGCCGA
>Ga0209166_10001577_pt1 | contig 18696 bp, 16 predicted proteins | sample Coa_R1_3_FD_187151 | JGI IMG/M metagenome (GOLD analysis project Ga0209166, IMG submission 187151) | Surface soil microbial communities from Centralia Pennsylvania, which are recovering from an underground coalmine fire - Coalmine... | ecosystem: Environmental > Terrestrial > Soil >... | reverse complement strand
CGTCCACGATGCGGTCTTCCGGCGTGACGATATAAATGCCTTCCTGCAGAGACTCGAAAAGTTCCGTGAAGCGCGCTTCGTTGCGGCGCAAAGCGGTCACGTCGCGCGCAAGCACGGTGATTCCGTACACTTCGTTCTCGCGCACCATCGCGTGCGCGACGCAGTCGAAATAAAAAACGGCGTTGCGGCTTTTCAGCCGCACTTGCACCACGCCGGACCAGTTGCGCCGTTCGAGAAAGCGCGGCATGCCTTCCGCGGCGTCGGCCGTGCTCTGGCCGCCGGTTTCGTCGAGAAATTCGCTGAGTTTTTTTCCGATGATTTGCTGAAAGCTCGAACCAACGAGTTCGGTGAAGCGGCGGTTGGCCGCGCGAATTTCTCCGTCGAGAGAAAGCGCGATCAAAATGTCGTCAAAAGAATCGATCAGATCGCGATAGCCCTGCTGCGACCGGCTGATCATTCCAAAAAGCTGTTCGAGATGTTTGTCGGTGGTTGGAGTTACTTCTCGCTGCTCGAGGCCGCGAACGAGGCCGCGAAGCTCGGAAATTTCGCGCGTGCGCTTCCAGACATACCAGCCCAGCAAGAGAACCAGAACAACGAGCCCGATGGGCGCGGCTTCGAGGCGGTAGAAAAAAGTCCGGACGGTGTTCCAGGAATTCCAGGCGATGAATCCCGCAAGAAGGAGAAGAACAAAAAAGATCAGGCCAAACAACTCGCGCTGGCGCTTTTCGAAATATTCGAGACGAGAGGCGATGCTCACACGATTCTGCGAAGCGGCCGAAGGACCGCTTTGCTTCGCGTGGTCTGGCTTGGCGTTCTCTGGCATAGCGCGCAAATCGAGCCGGCAAGGGCGTCACCGGCCGGCCTGTCTGTCTCAATTCATTGTAGGTACAGCGGCGGACGGTCTCAATTATGGCGGGAGAGTAAGTGCCCGAAGCGTACCTGCATAGTTGCGCACACCGAGGGGCGGCGGGTGTCCCTCGGCCTAACGAAAATAGGCGGAGCCTCGAAAATAGCGCCGCAACCGGATCAGCTCACACGCTTCCTTTCGCTTTCGGCCACCGGCTGCAAACGCGTCGGTGTGTGCCGCGTGCAAAAAAAAGGCGGGCGAAGCCCGCGCGGGTTTACTTTCATATCGGGCTTGCGCTTGGACTGTGGCTCTCCGAGCCGTTTGGACGAAAAGAAAGTTCGGCTATGATGAGAGCGCCGAGCGAAATCGGCAAAGATTTTTCGTTTTTTGCGGAAAAAGTTACAGGCAGAGGTCTGTCGTGCTATCTACGGAGGAGTTGACGCATGAAAATTGTTTTTTCGTTGTTGTTCTGGTCGATGTTGAGCCCGGTGGCGCATGGCGCCACTTGCCCGACGGGGCAGCCGAAGGACGAAGCGGCATTGGTTCAAATCGAACACAAGTGGGTACAAGCGGCGGAGCGGCACGACATTGCGGCGCTCGAGTGCATCCTGGCGGATGAATTTGAAGAGGCGGACTTTGACGGTTCCCTGATCAGCCGTTCCGCGATGCTGGCCAGCGCCGCGAAGCCCAGCAACGGACACAGCGAGCTAGCGGACATGCATGCTCACATTTATGGCGATGTGGCCGTTGTGCGCGGCATCGGCGTGAACAGCGAGAATGGCCGGCCGGCGGGAAAGACGCGCTTTACGGATATTTTTGTGTATCGCAACGGACGCTGGCAATGCGTGGCGGGCCACGATTCGCGTTTCGCCGAAGCGCGGCAGAAACATTAAAAGTACGCGCCCTCGCCTAAAACTGCATTCTTGACTCAAAAAGATAATACAGACGGACCTGCGCGACGCTAGACCGCGACATCTGTCGCAGCGATTTGCGTATCGCGCAGGCAGTTTCGAACCTCGCGCGCGACCATGCCCAGGCAGCATTTGCCGGACGGGTTTTTTACTTCGCAAGCGCAGTGGCCTGCCTTTATTTCCGCTGCAATTCGCCCGGCAATCGTCGAGCGGCCGGTATTGGCTATCTCGATTTGAATGTCGCCGCGAGTGAAGCCGAAGCAATAGCAAATAGGGATCGGGGCCGCGATTTCCTTCGCCCCCACACGCACGAGCAAATCCGCGCGACGGAAGATTGGAGCTGGCGAGTCCAAGGCGAAGTAGACCACGTCGCAATCCCGCGCTTCGCAGAAGTAATACTGATTGTCCGACATACCAAGAGGAAGTTGGCGAACGAGACTTTTGACGGTGAGCGTGACCACTTGTTTAGAACGTGCCCCGTTCACCGGGCAGACGGCCACCGGAGGCGCATCGCCGCTATTTTTGACTGAGCAGCAAGCTGACATAAAAACTCCTTTACCTCGCTTTGCGACGACTTCGGCCTAAGGGCGAGCGGCTGCGCCTATTCCCCGGCCTTTTCGGGCAGCGAGGGATAACCGGCATTGGTCGTGGCTTTCACAAGCGCATCGGAGTTGGTCTTTGAATCATCGAAAGCCACAACGACCTGTTTCTTTTCTTGCAGCACGTCTACTCTGAAAACGCCGGGAACCTTTTGCAGCGCCTTCTTTACCGTGATTGGACAGGCTCCACAGGTCCTTCCGGGAACATGCAAAGTCACGGTCTTCGGTGCCGCCCAAGCTGCGGCGCAAATAATTACTGCAAGCACGGCGACGGCGATCGTTCTTAGATTTTTCATATCGATTCCTTTCCGCGGCAAAACTCAGTAAAAAAACTTGACTACGTACGGGAACGCCAGAGCAATCAACACCAGCACTGAGACGATCGCGAATACGATCTTGTAGACGCGGCGAGTCTGGGGCAGGGCGCATACTTCCCCTGGTTGGCATGCCTGCACCGGCCGAAAGATGCGACGGCCAGCGAAGAAGAGAGCGGCGAAGGCCGCGCCGATAAACAACGGCCGATATGGTTCGAGGCGCGTGAGATTTGCAATCCATGCGCCGCTCACTCCGATCGCGACCAGCAGCAATGGACCGAGACAGCACGCGGAAGCGAGGATGGCGGCGAGGCCGCCGGCAAAGAGCGCGCCAGACCCTGTCCGCTGGCGCGAGTTTTCGACCGTTTCACCGTTCATTTGCGCCCCCTGGGCTTAGTCTTTTCCGACAAAATCGGGCAATGACCGTCGCGCTTGCGCAGCTCTCTATTGCAACGGCGCAACGCCGAGCGAAGTTCGCGCTCCAGCTTGTGAAGGTCTTTGAGTTTCTGCTGCACGTCGGCCAGCTTCACTTGCACGCGGCGCTGCACGGGCGCGCACGGCTGCAAGCGTTTTCCCCGCAGCTGAAGAAGTCCGTGAATCTCGCTGAGCTTGAATCCCAGACCCTGGACTCGACGGATGAAGGCAAGCGTTTCCACGTCGTTTTCGCCGTATCGTCGAAATCCACCATCGGTTCTTGGCGGTCTTGGCAGCAAACCATTGCGCTCGTAGAAACGAATCGCGTCAACACTGAGCCCGATCTTCTTCGCGACGATGCCTATTTGCATGGGCGTGGCTCCTCTTCATACGCTACACCCTGGAGTATAGTCCAGAGTCAAGCGCTTTCCTCGCCGCGCGAACGAGAGTTCCTGCGTTCAACCTCTCTTCCATTGCGCGGTGCCGCTAAACATCACAACGGACAAAAATTTATTGACACAGCCTTCTCTTTTGCCGATGAATTGCATTCGAACGAAGGCTCTACTTCCACACGCTGAATATTATTTAGGAGACGGCGAGTGGGAACCTGGCGAATTCAGAATTCGAGGTGGAGGCGGAGGGCGGGGACGAAGACGGGGCCGCGGTCGCGGTTGTAGCCGGGATTGGCGAGGTACTGGAAGTCGAAGGACGTGAAGACGCCGCGCCAGAGGTGGAGGGTGTAATACGTTTCGGCGATGTTTTCGCGGCCGTAGGTGAGGCGGCCATCGCCGAGAAGGAAGCCGCTGCCGCCGAGGGCGAGATATTGCTGGTGATCGCGGGAGATGCCGTTTGAAACGAAGGCGAGGCCAGCGCGATCGAATTTGCGATTCCAGCGTGCGCCCCTGGCGCCGAGGCCAAGTTCGAAGGTTTGGTCTACTTCGGTGTAGACGTAGGATTCGTGCTGGCCTTCATTCCATCCCCAGCGGCCGAAAAGGCCGAACCAATCGGTTAAAGGCTGTTCGAAATTGGCGGTGAAGCCGTATTTGACGGAAGAGGTGAGCGGGTGCGCGGTGATTTCCGGGACGGGCGTTGCGCCATTGAGGAAATTGGCGACGGCGGTGCTGTACGTGCCCATATTGGCGTGGTTGACGAAGGTGAGAAGGCGGAGAGTAGCTTCGCGATGCGAGAAGACGGAGCGGTGGAGTTCGAGCTCGATATTTTCGGCGCGGGCGCGGGAAAGATCGGCGTCGAGATGAATGCCGTTGGCGACCTTGGGCATGAGGGCTTCGCCGAAGCGCAAGGTCCAATGAAGATCGTGATATTCGACGATGGCGCCGAAGGTGAAGCCGCGCGTGTCGGCGGCGTAATCGTACGCGCCGTTGTTGTCGACGGTCCAATTCATGAACTGAAAATTGCTGTCGGTGCCGTAGGAATTGAGATCGAAAAAATCGGCCATGCTGAATTTGCCGAAGCGGAATTCGAGGCGGCGATCGGGAAGTTTGGAAAAGAGAGAAAAAGGAGTGCGATCGGAGTCCGGCTTGTGTTTGCTGAGCGAAATGATTTGATGCCACATGAGGCGCGCGACGTAAGGAGCTTTGCCGAGCGAGGGATTGCGGACGACGTCGAGATTGGTGAAGCCGGCAAGGCCGAGGGCTTCGCCGATGCCGTGGCCGCCGGTTTCCTGAATATCGCAGAGGAGTTCGGAAGAGCCGGTGAGGCGCAGGCCGGTGAAGAGAGTGAGGACGCGGGAAGTGGCGTCTTGCGCTTGCGGCGAAAGGCTGTTGCGGCCGCGATAAGGCGAATGAAAACCGGGATGCCACTGGGAAATGAAATTGGCCTGGCCGGAGAGCCAGAGGCGGCCCGATTCGGGATGAGGGAGGAGAGCGGGGGAATCGGGAGAGTCTTGTTGCGAGGCGTCCGGAGGAGGCGCGGAAGAATCCTGTTGCGCGAAGGACGGGAGTGCGGCGAGAAAGAGCAAATGGACGACGAGGAATGCGCGTAAAAGAGACGACGGAATTCGGCGAGAGGAAGAATGAAATTGGTATGCCAAGACATAATTATTTTACCGGGGTCGGCGCAAAATAAGAAATCGCGGAGAAAAAGGTTCGAGGGCGAGGTGAAGCGGAGAACAGACGCGGAAACGCGACGGCGCGAGGGAGGTATTTGGGGATAGAGGAAATAGAAGAAGAAGAAGGGCCGACTCGGAAGTCGGCCCCTACAACGGCGATGCGAGGGTTAGGTTTGGATGAGGGTTCAGAGGCCGGCTTCGGAAAGCCGGCCCTACAACGGCAAAAACGGCGGTCTGGTGAAGTGAGAGGGGCGTTTGTTGGTTGGTTGGCTGCATGGGCGGGGTTGGCCGCAAACGGAAAAAGAGGGCCGACTCGGAAGTCGGCCCTTACAATGGCGATGCGCGGGTTAGGCTTTGGTGACGCGTCAGAGGCCGGCTTCGGAAAGCCGGCCCTACAACTGCAAAAAACGGCGGTCTGGTGAAGTGAGAGGGGCGTTTGTTGGTTGGCGGGATGGGCGGTATGGGCCCCCACTTGAAGAAAAAGGGCCGACTCGGAAGTCGGCCCCTACAACGGCGATGCGATGGTTAGGTTTTGGTGACGCGTTAGAGGCCGGCTTCGGAAAGCCGGCGCTACAACGGCCGTTCGAATCTTGGCGCTCGAATGATCGAAGAGCGCTGCCCCTTCCAGGGTAAACAAGAGTGGCGACGCAGCTATTCGGCGGCGGCGTCGGCTTCGGTGGCTTCGTCGGCGTCTTTGCCCATGAAGTCGAGAGCGGCCGCTTCTTCGGCGGTGAGCTCGGCGGCTTCGGGAATGTCCTCGATGGGAGCGGGAGCGGGCACTTCCGTCAGCAACTGCAAGCTGCGGTAGTGCTCGAGACCGGTGCCGGCGGGGATGAGACGGCCCATGATGACGTTTTCCTTGAGGCCGCGGAGATAGTCGACTTTGCCGGCGACGGCCGCTTCGGTGAGGACCCTGGTCGTCTCCTGGAAGCTGGCGGCGGAGATGAACGAATCGGTGGAGAGCGAAGCCTTGGTGATACCAAGGAGGAGCGGACGGCCGGTTGCGGGGCGCATGCCTTCGCCGATGATGCGATCGTTTTCCTCGCGGAAGCGGAACTTGTCGACCTGTTCCTCGAGAAGGAAGTTGGTGTCGCCAACGTCTTCGACTTTGACCCAACGCATCATCTGACGAACGATGGTTTCGATGTGCTTGTCGTTGATGTTGACGCCCTGGAGGCGGTAGACCTCTTGAATGGCGTTGACGAGATAAGCCTGGGTGAATTTCTCGCCGAGGACGGCCAGCAAATCGTGAAGGTTGGAAGGACCGTCGATCAAAGCTTCGCCGGCCTTGACGTGTTCGCCTTCCTGCACGTTGATGTGGACGCCGCGAGGAATGGAGTATTCCTTGGTGGTCTTGCCGTCTTCGCTTTCGACGTAAATTTTGCGCATGCCCTTGGCGATTTCGCCGTAGCGGACGACGCCGTCAATTTCACCGATGACGGCGGGATCCTTGGGCTTGCGGGTTTCGAACAGTTCGACGACGCGCGGGAGACCGCCGGTGATGTCTTTCGTTTTGGTGGTTTCGCGCGGAATTTTGGCGAGAATGTCGCCGGGCTGAACGTCGTCGCCGTCTTTCACCATCAAGTGAGCGCGCGAGGGCATGAGGTACTTCTTTTTGTTTTTGCCCGCGTTATCGCGAATCAAGATGGCCGGCTGATGCTTTTCGTCGCCGGGAGGAAGAGTGACGACGTCTTGCGAAAGGCCGGTGACTTCGTCAACCTGCTCTTCGATGGTGACGCCGGGGCGAAGATCTTCGAAGCGAATGGTGCCGCCCGTTTCCGTGAGGATGGAGAAGGTGAAGGGATCCCATTCGGCGAGGATCTGGCCGTGGTTGACGGTGTCGCCGTCGGCGACGCGGAGACGCGCGCCGTAGACGACGTGATAGCGCTCTTTTTCGCGGCCCTTTTCGTCGACGATGGCGATGAGGCCGGAGCGATTCATGGCGATGGAAGCGCCGCCACGGCCTTCGACGAATTTGAGGTCGATGAATTTGATGGCGCCGTTGTTGCGCGCTTCGAGCGTGGAACGCTCGGAAACGCGGGTGGCGGTGCCGCCGATGTGGAAGGTACGCATGGTGAGCTGCGTGCCGGGTTCGCCGATGGACTGCGCGGCGATGACGCCGACGGCTTCACCAAGTTCGACCATGCGGCCGGAAGCGAGATTGCGGCCATAACAGAGGGCGCAAACGCCGCGGCGGGATTCGCAAGTGAGCACGGAACGGATGCGGACGCGCTCGATACCGGCGGCCTGCACGGAATTGGCGAGCTCTTCGGTGATTTCCTGGTTCACTTCGACGATGACGTGCGCTTCGAAGTCCTTGATTTTTTCGAGCGAAACGCGGCCCACGATGCGGTCGCGAAGCGGTTCGACTTCGACGCCGGCTTCGATGATGGGCTCGACGTAAATGCCTTCGCCGGTGCCGCAATCGAGTTCGTTGATGATGACGTCTTGCGCGACGTCAACGAGACGGCGGGTCAGATAGCCGGAGTCCGCGGTCTTGAGCGCGGTGTCGGCGAGACCCTTGCGAGCGCCGTGAGTGGAGATGAAGTATTCGAGCACGGTGAGGCCTTCGCGGAAGTTCGAAGTGATGGGAGTCTCCATGACTTCGCCGGAGGGCTTGGCCATGAGGCCGCGCATGCCGGAAAGCTGGCGAATCTGCTGCTTCGAACCGCGGGCGCCGGAGTCCGCCATGACGTAAACGGGGTTGATGACGCCTTCCTTGTCGTGACCTTCGAGCGCCTTGAACATTCCGTCGGCGACTTTTTCGGTGACGTCGCCCCAGATGGAAATGATTTTGTTGTAACGCTCGCCGTGGGTGATGGCGCCGTCGAGATATTGCTGCTGCACCTTGACGGCTTCTTTTTCGGCGTTTTCGACGAGTTTCACCTTGTCGCCGGGGATAACCATGTCGTCGATGCCGATGGAGATGCCGGACTTGGTTGCGTACGTGAAGCCGAGGGCCTTCAAGTGATCGAGCAGAACGACGGTGCTCTCGAGGCCAAAACGCAGGTAAGCGTAATAAACAAGCTGCTGAACGCCCTTCTTTTTGAGCAAGCCGTTGATGAAAGGCATGTGCGACGGCAAGTGCGAATTGAAGATGACGCGGCCGACGGTGGTCTGGATGAACTGACGCTCCATCTTGACCGGCTCGGTGTGAGTAACGTCCTGATTGTCGTACGCGCTGACGAGGTCGATGACTTCGCCGGTGTAACGAAGGCGAATGGGGGTAAGGAGTTCGACCTCACCGGCTTCGAGCGCGAGGCTGACGTCGTCGGCGGAGCCGAAGACGCGGCCTTCGCCCTTGGCGCCGGGCTTGTTCTTGGTCAGGTAATAGAGACCGAGAACCATGTCCTGCGAGGGAACGGCGAGAGGCAAGCCGTGCGCGGGAGAAAGAATGTTGCGCGAGCTGAGCATGAGCACGGAGGCTTCGACCTGGGATTCCGGCGAAAGCGGAATGTGCACGGCCATCTGGTCGCCGTCAAAGTCCGCGTTGAAGGCGGTGCAGACGAGCGGATGGATGCGAATGGCTTTGCCTTCGACGAGGACGGGTTCGAACGCCTGAATGCCGAGGCGATGCAGCGTGGGAGCGCGGTTGAGCATGACGGGATGTTCGCGAATGACGTCTTCGAGAATGTCCCAAACGACGGCTTCCTGCTGTTCGACCATTTCCTTGGCTTGCTTGATGGTGGTGCAGTGGCCGAGGGCTTCGAGCTTGTGATAGATGAAGGGCTTGAAAAGTTCGAGCGCCATCTTCTTGGGCAAACCGCACTGGTGAAGCTTGAGCTCCGGGCCGACGACGATGACGGAACGGCCGGAATAGTCCACGCGCTTGCCGAGGAGGTTCTGGCGGAAACGGCCCTGTTTGCCCTTGAGCGTATCGGACAAGGATTTGAGCGGACGATTGTTGGTTCCGCGCAGAACGCGGCCGCGGCGTCCGTTGTCGAAGAGAGCGTCAACGGCTTCCTGGAGCATGCGCTTTTCGTTGCGGACGATAACGTCCGGGGCGCGAAGTTCCATGAGCTTCTTCAAGCGGTTGTTGCGGTTGATGACGCGGCGATAGAGATCGTTCAAATCGGAAGTGGCGAAGCGGCCACCGTCCAGAGGAACAAGCGGACGAAGTTCGGGCGGAAGCACGGGGATGACGTCCAAAATCATCCATTCGGGCTTGTTGCCGGACTTGCGGAAGGCTTCGAGAACCTTGAGGCGCTTGGCGAACTTGATGCGCTTTTGCAGCGAAGGATCCGTCTTCATTTTTTCGCGGAGCTCTTCGGAAAGCTTGTCGACTTCGACGCGGCGGAGAAGTTCCTTGATGGCTTCGGCGCCCATTTTGGCGACGAACTGGCCGGGATATTCCTGCGCGAGCTTGCGATATTCCTCTTCCTGAAGGACCTGACGCTCCTTGAGGACGGCGACTTCGTTGGGATCGACGACGACGAAGGCTTCGAAATAGAGGATGCGCTCGAGATCGCGCATGGAGATATCGAGCAAATAGCCGATGCGGCTGGGCAGGCCCTTGAAGAACCAGACATGCGAGCAGGGCGAAGCCAGCTCGATATGGCCGAGGCGTTCGCGGCGGACTTTGGAGAGCGTGACTTCGACGCCGCACTTATCGCAGATGACGCCGCGATGCTTCATGCGCTTGTATTTGCCGCACAAGCACTCCCAATCGGTGACGGGGCCAAAAATCTTGGCGCAGAAAAGGCCGTCGCGCTCGGGCTTGAAGGTGCGGTAGTTGATGGTCTCCGGCTTGGTAACTTCGCCGTGAGACCAGGAGCGAATTTTTTCCGGACTCGCCAGAGAGATGCGGATGGAATCGAAATCGGCGATCAGACTGGCGCGATCATACGGGCTGCTGCGATACAAGGTTGTTTCCTCCCTCCCTGGCTTTCGCCAGGGCTGCGGACCGTTGCGTTAACAGCGGTCCGGCTGAGAACCCAAAAAAAACTCTTCGTGCTTACCGCTTGCCAAGCACTGCCGGGACGAAAGTCCCTGCGCTACACAAACCGTTTCGGCACCTGCAATCTTGCCAAGCACCGGGCACGATATATCGTGCCCCTACTTCCGGAAAGGGGCGGCCGCCGCGGCGGGCACCCCGAACCGGAAGCAATCAGTCGGCGGCTTTTTCGGCCGGCTTTTGGCGCTTCATGAGTTCGACGTCGAGGCAGAGAGACTGCAATTCCCTGACGAGAACGTTGAACGATTCCGGCACGCCCGGCTCGATGCCCGGCTCGCCCTTGACGATGGCCTCGTAAATTTTCGCGCGGCCGTACACGTCGTCGGACTTTGCCGTAAGCAATTCCTGCAGGATGTGCGCGGCGCCATACGCTTCGAGCGCCCAAACTTCCATTTCGCCGAAGCGCTGGCCGCCGAACTGCGCCTTGCCGCCGAGCGGCTGCTGCGTGATGAGCGAGTATGGGCCGATGGAACGCGCGTGAATCTTGTCGTCGACGAGGTGCGAGAGCTTGAGCATGTAGATGTAGCCGACGGTAACCGGCTGATCGAACATGTCTCCCGACATGCCGTCAAACAAGTTGATTTTGCCGGCGTGGGGCAAGCCCGCGACTTCGAGCAAGTGGCGGATTTCCGGTTCGCGCGCGCCGTCGAAAACGGGCGTGGCGAAGGGAATGCCGTCCCTGAAGCCTTCGGCCATTTCGAGAAGTTCATCGTCGTCGAGCTTGGCGATGGACTTGTAAATGGCGGTTTCGGTGAAGACTTCCTTGAACCAGCGGCGAAGCGCTTCGGCGCGAACTTCCTTGCTGAGAAGACGCTTCAAGCTGTTGCCGAGTTCCTTGCCGGCCCAGCCGAGGTGCGTTTCGAGAATCTGACCGACGTTCATACGAGAAGGAACGCCGAGCGGATTCAAAACGATCTCGACGGGAGTGCCGTCCGGCATATAGGGCATATCTTCATCGGGGACGATGCGCGCGATGACGCCCTTGTTGCCGTGACGGCCGGCCATCTTGTCGCCGATGGAAAGCTTGCGCTTCATGGCGATATAGACCTTGACGAGCTTGATGACGCCCGGAGGCAGTTCATCGCCCTTCTTCAGCTTTTCCTTGCGCTCGTCGGTGATCTTGCGCAGAACGTCGATCTGGCGCGAGGTCATTTCCTCGATCTCTTCGATTTTTTCTATCAGAAGAGGATCTTTTTCGTTGAGCTTGAGGCGTTTGAGATTGCGCGTGGAGATTTTTTCAATGAGGTCGCGCGTAAGCTCGACGCCCTTGGTCAAGAGGCGCTTATTGGTTTTTTCGTCGTGCAAATCGGCCTGGAGAATTTTTCCGCCGAGCAGATCCGAAAGGCGCTTGAGGCGCTCGTCGGTCAGGATGCGGATTTCGTCCGCAAGGTTCTTTTCCAGTTTGAAAACTTGCGAAGCTTCGATGGCCTTGTGGCGTTCGTCCTTTTCTCCGCCCTTGCGGGTGAAGATCTTGACGTCGACGATGGTGCCTTCGATGCCCGGCGGGCAATAGAGAGACGCGTCGCGCACGTCGCCGGCTTTTTCGCCGAAGATGGCGCGAAGAAGTTTTTCTTCCGGCGTGAGCGTGGTTTCGCCCTTGGGAGTGACCTTGCCGACGAGGATGTCGCCGGGTTTCACAACCGCGCCGATGCGGATGACGCCGCTTTCGTCGAGATTGCGGAGGAACGATTCGCTGATGTTTGGAATATCGCGGGTGACTTCTTCGGGACCGAGCTTGGTATCGCGCGCTTCGATTTCGTACTCCTCGATGTGAATCGAGGTGTAGTAATCGTCCTTGACGAGCTTTTCGCTGACGAGGATGGCGTCTTCAAAGTTGTAACCGCGCCAGGGCACGAAGGCCACGAGGACGTTGCGGCCGAGAGCGAGTTCGCCGCGGTCGGTGCAAGGGCCGTCCGCGAGGACCTGAGCCTTCTTGACGCGATCGCCGACGCGAACGAGCGGCTTCTGGTTGATGCAAGTGTTCTGGTTCGAACGCTTGAACTTGGTGAGCGTGTAAATGTCCGCACCGACTTCGCGGCTGAGCACGCCGGAGTGATCGGATTCGACGCGAACGATGATGCGTTCGGAGTCCACCTGATCGACGATGCCGTCGCGCTTGCAAAGGACGACCGCGCCGGAATCGCGCGCGGTGACGCGCTCCATGCCGGTGCCGACGAGCGGAGCTTCTCCGCGAATCAGCGGAACGCCCTGGCGCTGCATGTTGGAACCCATGAGGGCGCGGTTGGCGTCGTCGTTTTCAAGGAACGGAATCAAGCTGGCGGCGACGGAGACGAGCTGCTTTGGCGAAACGTCGACGTAATCGACTTCTTCGCGGTTCTTCAAAACGAAGTTGCCGGCTTGACGGCAGTTGACGAGTTCGGTGGTGATGCGGCCTTTTTCGTCGAGCGCGACGTTGGCCTGCGCGACAACGTATTTGTCTTCTTCCCAAGCGGAAAGATAGAAGCAATACGGTTCGTAGACGACTTTGCGGCGCTTGAGCTCGTCGTTGAGCTCTTCGACGCGGTCTTTTTCGATGATTTCGCCGGCCTTGAATTCACTGTCGCCGGCATTGACGACCTGCACGTAATCGATGCAGCGGCCGCCTTTCACTTTGCGGTACGGCGACTCGATGAAACCGTAGTCGTTGATGCGCGCAAAGCAGGAGAGCGAGCTGATGAGGCCGATGTTCGGGCCTTCCGGGGTTTCAATCGGGCAGATGCGGCCGTAATGGGTTGGGTGAACGTCGCGGACTTCGAAACCAGCGCGTTCGCGCGAGAGACCGCCCGGTCCAAGCGCGGAAAGACGGCGCTTGTGGGTGATTTCGCTGAGCGGATTGGTCTGGTCCATGAACTGGCTGAGCTGCGACGAGCCGAAGAATTCGCGGATCGCGGCCATGACGGGCTTGGCGTTGACGAGATCGTGCGGCATGGCCGTGGACATTTCCTGATACACGCTCATCTTTTCCTTGATGGCGCGTTCCATGCGGACGAGGCCGATGCGGAACTGGTTTTCGAGCAGTTCGCCGACGGCGCGAACGCGGCGATTGCCGAGGTGGTCGATATCGTCGACGACGCCGATGTTCTTGCGCAGCTTGAGCAAATACTTGATGGCGGCGACAAAGTCCGGCGATTCGAGCGTGCGATTATCGAGCGGCGTATCGAGGCCGAGCTTGATATTGAACTTCAAGCGGCCGACGCGGCTGAAATCGTACTTGCGCGGATCGAAGAACATGCCGCGGAAAAGATTCGTGGCGGTTTCAAGCGTCGGAGGATCGCCCGGACGAAGCTTGCGATAAATTTCGATGAGCGCTTCCTTGGAAGAGCGGATCGAATCTTTATCGAGCGTGCGCGAGAGAACCACGCCGATGTCGTCGCGCTCGGGAAAGAAGACGTCGACTTCCGTGATGCCGCCTTCGGCAAAAGCCTGCCAAAGATCGGCGGTGAGGGGCTTATTGGCTTCGAGCAAAACTTCGCCGGTTTGGCGATTGACGACGTCGGCGACGGAATAGGCGCCTTCGAGATCGGCGAGCGCCGCGCGGACTTGCGAGATTTTCGCCTTGATGAGTTCCTTCAGAAGATTGTCGTTGATGCGCTTGTGCGCGCCGACGATGACTTCTTCGGATTTCGGATTCTTGATTTCGTGAGTGAGCTTGCGGTCCACGAGACCGGGCGAAACGTTCCAGAAGAGGTCCTTGTCGCGCAGCGAGATGCGCTCGACCTGATAGAAGGTGCGAAGGATGTCTTCATTGGACTTCATGCCGAGCGCGCGCAAGAAAATGGAGCCGAGGAATTTGCGCTTGCGGTCGATGCGGACGTAAAGAATGTTCTTGGAGTCGTACTCGAATTCCACCCACGAGCCGCGATACGGGATGATTTTGCCGAGGAAGTAGCTGCGATTGTTGGCGGATTCGAAAAAGACGCCGGGCGAACGGTGCAACTGGCTGACGATGACGCGTTCGGTGCCGTTGATGATGAAGGTGCCGTTCTCGGTCATCAGCGGGATGTCGCCGTAGAAAACTTCCTGTTCCTTGATGTCGCGAATGGTTTTCGCGCCGGAGTCCGGATCTTTGTCGTAGATGGTGAGGCGAATGGTGACCTTGAGCGGGGCGGAATACGTCATGCCGCGCTCCTGACATTCGTTCACGTCGTACTTGAGTTGCATGGCGACGGGATCGCCGCACTTGTTGCAGAAGGTCGGAGTATTTTTGTTGAAGGTGCCGCACTTGTGGCAGATGACGTCGCCGGTCTGATACGGATTGGTGACGACGCTCGCGCCGCAATTGCGGCAGGTGGCGCGGAGGTGGTGCAGGCCCTTCAAGTTGCTGCACTTGCACTCCCAGTTGCCGATGGCGTAATCCACGAATTCAAGCTGAGACATTTCGCGGAAATCGCGGATCGGAAACACGCTGGTGAACACGGATTGAAGCCCGCCGTCGTCGCGCTCGCTTGGCAGCAGATCCATTTGCAGAAAGCGCTGATACGACTTCATCTGGACTTCAATCAGGTTGGGAATTTGAATCGCGCTCTGGATTTTTGCGAAATCCAGCCGCTGACGTTCCCGGACGTGCTGATTGCTGTTCGACATGCGTGGTTTACCTCGTTAACCTTAGGCGGCTGTAAGTACAGCCGACAATTTCGGGCAAAAAATACGACGAGAGGAGAAGAGACAAATAGCCGCGATGCGAAGCGAGTTGCCCGAACTCGATACGCACACGGCCACAGGCGGTCCCGAAGGGACGCGGGAAATTGTAGAAATACCCAGCCTCGACTTGCGTAATGAAATCCTTTGGCGCGGCCTCTCCGCCCATGGAGGCCACGCCACGATTCAGAACGGCAAACGTTCATCGAGCCGGAGACCGCGGGGCAGCCGCAGCCGCCGGCAAAAGCAAAGGAGCAGGCCGAACGACTGGCAGCGGGCCAGTTTGAATTTTCTCGCGCACGGCGACGAAGCAAGAAAATTCAAACCGGCCCACCGCCGGATGCTTACTTGACTTCGACCTTGGCGCCGGCCTCTTCGAACTTCTTCTTGATCGCGGCCGCTTCGTCCTTGTTCACGCCTTCCTTGACGGTCTTGGGAGCGCCGTCAACGAGGTCCTTGGCTTCCTTCAAGCCGAGGCTCGTGACTTCGCGAACGGCCTTGATGACGTTGATCTTGTTGCCGCCCACGTCGGTGAGCACGACGGTGAATTCCGTCTTCTCTTCCGCCGGGGCCGCCGCCGCCGCGCCGCCGCCGCCAGCCGCCACGACCGTAGCCGCCGCCGCCGACACGCCAAAGGCTTCTTCCATTTTCTTAACGAGGTCGGACGCTTCCAGAAGCGTCAAACCCTTGATTTCATCCAGAATCGTTTCCACTTTCGACATGACTGCCAGTTCTCCTCTCAAAGAACGAAATTAAATTTTTTCTGCTTCGCGCCAGACGAGCCGGCGCGAAGCAAAACCCTTACGAACTAAACTTGTTGGCCTTGACCGCTTCGTTGACCGTGACGGCCAGGTTGCGTGGCAAAGCGTTGAGCGCGGTGGCGATGCGCGTCGCGGGAGCGTTGAGCAGGAACATGATCTTGCTGATCAACTCTTCCTTCGACGGCAGGTTCGCGAGCTGCTTGATTTCCGCGATCGAAATCACGCGGCCTTCGACGACACCGGCTTTGAACTGAAAGGCCGGAACGTCTTTGGCGATTTTGGTGAGGGCCTTGGCCAGCGCGACGGGATCGGCGTCCGTGTACGCGATGGAGTTTGTGCCGCTCAAATTCTTCAAAAGGCTTTCGGCGGGAGTTCCCTGCCCCGCGCGCTCGGCCAGAGTGTTCTTGACGACCTTGTACTTGCCGCCGACGGCCTGCACGGCGCGGCGGAGCTTGGTGTCGTGTTCGACGGTGATGCCCTGAAAGGTCGAAAGAATGACGGTCGACACTTTGGCCAGTTCCGTTTTCAGTTTGTCGAGGTCTTGCTGTTTTTCGCTGCGCTTTTTCATGATCCGGTTTCCTTCGATTCCTTATGCCGCAGCCGCGACGGCGGTTTCCGCTTCCGCCAGATCGATCCCGATGGCGGGACCCATGGTGGAAGTGAGGGTAATTTTCTTGACGTACTTGCCTTTGGCCGCCGCGGGCTTGGCCTTCACAACGGCGGTGATGACGGCATGCGCGTTTTCGGCAATGTTCGCTGCCTCAAACTTGATTTTGCCGACCGGGCAGTGAACGATGCCCGCTTTGTCCACGCGGAATTCGACTTTGCCGGCCTTGGTTTCCTTGATGGCCTTGGTGACGTCCATGGTGACGGTGCCGGTCTTCGGATTCGGCATCAAACCGCGGGGACCCAGAACTTTGCCGAGCTTGCCGGCGGACTTCATCATGTCGGGCGTGGCGATGACGGCGTCGTAATCGGTCCAGCCTTCCATGATTTTCTGCACCATTTCGTCGCCGCCGACGAAATCCGCGCCGGCATCCTGCGCTTCGCGCTGTTTTTCGCCGCTGGCAAGGACAAGGACGCGCACGCTTTTGCCGAGGCCGTGCGGCAGAACGACGGTGCCGCGAACAACCTGATCGGAGTGCTTGGGATCGACGCCAAGATTGATGGCGAGTTCCACGGTTTCATTGAACTTCGTGTGATGCGTCTTCTTGATGAGCTCGGATGCGTCACTGAGCTTGTACGGGCGCGGTTCCACCAGCTTGCGCGCCTTCTCGATGTGCTTGCCGGCTTTTTTCAGTTTTGCCATTTCGACTGCTCTCCAGCGATCTTTTTTCGCCCGATGATTCGTTAGGCTTCCACGACGTCCAGACCCATGTTGCGCGCCGTGCCCATGACGGTACGGACGGCCGAGTCCAGATTGGTGGTGTTGAGATCGACAAGCTTGATCTTTGCGATTTCCGTGACCTGCTTCTTGGTGACTTTGCCGACTTTGTTGCGATTCGGCTCGGGCGAACCCTTGGCGATGCCTGCGGCGCGCAGCAAAAGAACAGATGCGGGCGGCGTCTTAAGGATGAAAGTGAAGCTGCGATCGGTGTAGACGGTGACGAGGACGGGGAAAATCATTCCGTCCGGTTCTTTGGCGGTCTTGGCGTTGAACTGTTTGCAGAAATCCATGATGTTCAAACCATGGGGACCGAGCGCGGTGCCGACGGGCGGCGCCGGCGTGGCCTTGCCCGCGGGCAATTGGAGCTTGATGGTCGTTTGTACTTTCTTTGGCGGCATGTTCCCTTTACCTCAAAACCCTTTTGAAAATTTCAATCCTGCCAAACACTACGGGGCTAAAGCCCCTCGACTACACAGACCAAACAAATCAACCGAGCTTTTCGACGCTGGCGAAATCGAGTTCGACCGGCGTCGAGCGGCCAAAAATCGTTACGGAAACTTTCAAGCGGCTATGGTCGTTGTCGATCTCCTCGACCGTGCCGTTGAAATTCGCAAACGGGCCGTCCACGATGCGGACCTGCTCATTGCGTTCGTACACAACCTTGGGCTTCGGCCGATCCTGCGGCGTGTGCACGCGGTTGATGATGCCGTCCACTTCCGCTTCCGTAAGCGGAGAAGGCGAAGTGGCCGAACCGACGAAACCGGTGACGCGCGGCGTGTTGCGCACGATGTGCCAGGTATTTTCGTCGAGATCCATTTCGACGAGCACATAACCCGGATACGACATGCGCGAAGAGACGACCTTCTTGCCGCCGCGAACCTCCACGACGTCTTCCATGGGAATCAGGACGCGGCCAATCTGATCCTGCAGATTGAACGCCGCCACGCGGCTTTCCAGGCTTTCTTTCACTTTCTTCTCAAAGCCCGAGTAGGTATGGATGATGTACCACTGCATTGCCATGTGCGCCCAAACCCCTTTTATGCGTGAAAAACTTTTAAGACGTAATCGAGACCTTTTTGCGCAAGCCATTCGACGATGGCCAGATACACGCCGAAGAACGCGACGGTGGCGATGACCACGCCGGTCGTCGACGTGACATCGTCGCGGCTCGGCCAAGTGACTTTTTTCAGCTCAACGCGAACGTCGTGAAAAAATTCCGTCGTGTTTTGCACCGAGCCGCTTACGCGCTGTTGCAGTTCCGATGGTTGTTTTTCTTCTTCCACCTTAGCCACCTGCGTTGCCATGCGACCTCGTTCCTTCGACCCGTACCGCCTTGCTAAAACTCTGGCAGGGGAGGAGGGATTCGAACCCCCATACCCGGTTTTGGAGACCGGAGTCCTAACCGTTGGACGACTCCCCTAAAAGCTAAACCGGCCCTTGCCCCGCCGCCAAAAACAGACGGCAGTTACTTCACTTCCTTGTGCGGAGTGTGCTTGCGGCACGAATTGCAAAACTTCTTGGTCTCCAGGCGCTCGGAGTGCTTCTTTTTATTTTTCGTCGTTGTGTAGTTGCGATTTTTGCAATCGCCGCACTGCAACGTGATGATTTCCCGCATGAGTCAATTCTCTTTTCTTAAAAACTTTTTTGCCGCGAACCGCAAAAACTATTCCACGATTTCGGTGACGGCGCCGGCGCCGACGGTGTGGCCGCCTTCGCGGATGGCGAAGCGCAGCCCTTTTTCGAGCGCGACCGGCGTGATCAAGGTCACTTCGCAGCTCACGTTGTCGCCCGGCATCACCATTT
>Ga0209166_10001576_pt1 | contig 18708 bp, 17 predicted proteins | sample Coa_R1_3_FD_187151 | JGI IMG/M metagenome (GOLD analysis project Ga0209166, IMG submission 187151) | Surface soil microbial communities from Centralia Pennsylvania, which are recovering from an underground coalmine fire - Coalmine... | ecosystem: Environmental > Terrestrial > Soil >... | reverse complement strand
GGGCAGCGCCGTACCCGCAAGCTGGTGGATGGCACGCTCGATCTGGTTACGCGTGCTTTCGAGCTGGCTACTGCCCCGGTCTTGCAGCCCATTTTGAAACCTATCCGCAAACGAGTAATGGCTTTGTTGACCGAGGCCGGATTGGCTCCGAACCCGGTTTAGACGGATTTTTCACCACAAGAGACACAGAGGTAAAGATTGAGAATTGAGAGGAGAAAAGATAAATGACTCACGCAGCAGCAATTCAGCACAAGCACTGGTTCCCAGCCGTTGACCCCCAGGACCGGCCGTCGGCTTGGTGGTACTTTGGCCGTGCGGTTTATGTAAGCCGGCGCGACTACCGCAAGATCTTCTTCGTCTTTCTTGCCGCGGGAATTCCGCTGGGAGCGGTTGGAGTCCTGCTGCACAAGCTGGTCTTCCTGCGTGCGGCCTATGGCCTGGCGGCCGTTGGAATCATGATGCTGATTTATTCGCTGATTGGCCTGTATCGCATGTATGGCCATCCGGCGGTGAAATATCTGCGCCAGCTTTTGAAACTTGGCGAAGTAGAAGGCGCGGTCACGATTGCGGACTTGCACATCGGGACATATCGCCATGCCTTTACCTTGAACCAGCTTTTGCCGCAAGCCCAGATTTATTCGGTGGATTGCTGGAACGCGGAAGGAGAGCCGCCTGAGGCTGCCGTACAGGATGTCCGCGACCTGGAAGCGCCGCCGCGCTCAGAGTCGCGCATTGCTCCGTTGCGGGCGGCTGACTTCCTGGTTCCCCTCGAGGACGGGAGCTGCGACGTGGTCGTCTTCGGCTTCGGTACACATGAGGTGCCAACCGGCGGCCCGCGGGAAATACTATTCAGCGAGGCCATCCGCATTCTGAAGCCGAAAGGGAAGCTGCTTCTCTTTGAGCATGGCTTCGACTTTCACAATTACCTGATCTTTGGCCCTGTCATCGGACACGTAACCCGCCTCAACCAATGGATGAAGTTTATTCAGGATCGCTTTGACAATGTTCGGTATCAACGCAGTTCACATGCGGTGGATTTGATTGCGGGGGTGCGTCGTGGCTAACAACATCGATGTCGAAAAGACTTCCGTCAAACAAATAGAAGCCAGGCCAATTGCAAATCCCGACGTAATTATCATTGGTGGCGGCATTGCGGGTTTGGCGGCTGCGCTGCGCTGTCAGGACCGCGGCCTGACCCCGCTGGTCCTCGAAGCCGACGTCAGAGTTGGCGGACGCATGACCACCGATCGCATCAATGGCTTTCGCATCGACCGCGGCGTGACGCTATTAGGGAAGAAATTTACCCGTATGAGGAGCCTGGCCCGCCGCCTTGGCCTGGGTAGCCGCATGCACGATGGCGGCTTCAAATTAGGATTGCAAGATGGCGGCAAAGTCCGCTCGTTTCGCGACCGCCGGCCTGATGATCTGTTGCGCGATTCCGGACTCACCTGGCAAGCCAAGCGCGCGTCATTGCGCTTCTTTCTCGACCTCTGCCGCAATCAGACCAGGCTGGCCCACGGCCAGAGCCCGCGCGCACTGCACCTGGACCGCGAAAACGTGGCCCAATATCTGGCTCACAGTGGCAGCGGCGGGTCTGAGCTGCTGACCCGCTTCTTTGAGCCCAGCATGTGCGGGCCGGTGGGAGGCTCGGTGGCCAATCTCTCCGCCGAAATTTTCTTTCAGACCATCCGCAATACTCTGGCCGCGGGCTTCTGGGGCGTGGATGATGGCGTGGACCTCATTCCCGAGGCAATCGCAGCGCAGGTTCCCGTGCAGACGCACGCTCATGTGATTCAGGTCCGCCACAAGGGAGCAATGATTACCGTCGAGGCCCTGGTCGAAGGCCGGCCGCGGCGCTACACCGTTCGCGGATGCATCTTTGCCATCCCCGGCCATCTCGTGCCGGCATTGTGTCCTGATCTTCCCCAGTGGGTGGCGCAGCCGCTCAGCCACACCCGCTACGCCAGCATGGCCAACGCGCATGTAGCGCTGCGCAAGCCTCCACGGGCTGCTTACAGTGGTTACGGGTTCGCCAGCGAGCGTATGGATGGCGTCCAGGCACTCGAGTTTGAACATCTGCGCTCTCCCTTTCTGTGTCCGCAAGGAACAGGAATGATCTCCATCTACTACAAACAGACCCCGACATTCCCAGTCATCGCCTCCAGCGACGATGCCCTGCGCACCAGCGCCATACAGCTTATGCGCCGCACCTTTCCCGATATCGCCAACGACATTCTGTTCGTACATCTGGTCCGCTGGCCGGCAGGGATTGCACTGTTCCCAGCCGGGCGCCTGACGGAAATGGCAACCCTGCGCAGCAAGCTGGCCGAGTGGAATACGCCGCTCGATTTCTGTGGAGATTATCTCGATGGACTTTCCAGCGAAGGCGCACTGTGCACTGGCGAGCAAGCCGCCGACCGCATGGTTGCACGGTTGAATGAATATCGTCCGCTGGATCGCATGGTTTCACGTCTGGCCGGCTGCGCGTAGAAGCAGTTGCCAGTGTTCAGTTGCCGGTTGCCAGTTCACTTGCGCAAGGGCGTAGTTGTCAGGGCACCGATTTATGAGCCTACCCTGAGCGGAGCCGAAGGGTGCCATACGAGATGTAAATACATTCGGCTTTAGCGCTGAGGTGAAAAGAATCTGCTAAGGAGGCCTGAAATGAACACAACAAACGAGCCAAAAAAAACGAATGGTCCTACCAAATCCCAATGGGTACTGGCGGCTGTCATTTTGGGGATCACGATCTCTGTCGTGCTTTATAAAATTCTGGTCTGGCAGCATCTGGAGCAAACTTCGGCACTCTTCATCGGCATTCCTTCCGTTCTGGCCATGATTCTTGCCCTCACCCCGCGCTCCGAGACCGTGATCGGCTTGATTTGTAAAACTATGGCTATCGCTCTACTCATGTCCGGAATATTTCTGGGTGAAGGCTTTATCTGCATTCTGATGGCATCGCCTATCTTCTTCGCCATCGGAATTTTAATTGGCGTGATTATCAATGCAGTGAGAAAACCTGAACACCAGAAATGGCCGGGCACAAATGCAACCTGCCTTGTGCTCATAGGTGCGTTTACCGGCATGTCGTTTGAGGGTACGAGCGCAAAATTGTCATTCCCGCAACAGGAAGAAGTCGCGGTAACTAGGAATCTACCGATCAACGCGGCGGCGATTGAGAATAGTCTGGCGTCCACGCCTGATTTTAGTCAGCAACTTCCGGTTTTTTTACGCTTGAAATTTCCTCGTCCGGTCGAAGCTCATGGCGCCGGTCTGAACCTTGGCGACCGCCGCACCATTCATTTTGCCGGAGGCGAAGGCAAGCCCGGAGATCTGGTGATGGAGGTGGTGCAGCACTCGCCTGGCCACGTCCGCTTTCATGCCGTATCTGACCACAGCAAAATTGCCCATTGGATGACCTGGGAAGATGCCGATGTGAGCTGGAAAGAAGTTGCGCCCGGGCAGACGAAGGTGGAGTGGAAGATCCGCTTTCGCCGCGAGCTGAGTCCGGCGTGGTATTTCGGCCCGTGGGAGCGTTATGCTGTGCGTTTGGCCGCCGGGTATTTGATTGATACGGCAGCAACGCCGCAACGAAAGCAGTTTTCACCACGGAGACACTGAGACACGGAGAAAAGCTTGATCGATCGCGTCTTACTAATTCGCGCTGCGTGTCTCTACCTGCCTTTGAGTGGGGCAGTGGCTGTGTGGTTCTGGCGGCGGCCAGCGCGCAGCGAAGTCACAGGCGTATTCATGGCATGCATTTGGAATGCTGCGCTGTTGCCGGTGCTGCACCTGGCTGCGTTCCATTTTGGATGGTGGAGCTTCCACGCCCAGGGCGGGCTCATGCTCGGCTTTCCTGTGGATCTTTACCTGGGATGGATATTGCTCTGGGGCATTATTCCCACCCTAGCCTTTCGCCGGACCAATCTCGCCATCGTTGCACTCATTTTCTTTGCTCTCGATTTTCTGTTCATGCCGCAAGCCGCTCCCGTGGTGAAGCTTGGTAACGACTGGCTTCTGGGCGATCTCGCCGGCATTCTGCTGTGTCTTATGCCTTCGCAACTGCTGGCCCGCTGGACACGTGACCAACGCCATCTTTATGCGCGTGTGCTGCTACAGGTAATTATTTTTTCCATTCTGCCTATGGGCATATTGCCGGCTGTCATCCTGGAGCAAACCCACAAAACCTGGCTGCCTTTGCTCGCCATGCCCGGATGGCGAATCAGTCTGTGGTTCCAGGGGTTCATGCTTCCCGGAGTGCTGGGTCTGAGCGCGGTGCAGGAGTTCGCGCAACGCGGCGGAGGCACTCCCATTCCCTATGATCCGCCTCGCAGGCTGGTGACCAGTGGAGCCTACGCCTATGTTCGCAATCCCATGCAACTCTCGGCGATGACAGTTCTCTTGCTTCTCGGGATCGTGTTGCGCAGTTATTGGATCGCAGCCGCAGCAGTCATGGCGCACATTTACAGCGCCGGCCTCGCTGCCTGGGATGAAGGGGACGACCTCGCCGAACGTTTCGGCTCGCCGTGGAAGCGTTACCGCATGCAGGTGCGGAACTGGTGGCCGCGCTGGAAGCCCTGGTACACAACGGCCGCTTTTCAGGAGAGCACTCCACCGGCAAGAATCTATATCTCCCAGACCTGCGGGATGTGCAATCAGGTCGCCGGCTTCCTGCGCCGTCGCAATCCCGCTGGACTTGAGATTCTACCGGCAGAACAACATCCAGATCGCAGCCTCAGGCGCATGACCTACGATCCAGCAGACGGAGGTGCGTCCGAGCAGGGAATTGCCGCCTTGGCTCGCGCCCTGGAGCATATTCACCTCGGATGGGCTTTTTTGGGCTTCGCTATACGGTTACCTGTGATCTGCCAAACCTTGCAGTTGATAGTGGATAGTTGCGGCGGTGGAGAACGTGAAGTTGCTTCTGCGGTTTGCCGCAATCATCGGGTGGAGACATAAACGCTACGTAGTAGCAAAATCTATCAGTAAGCCATTGGCAGAACAAGGCCATCTTCCGAACGTGGGCCGCACACTTCAACGAACATAAGGCCTCTATTTTCGATACTCTCACATATCAGGTTTACGCAACAGCGGCCACAGACTGAATAAGGCGGGCGGTTTCCCCATTGAAGTAGCGTCTCTGAAAGACCTTCAGAGAACAGTTTGTCCTGATTGTTGAGCTGGAGTCCGCTGGAGGTTAACCAGAGAAAGTTCGCTTTAGCTCCGCAGTGATGGCAGGAGTCTTGCATCCTTGAAAGCAACGCGCCTGCGTCCTCCATTAGCCTGCAATCTTTCCATTTGCTGCCTGGCTGGAAAACGTAGCATGGCAGGTTGGCAGCAGGATCAATCACAAGTGCTCGCGCACCAAATTGCTCGTAGTCGTTGGCTAGTTTTGCTTTGAGGCAGTTTAGGCAGAGGCGGGTAATGTCCTTCATGGCTGACTCCGCCTGAATGGAATACCCGAATCCTGATGGCGCCCCACAGTTGACGCAAAATGCGGGTTTCCTATGCCTGCTGACATAAGCAATCATCCAAACAACAGCAATGATTACGGCGCCCAGCCCTGCCAACAACAGAGTAAGCATAACGTCCCCGTTAAGCAAAAGAAGTGTACACCGGCTTGCTGCCGGGAAGCAGCTTCAGCGGCTCTTGACCCACTGGCAAAGAGTGTCACGATCCGCCTTTGTAAGCACGGCGTTGCGGTGAATCAACGTGTAATCGGATGGAGGCATATCGCCGCCGCCCACCATCTCGCAGATTCCATCAAGCCTGTCCTGCTTTTGCTTATCGGTGTAAGCCGCCCATTCGGAGAGGTCCATTTTGTGGCGGCCGCCATGCACATCGCTTGCGACCAGCCAGGAAGCCGGAGCTACGTGGCTATACCATGGCCAATGGGTTTCGTCAGTGTGGCAATCCTTGCAGGAGCGCTGCAGAATGGACTGTGCGTTAGGCGGCACCGTCGCAGTCGCATAGATGGTCCTCGACGGATCTATCGGAGGATTCGTCTTATCCACAGGAAAAAACTGTGCGCCAATCAGAAACACCACTACCGCTATACCGAGCCACTTGAAGGGTTTCATTGCGTCTCCATTGGGTTATCAGGATTGATTTTTTAAATATAGCAAGCCGGAAGTAATGAGCAATCAGAAATAGCCATCCTCGTAACCGGTCATCGGCAATTCGAGTCTCTCAATCTGGTTGTCCCTGAAGGAAGACTGCTGGGTGCAATCGGGATTTGGGCACTTCAATATCCATCGGTCCCCGGTATCCATCTCGGTCTGTCCGCGCTTCAGCAGACTATATTTGCCGCAAGCCGGGCATTTTATACAAGCAACTAATCCCATAGCATTTCGTTCAGAACGATAGCTAATTGTAGGCTAAGGTTCCTGCTTTGGCGTTGCCAATATTGGATCACCTATTTTTTCTCTTCCAGCTCAGCCCAGCGGGCATAAAGCGAATCCAGGGTCTTTTGTGCCGCTTCCATCTCGGCATGCGCGGTCAGCAGCCGCGGACCGTCACTCGAAATTGCCGGGTCTTCCAGTTGGGCGCGGCTGGCGTTCAGCGCCTGCTCGGCCTCGGCGATGCGCTGCTCGATGCCGGCATATTCGCGGGCTTCAAGGTAGGAAAGTTTTTTGGGCTTTTCTTTCTTGCGCGATATCTCGGCGGCAGGTGATGGCTTGATCACATCCGCAACACGCGTGGCCGCCGCCTTGGCCGGTTGTTTGCGTTCCGCCTGCCATGATTCCCATTGCGAGTAATCGGCAAAGCTTTCGGCCGAGCCCTGGCCATCCAGGCCCAGCACGATGGTGGAGACACGATCGAGCATATAGCGATCATGGGTTACCAGGACGAGCGAGCCGCGAAACTCGAGCAGGCTTTCTTCCAGGATTTCGAGCGTAGGGATGTCCAGATCGTTGGTGGGCTCATCAAGCAGTAGAACGTCGGCGGGCTGCAGCATGAGTTGAGCGATCAGCACCCGGGCGCGTTCGCCTCCGGAAAGCCTCCCTACAGGTTGATTAAGCTGCTCGCCGCTGAAGAGGAACCTTGCCGCCCACGAGGCCACGTGAATGACTCGATCCTGATAGACAACCGAATCGCTCTCCGGGGCCAGGGCGCGGCGCAGGGTCACATTAGGATCAAGTTCGCGATTCTGGTCGAAGTAGACAATGCGCAGCCACTCGGCGCGGCGAATCTGGCCGCGGGTGGCCGTGAGCTCATCGCGCAACAGGCGCAGCAATGTGGTTTTGCCGCTGCCATTCGGCCCAACCAAGCCTACCCGCATGCCAGCGGAGATGATGAAATTGAGGCCGTTGAAGAGCGTGCGGTCTCCGATGTTGTAAGCCACGTTTTCCAGTTCGATCAGCCGCTTGGTTTTGCGGTCAGTTACGGAAAAATCGATCTGCGCGGTTGCGGTCCGGCTGCGCGCATTCAGGTCGGCGAGTTCGCCCATCAGTTGATTGGCTTTGCTGATGCGCGCTTTGGACTTGGTGGTGCGCGCTTTAGGCCCACGGCGCAGCCACTCGATTTCCGTATGTACCAGGTTTTCCAACGCTTCCTGGCGCTGCGCCTGCGCGTGCAGAAACTCTTCTTTCTTCTCCAGAAACGTGCTGTAGCTCCCCTGCACGCGCAGCAGGCCATCGGGATACACGCGATTCAGCTCCACCATCGCCGTGGCAACATTCTCAAGAAAATAGCGGTCATGGCTCACGATCACGCTGGCGAATGGGGCTTGCTCGAGCAGGGCCTCGAGCCACTCGATTCCCGCGAGGTCCAGATGATTGGTAGGTTCATCGAGCAACAGGACGTCCGGCGCCTGCACCAGCGCTTCGACAATGGCGAGGCGTTTCTGCCAGCCTCCGGAAAGGGAAGCTGCATCGGCGTCGAAGTCTTCAAAGCCGGCGCGGCCCAGGGTTTCGGCAAAGCGGGTGCCGCGTTCAGATTCCGGGAGTGCGGCGCGTTGCAATGCCTTCTCGACCACGGAGCGCACCGTATCGCCGGGCTTGAATTTCGACTCCTGCTCCACGTAGCTGAGCCCGATGCGCTTTCGGACCGCTATTTCTCCGTCATCAGTATCTACGCTTCCGGCCAGAATCCGCATCAGCGTGGATTTACCCGAGCCGTTAGGACCGATAAGCCCAATGCGGTCTCCTTCGGAAACGGTAAAGGAGACATCCTGGAACAGCGGCGTGGCTCCAAAGGCCTTCGAAATTCCCTGGGCATTGACAATCGGCGGCAACGGCGTGCGATCTCCTGGAATTCAGATTATCAGTAAACGCGGATTGTTGAGACCGCACTATGTTTGGCGTTGCCCTGACTGGGAAAAAGGCAAAACGAAAACACCGCAGATAAACGTGGAAATATTCATTTTCACGGGGCTTAACGTCAGGGAAGGTGTCTGACCCGTTTTGGGATTCTTTCCGTTTCGGAATTTTCTGAAGATTCAGTGATAGCTTATTTTTATTTGGTAGATAGAGGATTTTTATAGCGACGCAGCCAATTTAAGTGCGATAATGCTGTTTCCCCCCACTTTACCCCCCCATGTAGTTATGCGTGCTTACGACCCATCGCTTGCTGTTTGAGCGAGTGGACTCCAAATCACTTCAACACTTGGACTGATAAAAGCCGTCACCTGACGCAGGCCGCCCAAACTGGCCATGGGAGGAACTGATGAAGCGCCAATTCTTTACCACCGGACAAAGGATTCCAACTACCGGCGTTTATCTCGCGAAGCATTGCGGGCATAAATTTGCTGAGAAATTTGTTTTTTTGAAGGGCGGGCAGTTCCCGCGTTGCTCGAGATGCGAGCGGATAGCTTTTGAACTTTTACAAGCCGCGCCTTATATTTTTTCTGACCCGGATTTTTCCGCTCTCGCCTGTGAAGAAACGCCCAGTGAGCGCGACGATGAACATCTTAGAAAAATCGTGTAGGCAAATACAGATAGGCTGCGTGCCCTGACAATCACACGCTTATGCGCTTGCATAGGTCCCCTTGCGTAAGTCCCCTTACACAAGTCCCAAAGACGCGGCCGAAACTGGAATCTTCCCCGCCTCTCGGAATACAATAGAAATATGAATGGCGATGAACGTTTTGAGAATACCGTAGGCAGCGAACACAGCCCTGCCAAGATCCGCGAAGTGGCCTTTGGCGAGCAGCCGCCCGAGGGCATCATCTTAACCTCGCTGGATTGGGCGGTAAACTGGTGCCGCAAGAGCTCCATCTGGCCTATGACGTTTGGTCTGGCCTGCTGCGCCATTGAAATGATGGCCATGGGCGCCTCGCGCTTTGATATTGCCCGCTTCGGCGCTGAGGTGTTTCGTCCGTCGCCTCGCCAGGCCGATCTGATGATCATTGCCGGGCGGGTTTCGCAAAAGATGGCCCCGGTGATCCGCCTGCTCTGGGAGCAGATGCCCGAGCCCAAGTGGGTCATCTCCATGGGCGCCTGCGCCACCAGTGGCGGCGTCTTCAACAACTATGCTCTCGTCCAGGGCGTGAACCAGGTCATCCCGGTGGATATCTACGTCCCCGGCTGCCCACCCCGCCCAGAACAGTTGATCTACGCTATTACCCTGCTGCAGGAAAAGATTATGAACGAGCGCGGATCGTTCAAGCGCGCTCTTAACCTGGCATAAAAACGCGGATCAATGCTGATTTTCAATCTAATCAGGCTTCCTTAGTTTGTTTGGCTAAAAGCTAAAGGCTAAGAGCTCTTCTGCCAACTGCTAGCGGCTGTTCTGCATCCCATATCCACGCCGGAGCTCTGGCCAGAACAAGGCAGCCACCATGCACATGCGTCCCCTGAACACTCTTGTACTGCTCTTTGCGTTTGCGGCAGCGGCGCCCGCTCAATTGCGTCAGATTGCCATGATTGAAATCCCCGGTCAGCCCGGGTTTGACGCTGCCGTCTTTGTGGATAAATACCTGGTCATTGCCCACAGTTCGGCGAACACCCTCGACATTTTTGATCCCATCAAGCGCAGGGTCGTCGCCCAGGTGAAAGACCTCTCTGACCCACGTGGCCTGGTGGTTGATGCCGCGGATGCAAGACTTTATGTTGCCAACGCCGGCAACAGCACCATTGCAGTCATCTCGAGCAAAAGCTGGCGCGTAGAAGACACAATCAAGCTTCCGGTTGCGGCCGATTCATTGCTGCTGGTCCCGGCGCGCAAGACGCTCTATGCCGCCAATCGTAATCAGGAGACCATCTCCGTGGTGGAACTCGCCAATTCCGGCGAAGTCTCCAGTGTCCCTCTTGAGGGGGCTCCCCAAGCCATGGTTTTTGACCCCGCGCAGAATCTGGTGTTCGTCTCTTTACAAGGCCGCACAGAAATTGTTGCCCTCGATTCCAATAACGCCATTGCGCGCCACTTCATGCTGAATGCATCGCAACCTGCTGGACTGGCCTTCGATCCGCAAGCCCAGAAGCTCTACGTGGCGGTTCGTTCGGCCGTATTGGTTCTTGATCCGGAAGACGGAAGGGAAGTTGCGCGCGTGCCCTGCGCCAACGGTACAGACAATTTGTGGTTCGACCAGAGCACACATCGCCTCTTCGCCATCTCTGACGATGGATATGTGAATGTGATTCGAGCGCAAGATGGCAAGTATGCCAGCGAAGACGAGCTCCGGACCGAAGTTCGCGGCCACGCTCTCGCCTTCGATCCCGCCCGCAACTTCGTATATGTCCCAGGGGGCCGCGAGGGCCACTCCAAACTGGTCATCTTGCGTCGTACCGCAGGCCCTGACCGCTCTGGCATCCAGGAGGCCGACAAGCCCGGCAATCAGGTCACAGGTGAGCAGGTCGCAGAGCGGAAGTAAAGAAGCATTCAGCACTCAACCCCTAAACAAAGCATTTAGCAATTAGCATTTGGCCCTTAAACAGCTTGGATCGAAGAAGGCTCAAAATTTCCAGCATTCTGGATAGCTTAAGGCGCTCTGAAGTGCCAAATGCTAAATGCCTGTTTTTGAATGCTGAGTGCTGAATGCTTCTTTTTTGCATCCAATTTGAAAAGACCAGTTGCTGCCACTGCTTAGCGGTATAATTTCCACAGAAACAGCGGGTTCAGCATCTTCTTTTCAAATGCAAGCTGAAGGCAGGCTGTAATGGCTCTTCGCAAATTTCTTCTCGCATCAAGTGCGCTCATTCTCTTGGCAGGCAATGCCGTTTGTTCCGATCCCAAGGCAAAGCCGGCAGATCAAACCGGTCAATCCGCAAACGATGCCAGCCGTCCCATGTCGCAGCAGACCAGGTTCGAATTGATTCGCGGATTGACGGCGGAGCGGGTATTTGTGCGCAAGCCATTCCCCATAGGCGAAAAAGGATTGATGATCAAAGACGGTGTCGTCAGTCCCAACGACGAGCAATTGAACTTCCTGCTGGCGCAGCGCGGACCTGCCGCCAAGCCTGGCGACCGCGCCACGATTACCGACGTGGTGATCAAAGATCGCAGCATCATCGTTGAAATCAATGGTGGCCCCAAGAAAAAGAAAAAATGGTATCAGCACATCGAAGCCGGCGTGGGTTCGACCGGCAACACCATTCCCATTGCTCCCGATAATTCAGAGAACGCAAAGGGCTCTTTTGTGGCATTGTTGTTCGACCATGCTGTGCCCGATCTCACTCCTGACCAGGTCAAGCAGATGCTGACCCCGGTGTTCGATTTCAACGCCCTCTCGGCCACTCAGGCCTATGTGGATACGCTGCCTCCCAAGGCGCGCGAGGCGGTGAAAAACCACGAGGTGCTGGTGGGAATGAACCGTGAGATGGTGGTCGCCTCCAAGGGCCGTCCCGATCAGAAGGTGCGAGAGCACGACGACCGCGGCGAATACGAAGAATGGATTTACGGCGCCCCTCCCCAGACCGTAGAGTTTATCCGCCTTTACGGCGACGAAGTAGGCCGGGTCGAAATCATGAAGGTGGATGGCGAAAAAGTCGTCCGCACCGAGAAAGAAGTCCAGGTCGCCCGCTCTGGTGAGGCCCAACCTCAAACTAACGAACCGCAGACTCCGGGTGAAGCCGGAGAGCCGGGCGCGCCTTCGCTGCGGCGTCCGGGTGAAACGCTGCCAAACGATGACCAGCAGTCAGGTAGTGTCGCTCCGCCTTACCAAAGGCAAACGCCGCGAGACAATCCCGATATTCCTCCCGATCCTACGAGTCCTCAACCGCAACAACAACCCCAGCAACCCCAACAGCAACCGCCTATGCCGCATTAAATGGTATGGTGCTGAATTGTAACTACGAGCTGTTTTTTACTCTGTCATCCTGATCCCGCGAAGCGGCGGAGGACCTCCGATGGAGATTGGACTACCCGCGGCTTCAATCGGACTGAATGCGATTTCGGTCCAAACGAAAACTGCTTTTGTTAGGAGCTCGATCCAGACTTGGGCTTTGGTTTTCAAAGAAGCTCTCAAGTTACAATCACTCCATGCCTCCATCATCCGCTAAAACTTCCCGGCCACTTCACGGGAAATCCGTTTTAATTACCGGGGCGGCCAGGCGCATTGGGCGTGCCTGCGCGCTCGCCTTTGCTGAAGCCGGCGCCGACGTCGCCATCACCTATTTGAACTCGCGCCCCGAGGCGCAAAAGACGATTCATGAGATCGAAAAGCTTGGCGTGCATGCGCTGGCCGTGCGCTGCGACGTCCGCGATGAGAAGAGTATTCAGGAGGCGGTTAAAGAAGTAGTGGGAGAGTTCAAGCGCCTGGATATCCTGGTGAATAACGCCGCTTTCTACGAAACCGCCGCGATTGAAGACATCACCATCGCGCAATGGGACAACATGTTCGACACCAACACCCGCGGTCCATTTCTGTTTTCACGCACCTGCGCCCCGGAGCTGCGCAAGCGCCGCGGACGCATCATTAATATCGGCTCGCTCGGCGGGCTGCGTCCCTGGATTTCGCACGCTCACTATTGCCAGTCCAAGGCCGCGCTGCACATGCAGACCCAGGTCCTGGCCAAGGTCTTTGCGCCTGAAATTATCGTAAACTGCGTCTCCCCTGGATTGATCGATTCCGGCGAAGAGAAAACCAACGGATTCATGAAAAAGATGGCAGCCAAGACTCCCATGCGCCGCAACGGCACCGCGGCAGACGTGGCCGCTGCCGTCCTGATGATGGCCACCGCCCCGGATTTTATTACGGGGCAAATTTTGGCGGTGGATGGCGGACTGGAGTTGGTGTGAAAAGAAGCAGTTAGCATTTGGCACTTGGCACTTTAGCCATGAAAGTGTCTTCTGCTGCCCAAAATAGCGGGAATCCTGAGCCTTATTCGCTCGAAGTTGTTTAGGGGCCAAATGCTAATTGCTAAGTGCCAAATGCCTCTTTGCTGCTAGTACTCTACCGTCCGCTCCAGCGCCGTAACGATCTTCTCCACCGATGGCATATAGAATTTCTCCAGCGGCGCCGAGAAGGGAATTGCGGGAACGTCAGGCGCGGTCACGCGCACGATAGGAGCGTCGAGGCAATCGAAAGCCTCTTCCGCGACGATCGCTGAAATTTCCGAACCGATGCCCAGCGTGCGGTGATCTTCCTGAATCACGACCAGGCGGCTGGTTTTCGCCACCGACTCCAGGAAGCTGTCTTTATCAATGGGAGACAACGTGCGCAGGTCAATCACTTCCACGCTCACTCCCTTTTCCTGCATCTTTTCCGCGGCCTGCAAGGTGAGCTGCAACGTGTAGCCGTAGGAGACGGCGGTAATATCCGTGCCTTCGCGGCGGACAACTGCCTTGCCGATGGGCACTACATAATCGTCGTCGGGAATTTCTTCTTTAATCGAGCGATAGAGCTTTTTATGCTCAAAGTAGACTACGGGATTGTCATCACGAATCGCGGCTTTCAACAAGCCCTTGGCGTCGTATGGATTCGAGGGCGCCAGCACAATCAATCCTGGTTCGTGGATGAACCAGGTTGTATTCGTCTGTGAGTGGTACAGTCCGCCGCCTACGCCGCCGCCGTAGCACACGCGCAGGGTTAGAGGACACGTCTGGGTTCCGGCGCTGCGATAGCGCAGCTTGGCCGCCTGTTGCGTGAGGGCGTCCATGGCCGGGGTGATAAAGTCGGAGAACTGGATCTCCGGCACCGGACGCATGCCCACCATGGCCGCGCCAATCGAAGAGCTGACAATAATGCCCTCGGCCAGCGGGGAATCAATCACCCGCTGCGGGCCGAATTCTTCCAGCAGGCCTTTGGTGGCTTTGAAGGCGCCGCCCATCGCGCCCACGTCTTCGCCGATGATGTAAACGCGCTCGTCGCGCCGCATCTCTTCGCCGAGGGCGCTGTTGATCGCGTCAATATAAGTCGAAAGTGCCATTGTTTACGGTTCCTTAGTTTTTACTTGTTCGCGGGTGAGGCCACCGAGTTGCGGAAGGTCCAGGATTTACGGTTCAGCTCGCGGTCGCGGATGCTGAAGCTGTAAACGTGGTCCAGGGCCTCTTCCGGCTCCGGATAAGGCGAGTTCTCTGCGAACTCCACCGCCTCATCGATTTCTTTGTTGAACTGCTCCACCAACTCCTGCTTCCATGAATCGGACCAGAGTTTTTGCTTCTCCAGGTAGCGTTCCATAAAGGGAATAGGATCTTTGGACTTCCAGAGTTCAACTTCTTCAGGCGGGCGATAAGTGCCGGGATCAATCATGGAGTGGCCGAACCAGCGATAAGTCTTGCATTCAATCAGGGTCGGTCCGCCGCCGGTCCGGGCTCGATGGATGGCTTCGCGGGCGACCCGGTAAACAGCGACCACATCATTGCCGTCGACCGTAATTCCGGGGAAACCGTAGGCCTGGGCCTTGATGCTCAAATCTTCCACCGCGGTTTGCAGCTTCAGGCTTACCGATTCCGCCCATAAATTGTTCTGCACAATATAAACAATAGGCAGCTTGTAGACCCCGGCAAAATTCAGCGCCTCATGCCAGAAGCCCAGGCTGGTAGATCCGTCGCCGGAAAGCGCCATCACAATGTTGGGCTTCTTTTGCATCTGGTAGGCGTGTGCGATGCCGGTGCCAATATTGAGTTGTGCTGCAATCGTGGAAGAAGGAGTAATGACATTCGTGGGAGCGTAGCCGCAGTGTGCCGGGGAGGATCGTCCCTGGTCGGGACTGGTCTTGCGCGCGTAAAGCTGTGCGAACAGAAACTTGAGCGGCGTCCCTTTCATAATGTGGGATATGAAGTCACGATGTGAAGGGGCGATATAGTCGTCCGCTTCCAGGTCAATGGTGGTGCCGACCGCGGTGGCTTCTTGCCCCGTTGCCGCGTAGTAGTTGCCCGAGTACCGGCCTTGTTTAAAAAGATTGCGCGCCCGGTCTTCGACCGTGCGGCACTTCAGCATATAGGAATATAAACGTTTTAAAATTTCCGGACTCAGTGGAGCCGTCCCGTTGCCGTTTCGCACACTAGGTGCAGCTTCGACAGCCGCGGGGCGCTCCTTCGTCTTGGTAGCCATAATGGATTTGCCTCGAACCTTTTATTTTAACTCATCCCCCGAAGCGGAGACAAAACCGCTGTCGCAGGTAGCAGTGCGCTTCAAACTCACTAAAATAAACCCCAACAATTCTGTGATTGTGGGCGGCTCTTTTGTCAAGAACTTTAGAGGGTAGTTGGACAATTGAGGAATTGGTGGGAATATTGAAGCAGAAGGCCCAAGGAGCAGCAGCATGAAGACAGATAGACCAATACCGATTCCGCCTCGGTCAGTAGTCTTTGTTGCGCCGGTCGCTGGTAACCCGTATGTATCTCTATGGGGTCGCAAGATTCGCATTGGCTACTACAGCAAGCAGGACGGTTTAGATTGCATCTGGTTGGTTTATCCCGATGGCAAGTACGGGGAAACCACTGACCACGACCACCTGTATCGATTTTTTGTCGTAGAACACTTTTCGGACGAATCCGATCTTTTTGGAGACAACAGAGAACAGCTTGGGTCGTTAAGTTCCGATTGAGCACTATGAAGACTTCAAAACAGCCCACTACCCTTTAGAGCCCTCACCAACTCTGCGCTGCTCTTGCGTCCTCTGCCTGCCCCGGCATGACGTGGGCGGTTTAATTCTTACTGGCAACCGGCAACTGGCCGCTGGCAACTTTTTTCAACAGCAGTGTGGATAAGCTTGTGGAAAATCACAGAATATCTGCGCGAAGTCAAAGATACACTGCACTTTTTTGCTCTTTGCACATCTTTGGGTGAAACTGAGTGAAGCCCCTTAGAGCGTGAAGGAGGTACTACGAAAGCTATGCCCGATAAAACTCGCATTGATAAATTGCTGCTCGACCGCGGCCTCGCGCCCTCGCGCGAGCGCGCGCAGGCGCTTGTTCTTGCCGGCAAAGTGATGGTGAACCAGCAGAAGGTTGAGAAACCGGGGACGCCGGTCGCCACCGACGCCGAGATCAGGCTCCTGGGCGACGATCAACGCTATGTCAGCCGTGGTGGAATCAAATTAGAAGCGGCCCTTCACCATTGGAAGGTTGATGTGAAGGGAAAGGTCTGCATGGATGTTGGCGCTTCCACCGGCGGCTTCACCGATTGTCTTCTGCAGCACGGCGCCGCCCGGGTGATCGCAATTGACACCGGTTATGGACAAATCGCCGCCAGCCTGCGCGCTGATCCTCGCGTCTGTCTGTTAGAGCGCACCAACGCCCGCTACCTTACCGAAGAGCAGATTGAAGAAACCGCCTTCGTCGCCATGGACGTATCCTTCATCTCTGCTACACTCGTTCTCCCTGCCATTGTGCAGGCGGCGCATCCGGGCGAACTGGTAGTTTTAGTGAAGCCGCAATTCGAGGTTGGGCGTGAAAAGGTAGGCAAGGGCGGAATCGTACGCGAGCCCGAGGCCCAGCAAGCCGCGGTTGAAAAAGTGAAGCGCGCGATTGCAGAGCTGGGCGGACATGATACCGAGTTCATCGAATCGCCGATCCTGGGCGCCGAAGGTAATCGGGAATTTTTATTACATGTGCGATTCTAGGGCAGGTAGCAAAAATAACCACGGGAGTCTCCGTGGAAGAGCATGGCTTTCAGCCATGCGTTAGAAGCAAGCTAAGAATGCGGGCTTTAGCCCCTGTGGGTCAAAATTCATCGGTCTCGAACGAAGCATGAACGCAGCAAAGAAAGTCGCTATCATCTCCAAGCCGGGCAAGCCCGAGCTGGCCGCCATTCTTCCGGATTTGTTGGAATGGTTGCGAGCACATGACTATGATGCATTGGTAGATACCGAGACCGCCGCTTATCTCAAGTCCAGCGAGGTGGTCAAGCGCGAAGAGATCGCCGCCCACAAACCCGCTTTTGTGATCGTCCTCGGCGGAGACGGCACGTTGCTGGCCGCGGCCCGCGCCGTAGCTCATGCCCAAATCCCGATTCTGGGTGTCAACCTGGGCTCTCTCGGATTCCTTACCGAAGTTGCCCTCGAAGAACTTTATCCCACTCTGGAAGCCCTCCACGGAAACCACTGTGGCACCGAACGGCGAGCGATGTTGTATTGCCAACTCATACGCTCCGGTAAGTGCATAGCGGAATACACCGCTTTGAACGACGTAGTTGCCGGAAAGGGCACCATCTCCCGTATGGCAGATTTTGACATGTTCCTGAACGGCGTTTTCATCACCAACTATAAAGCCGATGGACTGATTATCTCCACTCCCACCGGCTCTACCGCTTATTCACTATCTTCCGGCGGCCCCATCCTGGTGCCCAATGTGGATGCATTTGTGATTACTCCGGTATCTCCGCATTCCCTGACCTATCGCCCCCTGGTCGTCCACGATAGCGCCCAGTTTGAAATTCTGGCCAAGACCACTCCCGATGAATCTTACCTGACCGTGGATGGCCAGGTGGGCACGCCGTTGCGCTCCGGCGACCGTGTGATCTGCAAGAAATCGAGCGACCACGTGGCCTTGCTGCGTCTGAAGCACAAAAGCTTCTTTGACGTGCTGCGCAACAAACTGAAATGGGGCGCGAGCGCTGATTGGTAGAGACGCAGCTTGCTGCGTCTCTGGGAGCTTTTACCTAAAGGCTAAGAGCTAAAAGCTAATATGAAAAGCATCAAACGGCACAAATTTAAACTATTTCTTTATATAGTTCTTCTCATGTCTTCTCTCGTTCTTGGGCAATCCCAGCCGGCCGCCAGCCTCATCGTCACCAACGCCAAAGTGTGGACTGTCGACAAGCAACACCCTATGGCCGAGGCTGTTGCCATCATTGGAGACCGTATTGTGGCAGTGGGCAGCAGCGCCGAGATGGATCCCTGGCGCGGTCCGCAAACAAAAATCGTGGATGCCTCCGGCAAGCTCCTGCTTCCCGGTTTCAATGACGCGCATGTCCATTTTGTCGAAGGCGGAGCCCAGCTTGACCGGGTGCAACTCAGCGATGCCGCCTCGCAACAGGAATTCGTAAATCGCATTGCGGCGCAGGTAAAGAAGACTTCCAAAGGTGAATGGGTGCTGGGCGGAGATTGGGATGAGACCAAATGGTCGTCCGCCCAGCTTCCCACCAAAGATGTAATCGATGCCGTTAGTCCTGATACACCGGTTTTCCTCAACCGTCATGACGGCCACATGGCTCTAGCCAATTCGCTGGCCATGAAGTTAGCGGGCGTTACCGCTAAAACCCCCGACGTTCCTGGCGGAGTCATCGTGCGCGATGCCCAGGGCAATCCTACCGGCATCTTCAAAGACGCAGCCCAGCAATACATCCGCAAAGTGATACCGCCAATGAGCCATGAGCAGCGCATG
>Ga0209166_10001574_pt1 | contig 18730 bp, 18 predicted proteins | sample Coa_R1_3_FD_187151 | JGI IMG/M metagenome (GOLD analysis project Ga0209166, IMG submission 187151) | Surface soil microbial communities from Centralia Pennsylvania, which are recovering from an underground coalmine fire - Coalmine... | ecosystem: Environmental > Terrestrial > Soil >... | reverse complement strand
CTCTTCCACAAACGCCGCCTGCTGCTCCAGCGTAAGCATCAGGTTTCCGTAGCCCTCTGCTTGCGAGGCCAGCGAAGCAAATTTCCTGCCTCCTACACGAAAAGCCGGCAATCCTGCGTGAGAGTACTCTTCCACCCCCTCCAGGCTCAGTGCAATCCTGCGAAAATCTGCTGCGGTCATTGGTCGACTCCCATACGTCAGGCGCATCTCCCCATCGTAAGGTGACTTGTGTCTATCTGGCAGCCTGTCGCTCGAAGAAGTTCCAGATCATCGCCGGTTCATTTGGTCCTTAGACCTCAAGTCAGCTACCATCCAGGCAGCCCCTGTAATAAGGAAGGTCAGGCCGAATTCAGACCAGTTCAGATGCGCCTCTGGGTGAGCGATCAGGCGCGGAATCCAAACCACACCCCCAAAGAGCGCCAGCATGAGCGTCATCAGACGTATTGCAAGCCGTGCCTGCCGATTGATGAGAATGGCAATCGCCGCGAGTGCAAATGCGATCGTCGTAAATATCGCCCAAAACTTCTGGTTAGGCGGAATCCACTTTGGAACCAAGTCAGCCGTCACGCGAAGATAGATCATCTGACTGAGCGTAAATGAAGTCGCACAGGCCCCGAGCCCAAGGCGCGCCAGTCGTCCGAATATTACCGCCCTTGCCGCATTCGCTTCAGTCGCCGCGCACAGGGCAATCGCGCCACAGAGCAAGGAAAACTGTTCGAAGAAGCTCCCGTATTGCGCATAGATGGCCGGTGCCGCGATGATGCCAGGGATGCAGGCCAGCGAGAAAAGCAAATAGACGACGCCGAGAACGATCGCAGCCAAGCGCACCGTGCGCCGGTGCTGAATCCCAATCCCGCCGGCAATTTGGGCGGTCATGAGACACCCGCCGATGATGACGCCAAAAGGCAGTCTCCATATCTGTCGCAAGGTTTGCCAGGTGTCAGAGTCATGCCACATCAGTGCGATGACGCCGAACAGCACCGCTGACACGCCAAAGACGATCCGCCCGTACAACGCCGTCTTCATACAGAAAAAGTAACGCTCCCCTTGCTTTGGGCCTGTGACACAAGCGACCTCATTTCCGCTTTATCCTGCTCCTTTATAGCAACCATCAATCTGTCAAGCGGTTCCCGCATGTACCATCCCGTTCCAGCCTGGACGCCACGGCATGTTATTTGGAGATGTGCGTAATACTACCAAGATGTGAGTTACAGCAGCTGCTTAATCGTGACACTCACCATGAGCATCTTGCCGTCGCGTTCCAGAGAAAGCTGCTTGCGCGCTCCCGCCTTCCCTTGCAGCGCCCCAGCCGCAGCAGCCAACGACCTTCCTTGCATAGGAGTATCGTCCACCGCGAGCAACTTGTCGCCTGTTTGGACCTGCGCTTTAACATCGGAAGCGGCTGCTGACGAGATCCCGCTTATCAGCGGGTTGCCGTCTGCGCCGGCCTCCAGAACCAGCCCGACCGATAGCAGGTCCGCATCGTCGGTGGATACCGAACGTTCAAGGTACGTGAAGCCGTTTTTATAATCGATCTCCACGCGAAAGTCGCGGAGCACGTTGCCAGCCAATGCGCCGAGAATAGGCGCAGTCATCCTGCGGCTCATGTATTTCTCGAAGGTCCCCTCCGGTCTCGACACGGCCGCAACATCCTTTAGAGAAATAGATCCGATACCGATCTCGGCAATACGCAGCATGAAGGCTTCGCGCTCGATCTTACCGCCGAACATATTGGCGAAGCCCACCGCGCCGGTGGCCGCGGGCCAGGCAGTGTTCGCCTTCGCCCAACCATCAAGCACGGTGCGGCTGATCATGGTGAAACTGGCGCCGGTGTCGAGCAGAAAGCCATTTGTCACACCGCCAATCTGCAACTCGATGCGCGGGAACCCGCTGGACGAGGAGATTGGCGTTTTAACCTTAACGCCCCGCGGCTCCGTGGCGCCGCGCTTGGCCAAAGTAAAGCGGCGGGCCGGGTAATCAAAGATCACTTCGTAATTCCGCAGCAACCGCCCGGGGATAAGGCCTTCAGCGTCGTTTCGAGCGCTGGGTCCTCGCCGCCCCAGTATTCCAACGGTCTGCACGCCGGTCAAATCCAGCGCCATGCCTCCCAGCTTAACGGGCACGGAGTCCAGTGGGACGACCCGCAGGTTGCCTTTGGAAACCGGCCCGGTCGCCTTGGCGCCGATATCGGCCATGAGCTTGGAGCCAAGCATGAACGCACCGCCGCCCGTATCCACTAGGAATCGCGCCTTGCGGATGCCGTTGGCCGAGGAAAACTCGAGCTCGACGATCGGCGCGTTGCCTTCCAGGATAAGCGGTACGGTGACCGGCTGCGCCACGATGGTGCCCGACGCGAGCAACAGGGTTGCAAGTAGCCTGCGCATAGGAATTGGCCGAGTATACATCGGGCTCAGGTAAGGCGACGATTCGGCCAAGTGACGAGAGCGCGATTGAAGTAAGCCTCCGCAGCCACCCCTGGCTAGGGTTGCAGGGGTGGCTGCGGAGGCTTTGCGTTCATTATCTCGCGCATGACGATCATCCAGGCTTCAACTTCTTATTTCGCCTGCGCTAGCCCCGCAACAACTGCGGCAACTTTATCGAGTATCTGGATCCAGCCCTCCAATTGCCCACTATTCTTTGCGCTCTCCATGGGTTCATTTCCAATGAAGGTGAGTTTCGTCTGGCCGTTTCCGAGATCCTCAAAGATGGTCACGTCGTACGCACCCTCTATGGCCTCATGTTCTATTCCTAGCTGCGCAGGATCAATCTTGTTTCCCTTCGAGTCGGAAAAGTACATCAAGGAAACGATCTTCTCGTGCGGAACAATCTCGTGGTATTCAACTGCATTCCAGAACTCCTGCCCATCCGGTGCTCTCATGCAGCAGAGAAATTTTCCCCCAACGCGAAAATCCATCTGGCAAACGGGCGCAGTAAAGCCCTTCGGCCCCCACCACTGCATCACGTACTTCGGATCTGTCCACGCCTTCCAAACCAATTCGCGTGGGGCATCAAAAATTCTTGTGATAACCATCCGCTCTGTCTCATTCAAGGTGCTTTTTGTCATGTCCAACCTCCGCTTTTTTCATTTGATTCACAACCACATCCAACTTATCGAAACTCTCTTCCCAGAATTGGCGATAGCCAATCGCCCAGTCGCTGATTGTCTTTATCGCCTCTGGCCTAAGCGTGCAAATACTCTCTCGTCCACGCTTCGTCTTGACTACAATCCGCGCCCGCACCAGGCAGGCAATATGTTTTGAAATCATCTGCTGCGAGAGTGCAAACGGTTTCGTCAATCCATGCACAGAGGCCGGCCCACGTGAAAGCCGTTCGATCATCGCCCGGCGGGTTGGATCAGACAAAGCCGCAAATTTTGTACCGAGACTATCCACAACCATATGGTAGTGGATTTTTAATCGATGTCAAGTGTGAATTTCGCGATTCCTGAACCCTGACTCATTACGTGAGAACAACTCAATGGAATTCTTTGGGATACTTAGCGCTCAGGCAACCGAACTCCAGGCCTACCCTTGCATTCACGGGAAAGGGCTCGCCCTTATAAAGTCCTGGCTTGTATTTCCACTGTTTCACCGCCGCGACAGCCTCCTCGTCAAGGCCCTTGCCCAGGGACTCAAGGACGCGAACATCCGCAGTCTTACCCCGATCATCTACCAGGAATCCAAGAACAACTGTGCCTGTCAATTTCGCCTGGCGTGCTTCTTCGGTGTACCTGGAGTCGACCCTGTGGATCAGCACCGGCGCGCAGGCCTTCTTGCTATAGTCACGGCCTGTCTTACACTCATACAATGGCTGCCCCTGCTTTATTGTGCCTACCGGTGTCCGCGTGGGCCTATCCACGGAATAGACCTGGTCGGAAGATAGGGGCCCTCCATAAGACATGCAATCCTCAAATACGATGATCGTGAGGATATTCGACACAATGGCCTGCCGCGTTTTCTGACTACGGAGTATTTTCTGGATCGTATAGACGCCAGGCCGGCGAAAATCGTTCCAATAGCTCACGGTACCGGAATCCTTTCGGGTCTGATGGGGCATGAGAGCGCCAGGGATGCCGCGGCTTCCACCCGCAAGCTGCCTGTCTGGTCTTCGTTTCACAGGGCAGCCTCCCGAATCTTTCATATCAAGACTCTCATCGAAGACATCTTTCACATGAACGCCCGGAGCATAGAAGGGGGAAGTGGCAATCGGGGAGTCGGAAAGGTTTGCAACCGACTCCTCAATTACAATCTCGTCCCCCGCTCTCACGTAATGACGTTTTGTGCTAAGTGTGACTGAAACCGGCGGATTCGCCGTCCTCGTTCGGGAACCCGATTCGGGAGTAGCCGAGCGATTCACCGGAATAGCCGTGCATTGAACCTGGACTACGGTTACCCCAATCATGTTGGATAGCACCTGAGCTTTATTCTCCCTGTCATATCCCTGCACGGAAATCGTGTATTTGCCTGGCCAACTCAGGTCGAACAACTGTGACACGTTGATCTGGGCCTTAGTGGTCTCGCCTGTTTGCATGGGAATCGTGAGGAAGCTCTTGTCCTTGGGAGCGGTAAATTGTGAATCGCTATCCGCTAGAGTCCGACCGTTTTGGGCTGGTTTCGCCAACTCACCGTGTTCATCCCGAACTTCGACCCGGTAGTCAGCCTCATCCAAATCCAGATTGATCGCGTGATTCGAGATATTGCTGATCATGAGCGTAACAATCAATTCCGTCCCCGATTTGATTGTTGCATCGGACGTGCTGATCGTGATCGAAAATCCAGGTGACCCCAACATGGCCGTTTGACTGGCTGCGCTCGTTGCCGGCCAAGGCACGGCGAGCGTTCCGAACAGAAGGAAAAGGAGTAATCCACACGAGAGGCAAAAAAGGCGTCGGAATGTAGGCAATAGCATGGTCTCAGTTAGAACGCTCTCCTTGGCATTTGTTGCAGCCCTCTTTTGCCAGCAGAAAGCCGACCAACCGGGAATCGTTCCGGGTCAGAAGTCAGCTTCGGGAGATTGCGATTGATGTCCCACAAGCCCGTTTAACGGGCGTTTGCAAACCATGTCCCCGATTCGAGAGGGACTCCTCCATCTTGGGCGTTTGTCGCTACCTATCTGGTGGAAACTTCCTCCAGGAGGACTTCTGGTCAGTCCGGCTCTCCAGGTCCAACTTCCGGGTTGCCCGTGACCCTGGAGTTTCTGAGATCGATTCACAGAAGCCGACTCCAGTACCTATCCACGTCCCTGAAACTGAGTCCGTTGATTCACGCGATAACAAAATGTAGTCGATAAGCCGGAACGAGGTGCTAGTTCGGATACCATATCCATGTGGGGAAGCACACTTGGACATGCGAGGCTCACGGATACCTTCAAGAGATCGAGGTATTCACGCGTCTGGGTGGGAGCGTCGAGGGGACAGGAATGGGCAGCAGCGAGGAGGAGGCGTGCCGTAACGCTAAGCGAAACGCGACGCAGAAAGCACCCCGCGGTACATATGCCCGTCATTTGAAGTGCAAGAGGTGTCACAAATGATCGACCCATTTGAAATCGATCAATCTAAGCAGGTTAAGTTTTTGCTTACTGGCGATCCACACGCCGCAATGGAAGCCGCAAAAAAACTAATCAAAATCCATGAGCAGGTGAACCCAGAACCGCTCATCCGTGTTTTGGAGGACCACAGATGCCATTTGTGGTCGCGGATTGCAGCCGCCTATGTGCTTGGTTTTCTTGAATACAAGGTGAGCAACAGAGGTGCGGCCGCGTTGCTGCGTGTGCTCGAAGATTCAAAAGAAAAGGTGTCGCTTAGGTCACATGCGGCGGAAGCTTTGAGTAACTTGGGAGCGACTGAGGCTGTTTCCGTTCTGAAGAGAGTGATTCAAAATCCCCAAGAGTCGAAAAGGCTGCAGAAGTGGTGCGATTTCGCCCTTTCTGAATTGAAATCCGAAGGATGAGTAAGAACTCGCAGAATCGAAGTGCAAGTCGTCAGCTTGTGTAGTGCGTCTCTCAGATGGTCATTTATTTTGGCGGCCAGTTCGCGTTTCAACTCGATTGCTTTCAGCGCTTTCTCGCGTACAAATAAATGATGCAATTTGCAACGCACTACACTAGCGAGGCACAAATGCCCATACTTCCGACTTGTCGGCCAACCGGAAGTTGTCCCAGAAACAGGCTTCGCAGAAGTTGGCCGATCGGTACCTGGAAGTCTTAGGGCTGTATCGGAAGCGCCTAAATGTGAAAAGGCGGGAACGATTTTGGTGTGTGTGGGCGCTTTCGATACAGCGACTTGAAGGAAGCTGCTGGCGCGGCGCACTCTATGGGATTTGAATAGTGTTGAAGTGGGAATAAGAGATTGGCGAACGGAAGCCGGGATGTGAAGAAGTAGATAGGCTGAAGGCCCGTTCGGGTTGTGTAGGTAAAGTGGGGGCGAAATGGCTGGCACAACCAGTGAAAATGAACTGGAGCAGGTTGAACAAGGCGCAGAAAGCTGGCTGGAGTGGAAGCACCAAGATGAGTCGAGATCCGGAATGTGGGTTCATGCAGCGCATGGATGTGTAAGGGGTGGAGAACGAAGCTGGATCTGGGCGGCCGTAAGCCTCTCGATAACTCTCATGGGTCCACCACAGACAGGACAAGTCCAGAAAGCGAGAGTATCAGCGTCTCTGGGAATGGGCTGGGTGCTGGGTTGCGATTTCGGGACTGAGTTCAGCAATTGCGAGCACAGCGGCAGTAATGCTGTGCGTTGGCAGTTGGCAAGAAAGCCGAAGTTGCGAATGCGGACAAAACCGCGAGGGAGCACGTGGAGAAGGAATCGCCGCAAGAACTCCTCAACCGGCATCGTGATCAAACGCTTTTTGTTTTGGTGAGCAGAATCTCTCCAGCGAAATGTGATCTGGCCTTCGGCCAAAGCAACCAGCCGATGGTTGGATATGGCGACCCGGTGGGTGTAAGCCCCGAGATAGCATAGAACATGCTCAGGGCCGCCGAAGGGCCGCTTGCAATACACCACCCAATCGTTGCGAAAGAGTTGCCGGAGCCAGACCGAAAAGGTCTTGGGTTGGGCAAGAAATTTCAGGGTTCCATGAAAATCGAGCTGGCCTTCGGTGAAGGCTCGCTTCAGAGCCTGGGTAAACTTGCCGCGAAAAACCCGGCCCAATACTTTGACGGGTAGAAAAAAGGAGGAACGGGATGGGATCCAGCGGGTGTGATCCGCGGACAGACCTCCGACGGGCAATACGCAATGCACGTGGGGATGATGTTGAAGTTTCTGATTCCAGGTATGCAGAACGCTGAAGAAACCGATCTCGGCACCCAGATGCTTGGGGTCGCGGGACACTTCGAGCAGGGTTTCAGCGCTGGTTTGAAATAGCAAGTTATAGATGACCTTTTTGTTCTGCAGGGCAAGCGGCGCCAGTTCCCGTGGCAGGGTGAAGACGACGTGTACATAGGGGGTGGGCAGTAACTCTTGGTTACGTGCTTCCAGCCAGCGGTGGCGGGCATTGCCCTGACATTTTGGACAATGGCGATTGCGACACGAGTTGTAGGAGATAGCGGAATGCCCGCAACTGGAGCACTGATCGCGATGCCCGCCCAAAGCGGCGGTGCGGCAGCGTTCGATGGCTTGGAGCACCTTGAGGTGTTGCCAGGTGAGCCAACTGCGGCTGCGGTCGATGAAGGACTGTCCAGCGCTGCGAATGACATCGGCCATCTCTAAGAGAGGCCGGCTCACTTAAGGCTTCTGCTGTGTCTGGCAGTTCTCCTTTTCGGGTGACAGCACCAACCCGTCCAGCGGGCTTGCGGTGGCACTGAGTTGGCGTCGTGAAAGATGCAGGTAGATAGTGGTCTCTTCCAGATCGCGATGTCCCAGCAGCAGTTGAATGGTGCGCAGGTCGGCACCGGCTTCGAGCAGATGAGTAGCGAAGCAGTGACGTAGCGTATGCGGATGGATGTGCTTGTGTGCAAGCCCAGCGCGTTGTGCGGCGCTCTGACAGGCTGTCCAAAGAACCTTGGTTGTTACCGGATAGTTTGCCGTATGCCATCGGTTGCCCGGAAACAGCCAACTGGTGGGTTTGCGTCGCAGTCCGCGCCAGTAGACTCGTAACGCATCGAGTAGTTTCGGGCTGAGCATAACGTCACGGTCCTTGCGGCCCTTGCCTCCACGGATGTGAATGACCATGCGTTCGCTGTCAATGTCGCTCACCTTCAGGTGTGCCACTTCTGCGCGGCGCGCACCTGTAGCATAGAGCGTCATCAGCAGGATGCGATGAAAGGGGAACTCCGCCGCATCAATCAGGCGTGCCACTTCTTCGGTACTGAGTACTTGCGGTAAGTGGAAAACCTTCTTCGGGTACGGCGTTTCCGCGACGCTCCAGCCTCGCTTTAGGACCTTTACGTAAAAGAAGCGCAGAGCGGCCAGCCGCTGCGTTACGGTGTTCGGCGCCAGTTTCCACTGGGTGAACAGTGCGGCTTGATACTGGCGGATATGCTCGGGACCAAGCTGATTGGGCGGACGGTGGAAGTAGCATCTGAAATGCTCCACTGTACGGATGTAGGCGTGGATGGTTGACTCGGAGTAGTTACGACGCCTCAACTCCTCCAGCATGATTTTGCGTAGATGGGTCACAGGGACCTCCTTGTGACCCACAATTTATCTGGTAAATGTCGCCACTGCCGACGTCACCCACGCGGTAGCGTCCGCCGCGCCAGCGGCTTCGTTCAAGTCGGCCAGTGTAGAGTGATCGGCAAAAAGAGCCTAGACTCCCAAGAAGTTCCTGTTGGGGAGATCGTCTTTGATCTCCTCCAAACCCGTTTCGGGCCAACTTTAAGTTGGCTGACGTGCGGAGGTTAACAGGCCAAAGCTCAGTGTTGAACGGGAAATGGCACGGCCTCAGCAAAGCCCGCAATCTTACCGTCCTGAGAGACCACGGCAACGCGTTTCGATTCGCCGGGCTGTGCTGTCGCTCGTATATTGACGGGGTCATCGGGGACGTCTCCCTTGCAAAAGCCCGCTCGTCCTGAGCAAACCATCACGCCACGTTCGTCGAAGCTGACTCCCTGCATAAGCTTCTTAGGTTCCTGCCCTGCCTTCCACTGCCACAGTTCGTAGGGGATGCCGGATGGGAACCCTCGACCGAGAACGTTGTATAGGAGAAGAGTTCCTTGAGCCGTCTTCTGCCGCGGACCTTCACGTAGTGCCAGAGTGACGCCAGGGGAGTTCTTGCCCCAATTTTTCGCGTCGAGTTGTTGAGCGGCCGAATACGAAAGCAGGACTGTGCCTAAAGATGCGGCCAGAGCGAGTCTGAAAACTGTTTTAGGCTTTGTCATCAACCCAAGGATTATAGCTCGCAATGAATCGAACTGGGTGTCTCACGGGCTAAACGGAATTCATGCACACGGATGTTACTCGCTGCGTCTCAACGAGGCTGGCCCGCCGCCCTCTTCGGGGAGATCGCCTTTGATGTCTCCCAAGCCCGTTTGTGGCTAACTTCCGGTTGGCCGACGATATGCCAAGACTCCGGCGAAATACGAGAGTCCATACTTCGCCAACCTGCAAAGGCTAGCTCCATCAGGAAGTTTTCTTAAAAATAAGGCTCGCATGTCTCACCCAGGTTGGTTTCGCCAGAGCCAGAAAATTTAACACAATTTATATGGCATCGAAATTCGCGCGTCATAGTCGTTGCCTAGACTTTTATGCGGTTGATTCAATCTCAGGAGGAAAGCATGCATCGTAGTAACACAAGAAAATGGCGAGCGAAAATCATTATTTGCGCATCCATCTTGGCCTTGTCGGTTTTCGGCCTTGGGTCATTGGCCCAAGCCCAAGCCGATCCGGATAAAGCAGTCGACAAGATCAAGACCGCGACGCCGATCAAGCACGTCATTATCATCGTTGGCGAAAATCGTAGCTTCGATCACCTTTTCGCCACCTATGAGCCAAAAAACCGGCACGAGAGGGTGTTGAACCTTCTGTCCGAGGGCATCGTCAATGAGGACGGCTCGCCGGGGCCGAATTTCGCGAAGGCGCATCAATTCAAGATCGTGTCCGCCCCCAATGGCGGCAAGTTCTTCATCAGCGCAGATCTGGCGCAAAAGCAGCTCTACGCAACGCTCCCGGCACCCGATGTGGCTGGCGTTGGCGCAATGTCACCCTATGTTGGTGTTTTGGCCATCCCTGGTGGCGACCCCGGCCTGCCACCAGCGGATCAATTCCTGTTCGGCACTGGGGGATCGGGTTTGGGGTTCACGTTGGGTCCAGATGTACGCATCACGAACGTCAACAACCTGCCGCCGGGTCCGTTCCAGATGACCGGCCCAACCATGCCGTTCGACGCCTTCACGGGCGACACCATCCATCAGTACTTCCAGATGGTCCAGCAGATGGATTGTGCCATCGACAAGGAGCACGTATCGAAGCACAACCCGACAGGATGTCTCCGTGATCTACAGTCGGCGATTACGACGACCTACAACACGCCACTCACAGGGACGCCGCATGACACCGGGCAGACCATGGCCTTCTTTAATATGCAGAACGGCGACGCGCCAATCTTTAAGTCGCTCGCGGATGCCTACACGATGAGCGACAATTATCACCAGCCCGTTCTAGGCGGTACGGGCCCGGACAGCCAGCCCCTCGGTTTTGCCGACCAGGTGTTTTTCAGCGATGGCCATGGCAACCCGGCAACACCGGCAGCTGCCAACATCTACAATCCTGATCCGCAAGCTGGAACGCTCAATCTCTATACGCATCGCGCGCAGTGGTTCAATTGTTCAGACGTGAACCAGCCCGGCATCGCCGCAATCACGAATTATCTCAATGCGCTACCCTATGCGTTAGAGACGAAATGCGGAGCCGGCGAGTATTGGCAGGCTGTCAACGTCAACCCGGCATTCACGCCTCAAGGAACGGTGCAGAAGGGTCTCGTCGTTCCGCCGACAATGCAACGGAGCATCGGCGACGTGCTAAGCGCCAACAACATTCCCTGGAAGTATTATGGCGGCGGTTTTAACGCCTCTGGAACCACCAGCCCATTCAACGGGAGCTATTGCAATATCTGCAACCCGTTCGAGTATGAAGCGAACTATCCCAGCATGGTGGCAGGTCACATGCGGGACGTCACCGATCTTTTCACAGATCTGACCAACGGCACTCTTCCCGCAGTTTCCTATGTGAAGCCGGACGGCCTGATGGACGGCCATCCCGCTTCCTCGAAATGGACTCTGTTCGAGGCCTTCGCTCAGAACATCGTTGAACTCGCGCAAAGCAACCGGGAACAATGGGCCGAAACCGCGATCTTTATCACTGTGGACGAAGGCGGCGGCTATTATGACTCGGGCTTCATCCAGCCTGTTGATTTCTTCGGGACAGGTCCACGCATTCCTATGATCGCCGTTTCTCCTTTCTCGACTGGTGGTCATGTCAGCCATGTCTATAACGAGCATTCTTCGTTCGTCAAGTTCGTCGAACGGAACTGGATGCTCCATACCACGCTCAGCACCCGCAGCCGCGACAATCTGCCCAATCCGCGCCTTGATGACGACAATGTGTATGTTCCTCGGAACATGCCGGCCATCGGCGATTTGTTCGACCTGTTCGACTTTGATCATCGTGATCATGATCGTGATCATGACCACGACCACGATCGTGATTAGCCCGATGGGTTAGCCTCGGCGAGGCCCTTGGTCGTTCACGACTGAGGGCCTTTTAAGGTTTAGGACCGCACGGCATTCCTTGAAAGCCAGGAGAGCACTTCGCCAGCGTGGGTGTTCGGCGGGAAAACCGGGTAGAAGACATGCGCGATCTGCCCTTGTCGCAAAATGAGCGTGAGCCGTTTGATGAATACCTTTTCGTTGATTTCAAAAGTTGGAAGATTCAGCGCCCGGGTCAAGGCCAGATCACTGTCGCTGAGCACATCAAAGGGAACATGCAACCTCTCGACCATTGCACGCTGCTCTTGGGTCGTCTGTGTGCTGACTCCTAACACTTCGGCTCCCAGCTTGCTCATCTCCTGATAATGATCGCGGAAGCTGCAAGTCTCGGGCGTGCAGCCTCGCGCCCCGGGAATTGTGTCCCACCCGGGAGGCAGCGGCTCGCCGGGCGTTCCGGTCATGGGATAACAATAAAGGACCGTGGTGGGCGACGTGATCTCAGCCAGATTTAGTGATCGTCCCGAAGTGGATTGAAGCCAAAGCGACGGCACGTGCATACCGGGAAGATGCCGGCAGGCGCCATCGTCGACAGGAACAGGAAGATTTTCAGGAAGTTGCCCAAAGTTCGTGGCCGTTGTGTTGCTCAAGAGTTCCCTCCGATCCCATTGTAAATCGATGGAGATTCTCAACGCCGCCGAGGGCAACCAGAAAATCTTGCATACATCAATGCCTTCAAGCACTTGGCATTGCAGTTGCTTATGAGCGAGGTACACCATGTTCTGAAAGCCGAACAAAAGCAAAAAAGTTGTTGACAAATTCTTTTTCGGAGTACATTTGTCCTACCCCCAAAACAGCCCAAACGATTTCCTATGCCCATGCCTTTTTCTGAATGCGATCCCGGCCTTGGTGGCTTGCAGTTTCTAGTGGTCAGCAGCGACTACAACACGCTGAGAACTTTTACCGCTGCGGCCCAGGAGCTGGGAGGCCAGATGGATTCAACCCCCAGCCTTACCACCGCCAATCGTTTTGTCCAGCGCTACCGGCTGGATGGAATTGTCGTTGATATGCAAATGCAGGGCGCACTGGATTTTATAGAGACCGTCCGTGAAGGCAACTCCAACCGGTCTTCTATCATTTTTGCCTGCGCCGGCGTTCCCCTGGAAGAGAACTCAGCCATCCGCGCCGGCGCCAATTTTGTTTTCCACAAGCCATTCTCGGTGGAAAAGATACTCACCCTGCTCTCCGCTACAGCCCCCGCGCTGGAAGAAGAGCACCGGAGTTATTTTCGTCATCAGTTGGTGGTGCCGGTCAGCATTGATTACGATGGCGTGCAGCACCGGGCGCTGACCGCCAACCTGAGTGAAAATGGGATGGCGATCCGCTCCTTCCGTCTTTTTCAGGCTGGCACTCCCATAGGCTTTTCCTTTCAATTGCCCTCCGGTCCGGTAGTCAAAGGCCAAGGCGAAATTGTCTGGACAGACGCTGGAGGCTGCGCCGGTATTAAGTTCAGCAACCTTTCCGGCTGTCTCCAGAAGGAGTTCGTCGAATGGCTCGACCGCAATTCGATCTTTCAACGTTAGCCGGCACGAGATAGCAGCCCTCCCCCACCCCCGCTCTCTTGAACGAAAGCATGGTCTGCGAAGATTTTCCTTGTCGCAAATTTGATCCGCCAAACCCCCAATCAGATTTTTCTCTGCGCCCTCTGCAATGCTAACAATCAAATTCTTGCCAAGCCGCAACGGAATTTGTCAAACCGCATTCAGATCAGCGGTGTCAGTGGAGATCAGTGGTAGCAGGTATTGATCCGCGTTCCTCCGCGGTAGAAAAGGTTTTGTTTGTGGCTCTGCGCCCCTCTGCGTTTCTCAGCGATCTCTGCGGTTGTGATTTTGTTCTGACTTTCCTTTGCGCTCTTAGCGTCCGAACTTTGTTCCAAATGTTCCAAATTCCAAAAAGGGAACTTCCCCAATTTGTCGTCTACAGAGATTGAAAACAGGAGGCTTTAACTATGCGTACTCTTAGTATCAATATCCGTCGGGCATGCTCCAGGCTGGTACTGCCTTGGCTCATGATTTGGGTCGCGCTCGGAACGCTTGCCGGCGCGCAGGAAAAACCGCCGTTTATTGAACCCTCAGAGCACGTCCATGCGAAGGCCCGTGTATTGGAAGAAACGCAACCCAACCAGCACGGCAAATGGGAGACCCTGGATACAGAGATGCCGATCAATCCCGTGCATGTGGCTCTTATGCACACCGGGAAGGTGCTGGTGATCGCCGGCTCCGGCAACGACGACAAGAACAAGAGGTTCGATGCCGGTGTTTGGGACCCCCAAAGCCAAACGATTCGAACATTTGTGCTCGGGTGGGACATGTTCTGCAACGGCATGGTGATCTTGCCTGATGGAAGGCCCTTTGTCCTGGGTGGCACACTGAAGTATGACAGTCCGTGGATTGGAGAGCCGCGCACCGCCGCTTTTGATCCCGCAACGGAAAAATTCATTGATTTGGCGAAGATGAGCGGAGGCCGTTGGTATCCCACGGGCACCGTGCTCGGCGATGGTTCGGTGATGGTCGATTCAGGCTTGGATGTGGGATCGCTCAATCACACCGTCCAGATTTACAAAGGTACGACTTGGAGCGCGGCCGGGAGTTCGTTTCCCGGAATGCCGCTCTATCCCCGCCAGACCCTGCTGCCCAACGGAAAAGTCTTTGAGTCGGGAGCCAATCCTGATTCCAGAATCTATGACCCAGCTAAGCGCCAGTGGAGCGACCCTGTCGCCACAACCAAGTTCGGTAACAGCCGTGATTACGGCACTACCGTTCTTCTGCCCTTGACTCCTGCGAACGACTACAAGCCCCGAGTGATGATCCTGGGGGGTGGATTCAATCTTGGCGATCCCGTCAACCAGGTGGTGACCAACACCACCGAGATCATTGACTTGTCTGCCGCTACGCCCCAATGGCAGTTTGGTCCCGTCATGTCCGGCCCTAGGGTGCAGTTGAATGCCACGATCTTGCCCGATGGCAAGGTGCTGGTGTCAGGAGGGTCGGCAAAAGATGAGAATGGCGGTACTGCGAACCGGCAGGCGGAGCTCTACCAACCCAACACCAACAATTTCAGTCCGGCCGGCACGATGGAGTTCCCGCGCCTTTATCACTCCAACACTCTGCTGCTGCCGGATGCAACGGTGCTCGCTGTGGGTGGCAATCCCGCCCGCGGCGACTATGAAGCCCATATCGAGATCTATTCCCCGCCCTACCTGTTTGACAATAACGGCAATCCCGCCAGGCGTCCGGCCATCAGCCAGGCTCCTGCTGCCATTCAATACGGCGCCTCCTTTGCTGTAAGGAGTGCCGAGGCAGCGGATATTGACTCTGTCGTGCTGATTCGTCCCGGGGCCGTGACCCATGCTTTCGATATGGAGCAGCGGCTCGTGGGCCTCTCGTACACAAAGGCAGCCGGTGTGCTCAACGTCAAAGCGCCATCCGGTGGCAATATCGCTCCTCCGGGCTATTACCTTCTATTCATCGTGAACTCGGCAGGCGTACCCTCGATAGCCAAGTTCGTGTACTTGAAGTAAACGATTGGAGAACGGGGAGTTGTAACCGTAGCGCGGCGGAGCCATAACCAAACCAAAACCAAAGCAACCACAAAGGGACACGAAAGGAAAACAAGAGCAAATCAAAACATCACCGCATGGGTCGCTACGGTTTCTTGCAGTCGGCTTGTTTATCATCCTAGCCTGGGCGCGGAGAAGAACAGAGAGCGTAGGTGAACTGATTCCACTGATGGGCGCCAGTCCGGCGCAGCCGGACGAATGAGAATAGCCCACCGTTTTAACGGTGGGAGAGCTATGCAGCCATACCAAAGTCTCCCTTCAAGGGGGACGACTGAAAATCGCCACGGCCGGCAAGATTTCAGCACATCCCCAGAGCGGAAGGGCTAGAGTACGCCCCTAAGGAAACTTGGAACGGGTGTGCGACATAAAGTGAAAACTAGGCTCTAACCACCATGATTTTTGGATACCACCAGCCAGCGAAGCTGGCGACATTCTTCTAGCCCACAACGCAAGTTGTGGGTAAAGGAGACAGAATAGAGCAAGCTGGCGAAGCCAGCGACATAGTGGAGTTTCCTCAAAATCGTCACTTTCATGTCGCACCCACCGGTAATAGCGTTTTTGTAATATACTATGGTATATACCCGTTGAGATCAGGAGCATCCTAATGGCGCGTACAGCAAAACTGTTTCGTAACGGCCGAAGCCAGGCAGTCCGCCTACCTTCGGAGTTCCGCTTTGAGGGCAAAGAGGTCTTTATCCGGCAAGACCCTGCCACGGGAGATGTAGTCCTGTCACGACGGCCCGATTCATGGCAGAGCTTTTTTGAGATGGCAGACCAGGTCAATGTGCCCCACGACTTCATGACAGAGCGCCGCAATCAACCACCGCAGATACGCAAGTTATTCTGATGGCGATCCTGTACCTGCTCGACACCAATACTGCAAGCTATATCATCAAAGGGAATATTCCTGCCGTTCGCCGCCGCCTGCTGCGAGTTCCCATGGCGCAGGTCGCAATCTCCTCGGTGACTGAAGGCGAATTGCGCTACGGAATAGCGCGCCGACCTGGAGCCACACAGTTGCAGACAATCGTCGAGGAATTCCTCATCCGGGTCGCGATCCTGCCTTGGGATTCGGACGCAGCCCGCCAGTATGGGAATTTGCGCGCCAGCCTCGAGAGTGCAGGGCAGCCGATGGGCAATCTCGACCTGATGGTTGGCGCACATGCCTTGAGTTTGGGCGCCATCCTGGTTACCAATGATCGAGCGTTTACCCGAATCAAGAAGTTGAAGGTAGAAGACTGGACAACTTAATCTTCCGTATATTCTTATGCAAATCAGATTGCCCGAAGAATGGACACGGAAAGATGCTGAAGACAGGGCCTCGAAACCCGGTTCCAAGAAACCTGGTTCTGCAAACCGATAGCTACAAGTTCACCCACTGGAAGCAATATCCTCCGGGCACTCAATTTGTTTACAGCTACCTGGAGTCCCGTGGTGGCATGTTTGATCAGACTTTGTTTTTCGGGCTCCAATATTATTTGCTCGAGTATCTCTCAGGCCATGTGGTCGACGAGCAGGATGTCCGCGAAGCCCAGCACTTTGTAGACCACCACATCGGCCCCGGCATGTTCAATTCTGAGGGATGGATGCATATCGTCCGCGAACATGGTGGCCGCTTGCCGGTGGTCATCAAAGCAGTGCCCGAAGGGACGCTGGTGGACGTGCATAATGTCCTGGCCACCATTGAAAACACCGATCCGCTCTGTTATTGGCTGCCGAACTATCTGGAAACGTTGCTGCTCAAGGTCTGGTATCCGATCACCGTGGCTACGCTCTCCCATGCCATCCGCAAAGTTTTTCTTGCAGCGTTACAGCGCTCCGGTGACCCCGCTCTCATTGATTTCAAGCTGCACGATTTTGGCTACCGGGGAGTATCCAGCGAAGAAACCGCCGGCATCGGCGCTGCCGCCCACCTGATCAACTTCAAAGGAACCGATACGGTCGCCGGAATCCGGCTGCTGCAGCGATTTTATGGTTCAAGTGAGATGGAAGGCTTCAGCATCCCTGCGGCCGAGCACTCCACCATTACCGCCTGGGGGCCGGAGAACGAAGCGCAGGCTTATGACAACATGCTCTCCCAGTTTCCTGAAGGCTTGGTCGCCGTAGTCAGCGATTCCTACAACGTGTATGAGGCGTGTGAAAAACTATGGGGCGAGAGGCTGCGCCAAAAAGTACTGGAGCGCAACGGCACCCTGGTCGTCCGTCCGGATTCGGGTAATCCCAAAGAAGTAGTGTTGAAAGTGCTGGAAATCCTGGGACAGAAATTCGGCTCAGAAATCAACAGCCAGGGCTACCGCGTTCTTCATCCTAAGATACGGGTGATCCAAGGAGATGGAGTCAATTATTGGACTATCCAAGACACGCTGGCCGCGCTCAACCGCGCCGGATGGTCAGCCGACAATATCACCTTCGGCATGGGCGGAGCGCTCCTGCAGCAGTTGAACCGCGACACTCAGAAGTTCGCCTTCAAATGCTCTTCCATCACGGTCAATGGCCAGGACCACGATGTCTTCAAAGACCCGGTCGATGGGCACGACAAAGCCTCCAAGCGCGGACGGTTAGCGCTGCATTTCAAAAACGGCAGATGGTCCACCGAGCGTTCGCGCAAGAACACGGTTGATCCCGAAGATCATTTGCGAACAGTCTTTCAGAATGGTGAGCTGATCGTGAATCAGACCGTAACAGAGATTCGGAAGCGTACCCGGGCATGAGCGAACCAAAAACTCTCTCTAAAACAAAATCGTCATCCCGAAGGCCGTCAACGGAGCGCGCGTTCTCTTCAGCGCGCGTAGTAGGCGTGAGGGACCTTGCGTTGTGATTGCATCTTCCGGTACGTTCGGAGTCTATCCATCTATTTCCTGTAGTTTACTAGGACTCTCTGGAGAGAAGCGCCTGTACATCCCCCAAATCAGGCTCGTCCCATGTAAGTAACTGATTATGCATGGAATATCACGCATGTCCCAGGCTTCCTCGGGGTCCGCATGATGGATCAAAGGTTATTCGGGCAGAATACAGCATAGTTGCCCCACAATAATGGGCTTCCGCAAATGGATTTAAAGTGAAATTACGCCTAAAGCCTGCTAAACTTCAGCCGATATATATCTTGCGTCGTACCTTGGGGGAGGGCGATGCGGGAGGGGCGGTACACCTTAACAGGAGTGCCGCCCTTTTTCATTTGTTGTTTCCTGGTAGCTTCAAAATCCAGTCCGCATTTCTCAAAAAGCTCAATTCGGCCTTTTAGGAAACACTTGCCCGTCGTGAATCATGAACTGGGCTGAACATGCGGACGAGCCGCAGATTACGGGGACCAGCCCGCTCATCTGCCGCCGGGTTATCAGCCCCAGAGTTCCGCACTCCGGGCAGGATAGGACCGCCCAGTAAGGGTCCTCTGGCTCACCAACCTGGCCTGCATTCTCGAGAATAAACAAGCTCCCGGGCTCCATTTGCTCGGGAATCCACTCTAAGGATGTT
>Ga0209166_10001573_pt1 | contig 18735 bp, 17 predicted proteins | sample Coa_R1_3_FD_187151 | JGI IMG/M metagenome (GOLD analysis project Ga0209166, IMG submission 187151) | Surface soil microbial communities from Centralia Pennsylvania, which are recovering from an underground coalmine fire - Coalmine... | ecosystem: Environmental > Terrestrial > Soil >... | reverse complement strand
CTGGCCGCGGTGCTCTGCTCGCCGCATGTGCTGGCGTACGATGCGGCGACCTGGTTGGCCAGCGCGTGGCTGCTGCTGACCTTCGCGCGCGAGGTGCCCTCAGCGCGCCGAGGCGTGCTGGTGCTGCTGCTGGTTGGATGGTGGGGCGGCAACCTGGCCGCCTTTCCCAACGTGAACGCCGTCGCGCCGTGGGGGGCATTTACCGCCATTTTCGGCCTGGCGGGGATGGGCTGGCTGTACCGCCGAGCCGCGCCTCGAGCGGCGATCACGGCGATCGACCCACGCGAGCGAGCCTATCCCCGCGTTGCGTAACCTATCCCCGCCTGAGAGGGGTAGAACAACAACGCATGGATAAAGTGTTTCCGTCCCCAGAGGCGGCGCTGGCCGACCTGCAGGACGGCGCGTCGATCGCGGTCTCGGGATTCGGAACGAGCTATGGCTTCGCGTGCAGCCTCCTGGTCGCGGCCCGAGACAAGGGCGTCAAGAATTTGACCCTGGTCAGCAATGGACTGGGCGCCGTCGGCCAGCTCCGGGGCATGCTGCTGGTGGCCAGTGGCCAGTGCAAACGGTTGATCGTGTCGTTCTCGTCGCGACCGGGTATGCGCACTCCGGCAGACGACCTGATCGAGTCCGGCGACATTGAGGTCGAGCTGGTGCCGCAAGGCACGCTGGTCGAGCGCATGCGCGCGGCAGGCGCGGGCATTCCAGCCTTCTACACGCCCACCGGGGTGGGGACATCGATTGCCGAAGGCAAAGAGGTGCGCATCTTCAACGGCCGGCCGCATATTCTCGAACAGGCCCTGCCGGTCGACTACGCGCTGCTGCGTGGGTATCGGGCCGATCCGCTGGGGAACGTCGAGCTGCGGGGCAGCAGCCGCAACTTCGTGCCGGCGTTTGCGAAGGCCGCCCGGGTCGCCATCGTGGAGGTGGACGAGATCGTCGGCGTAGGCGAGATACCCGCCGAACGGGTCGGCCTGCCCGGCATTCTGGTGACGCGGGTGGTCAAGAAGACCGTCGAACCTGACCAGGCTCGGCTCGCGCCGCGCCGGGCCGCCGACCGCCCGCGCGAGTACAACGGCAAAGCCGGCTGGTCGCGCAGCGAGATGGGCCGCCGTACCGCGGCATTGCTGGCCGAGGGTAGCTACGTCAACCTCGGGACCGGGATCCCGACCCTGGTGTCCAACTACATCGAAGGTCGGGACATTACGCTGCACGGCGAAAACGGCATCCTGGGCTACGGCGGCATGGTCGAGGGCGACCAGATCGACCACGACGTGTTCAATGCGTCCGGGCAGTTCGTGTCGGCGTTGCCCGGGGCGTCGTTCTTCGACAGCGTCGCCTCATTCGAAATGGCCCGCAGCGGCAAGCTCCAGGCCGTTGTGCTGGGCGCCTATCAAGTGGATCAGGCAGGCAACCTGGCCAACTACAGTCTGGGCGATCCACGGCTCGGGGGGATCGGCGGCGCCATGGACCTGGTCGCCGGCAAGCAGACGCTCATCGTCATGATGGAGCACCGCGACAGCCAGGATCGACCGAAGCTCGTGCAGCGGACCTCGTACCCGATCACCGGCGTGGCCTGCGTGGACGTGGTCGTGACCGACCTGGCGATCCTGCGTCGGGTGGATGGTGATTTTGTCATCGAGGAGGTCGCCGACGGTTTTTCGGCCGAGGAGATCCAGGGCCTCACAGACATGCCGGTGAAGATTGCCGCGGGGGTGAAATGAGTATCAAGGGCAAAGCATTTATCGTCGGTGCGTACGAGCACCCGGATCGTGTCATCCCGGATCGGTCGACGGCCCAGGTACACGCGGAGATTACGTCCGGGGCGCTCGCCGACGCGGGGCTGAAGCTGGACGACATCGACGGCTTCTTCTGCACCGGTGGCGTCGGCATGGTGCCGGTGGCGATGGCCGAGTATCTCGGCCTCAACAAGCTGGCGTATCTCGACGGGACGATGGTCGGCGGCTCCTCGCCGGTGTATCAGATCGGCCACGCGGCGGCGGCCATCGCGACTGGCAAGTGCACGGTCGCCCTGGTGACGCTGGCGAACCGTCCGCGTAGTGAGCAGCAGGCCCGATCGGTCAACACCAGCCCCGAGTCGTCGTTTGAGCTGGTCTATGGCAGCAGCACGCTCGGGATGTACGCCCTCGCCGCGCAGCGCCACATGTACGAGTACGGCACCACCAGCGAACAACTGGCGTGGGTCAAAGTGGCGTTCTCGGAGCATGCCCAGTACAACCCGCACGCGCTGCTGCGCAAGCCGGTCACCGTCGAGGACGTGTTGAACTCACCGATGCTCAGCGATCCGCTGCATCGCCTCGACAGCTGCGTGGTGACCGATGGCGGTGGCGCGGTCATCGTCGCGAGTCCAGAAGTCGCCCGCCAGAGTCCCCGCCCAAGGGTCAAGATCATGGGCCAGGGCGAAGCGCCCAAGCACACCAACAATGGCCACATCGACCTGACGTATACCGGCGCCCGGTGGTCCGGTCCGCGGGCCTTCGCGGAGGCGGGCGTCACACCTGGTGACATCGACTACGCGTCGATTTACGACTCGTTCACCATCACCGTCGTCGAGACCCTCGAGGATCTGGGTTTTTGCGAGAAGGGGAAGGGTGGTCAATTTGTGCAGGACGGTGGGCTGCGCGCCCGCGGTGGTAAGTTGCCCGTCAATACCGACGGGGGCGGCTTGTGCAACAACCATCCTGGCATGGGCGGGATGATGAAAATCCTCGAAGGCGTGCGACAGGTCCGCGGCGAGGCCCAGCCGGAGGTCCAGGTGCCCGACTGCAACCTGGTGCTGGTGCACGGCACGGGTGGGTCGCTGGGCACGCGGATGGCGAGTGCCACGCTGATTCTGGGAACGGAGGACGCTTAGAAATGATCAGCGAACGTGTACTTCCAGCGCCGGCGCCGGTCGTGCTGCCCGAGGTGAAAAACTTCTGGGACGCGACGGCGGAGGGTCGCCTGCTGCTACCGCGGTGCGAGGATTGCCAGACGGTCATCTGGTACCCGCGGCCGTACTGCCCGACGTGCGCCTCGCTGAAAGTCAGCTGGTTCGCGGCGTCCGGCCGCGGCACGATCTATAGCTTCACGGTCAACCGTCGCGGTCAGGCAGACCTGTCCGCGTATCGCGAGGCCGGCACCTACGTGCTGGCGTATGTCGAGCTCGAGGAGGGTCCACGGATGATGACCAACATCGTGGACTGCGATCCCGAAAGCGTGAAGATTGGCCAGCGCGTGGAAGTGGTGTTCCACGACACTGGCCAGGGCACGGCGCTGCCCCGATTCAGGCCCACTGCCTAGCGGAGCGGCTGAAGCGTTGCAGGCCGAACCTGTTCACGGCCGTTCTCCGAGAGGCAGAGTCGGCACGTGCATCGGTTCAGCCGCTACGTTCCAGCGAAAGTCTGCGAAGTAGTGGTTGGAGCGCCGGATTGCAGCTGCTCACTTCCGAAGGGTTTTCCCACGGCTGGGAGGGCGGGAAGGGAGCGACGAAGCGCCGATCCGCTGAAGTCGCCGACGGCTTAATCGACGATCGCCTGGTAGGCCAGATTGCGGAAGAGCTGCTGCACCGGGTACTGCTCCAGCGGCATATGTTGCGTCATCATCAGCCCGATGAAGTCTTCGGCGGGGTCGACCCAGAAGTACGTCTGGGCGGCCCCCGCCCAGCCGAACTCGCCGACTGAGGTCAGCGCCCGGGCCTTACCGAGGTCCGTCGCCACGCGAAAGCCCAGGCCGAAGCCGTGGTCCAACTCGTTCGCGCCGATCACCAGTGGCAGCAGTGCATTGGGGATGTGGTTGGCGGTCATCCAGGCGAGGGTTTTGCGGCTGACGAGCGGCGTGCCTTTGTCCAGCAGACAGTTGCAGAATTTGAGATAGTCGGCCAGCGTGGACGTGAGCCCGCCGCCACTGGACGGGCAGCGCGTTGGCAGGGTCACGTCGCCGATCAACGGAACGCTGTCCGCTGGAATCGGATACGGGTCGTACAGGGTTTTGGAAGCGTAGATCTGGGCGAGGCGAGGGACTTTGTCAGCCGCAACCTGGAAACTCGTATCAAGCATGCCCAGCGGCTTGAGAATGCGTTGGTCGAGGAAGTCCGCCAGCGGCATCTGGGCGACCACCTCCACGAGATACCCGAGGACGTCGGTGGCGTAGCTGTAGCGCCACTTTGTCCCGGGTTGGAACAGGAGTGGGATGGCCGCGATTCGCTCGATCACGTCCTTCAAGGGCCGCTCGCGGAGGAACAACTCGGGGATGGCCTGGCGGTACAGGTCTTCGACGGGCGAATCAGTGAACCAGCCGTAACTCAAGCCTGACGTATGCGTCAGCAGATGATGCACCGTCATGACGGGTTGCTGATCGACGAGTTGCAAGCCGAGGGCGCCGGACCCAGCGTAGACCTTCGTTTTCGCGAACGCCGGGATGAAGTTGGCAACTGGCTCGTTGAGCCTGAAGCGGCCTTCTTCCACCAGGATCATCGCCGCGACGCTGACGATCGGTTTGGTCATCGAATAAATGCGAAAGATGTTGTTTTCCTGGATCGGCTGGCTGGCTTCGATATTGACCATGCCGGACGTGCCGAAATGCACGATCTTGCCGTGGCGCTGGAGCAACGTCATGATGCCCGGCAGGCGATTGTCTTTGACGCAGGCGTCGATCGCCGGGCCGAGGCGTTGTAGACGTTGGGAAGACATGCCGGCATCTTCGGCACGAGTTGTGTGCATAGCGTTTCGATCCTTTAGCTGGTCCAACAGGCGCGGAGGCCGCACAGGGTGCAGCGCAACTCATCGCTTTGCTCGCTTTGATCGCTGCGCTCGGGGTTCGACGCAGCGCGTAGTTCGGGAGCGGGCGGACGCGGCGTTGCCGCGCCGACCTCCGACGCCGGTTGGCACGATGAGGGACCTGGCGTCGCTGCTCCCAGAGCGGTCGTGCGCGAGTGATCAGCGGTCACGGGAGTGTGGAAAAATCAACCTGGACGTCTGGGGTCGCAACTGCGACCGTGCCGTAGAGCGGTCACCTGCGTTTGAAGCGCGCCACCAGGTCGGCGCCCTGCTCGGGGGTGACGCCGCCGAGCTCCAGATGGATGCGCACCGTGTTGAACAGATTGACGTCCTGGCGCACGGGCGCACTCGGATCCGAGGTCGCCTCGATGGCCGCGTGGACCGACCGCAACGGCACCTCGAGTTGTTTGGCCAGCACCTGAATCAGCTCGACGCCGCACGCCGCCACGCCTGACAGGAACAACTCAGCCGGGCCGATCGCCTCACCGGGGCAGCCGTTGGAGGCCGGGCCGTCGGCGATCAGGTGCTGATCGCGGGCGCTGACCAGCACGCGGCCAAAGGTCTCAGTCGAGCTCGCGTTCGTCTGGTAGCGGCGCACGGGTGTTTGGGTCATGCGGGCTATTGTGGCTGTTTTGAGTCCGCGCCGTCGTCCCTGGACCTCACGATCTCCCCCGCGGTGGCCAGCGCCTCCGTCAGGGCCCGGTGCCCACCAGCCTTCCAACTGGTCGGCCAGCTGCTCGCGCAACCTGGCGGCGGCACCAGAGCACTGGCACGCCGAAACCGCGTGGGTTGAACCGCGTGGGTCTGCGGCGGTCTAGGAGTCGACCTCGTAGGGCGAGTGCCAGAAGCGGTAGCCGCCTTCGCCGTCGACCCACTCCCCGGCGGGGCGGTCGTCCAGCGTGGTGCCGAAGCCGCCGGCGGGCGGGACTTTCAAGTTGGCCCCCAGCGTGGTGGGAAACACGCGTGCCAACTCTTCGGGGTCCCAGCGCTGCTGGGCGCGGATCGACCGGACCGCGTGTGGCTGCTCCAGCAAGGTGAGTCCGAACCCGTAGACGTGGAACACCTGACCGTTGACGTTGGCCGCCGCGTCGCTGGCCAGATACACCACCAGCGGCGCCACGTTGTCCGGATCGCGCTCGGTGCCCTTGGCCAGTTCGCTCGGCCACTTGCCGGTCTCTTCGAAGACCTTCCGCCCGCGCGGCGTCGAGTCGATCATGCGCGTCGCGCCGCTCGGCATGATCGCATTGACCGTGACACCGTATTTGCCCAGCGCGTTGGCGGTCGACCAGGTGAGGCCCATGATGCCCGCCTTGGCGGCGGCGTAGTTCGGCTGCCCGGGCGAGCCCAGCGCCGAAACGGACGACATGCTGACGACGCGGCCGCCCTGCTGCTCGCGCATCCGAATGGACGCCGCGCGCGTGCAGTTGAACGTGCCCTTCAGATGCACGGCGATGACGGCGTCCCATTCGGCCTCGGTCATGTTAAAGATCATTCGGTCGCGCAGGATGCCCGCGACGTTGACCAGGATGTCGATGCCGCCAAACGAGCGAACGACCTGTTCGACCATGTCGGTCGCATCGTCGAACGACGCCACGTTGCCACGATTGACCTCGGCCGTCCCGCCATTGGTGAGGATCTCGTCGACCACCTGGTCGGCCGGCAGGGCTTCGGTGCCCTCACCCGACAGGCTCGTGCCCAGGTCGTTGACCACGACCCGTGCCCCGGCCTGCGCCAGCGCCAGCGCAATGCCGCGCCCGATGCCCCGCCCCGCGCCAGTAACCAGCGCCGCCTTGCCGTCCAGCATGCCCATAAGCGTTCCACCCCGCCCCGCGATCCGAAGTGTTGCCTAGTATAGAGAGGCTTTCCGAATGACCTCATCGGCCGCTGGCACCAACCTGAGCGCACTGTTCGAGCCGCGGTCGGTGGCGTTGATTGGCGCCTCGGCGGACCCGCAGTCGATCAGCGCTCGGCCGTTGCGGCTAATGCTGCAGCACGGCTTCGCGGGCCGGCTGTACCCGGTGAATCCGAAGTACACGGCGCTGCAGGGGCTACGCGTGTACCCGTCGATCGGCGCGGTACCCCAGCCGGTTGACCTGGCGCTCGTGGTGGTGCCGGCGCCGGGCGTGCCGGGGGTGCTCGAGGAGTGTGCCGCGGCGGGCGTGCGCTGCGCAGTCGTCATCACGTCGGGTTTTGCCGAGAGCGGGCCGGCCGGGCGGGAACTGCAGCAGCGAGTTGCCGACGTGGTGACCCGGACTGGCTTGCGGGTGTGCGGCCCGAACTCGGAAGGTCTGTTCAATCCAGTCGCCGGGGTGTGCGCGACGTTCAGCCCGGCGGTCGATCCGGAGCATGGCTTTGTTCCTTTCCCGGATCCGGCGGGACCGATCGCAATCGTCTCCCAGAGCGGCGGACTCGCCTTCGCGTTGCTGAACCACGCGCAGGACCGCGGGCTGGGGGTTGGCGCGGTGGTCAGCACCGGCAACGAAGTGGACCTGGGTTGGGCCGACTACGTCGAGTACCAGCTCGACCAGCCGGGCACGCGGGTCGTGCTCGGCTTCGTGGAGGCCTTGCGTCAGTCCGGGCGCCTGGTCGAGCTTGCCCGCAAGGCCGCGCGACTGCGCAAGCCGATCCTGGTCGCCAAGATCGGCCGGTCAGACGCCGGGCGGCGGGCGGCCGCCTCGCACACCGCGAGCCTGGTGGGTACGGACGCCGCGTACTCGGGCGCCTTTCGCCAGCTGGGCATCGTGCGCGTCGACGACGTCGACGAGATGCTCGATCTGGCGGCGTATTTCAGCCTCGGGCGCTTGCCGGCAGGTCGGCGCGTGGCGGTCCTGACCGCGTCCGGCGGCGCGGGCGCCTGGCTCGCGGATCTGTGCGCGACGCGCGGTCTGACGCTCCCGGAGCCGGGCGCGACCGAGCAGGCGGAAATCCGCGCGTTCATCCCGGCGTATGGCAGCGTCCGCAATCCGGTGGACATCACGGCCCAGGCGGTCCTCGGCGGTGGCTTCGAGCGAGCGCTCGGTCTGCTGGCCCACTCGGCGGCTTTCGACACGGTGGTGGCGGTGGGCACGCTCGTCCGCGAGGAGCGCTTTTTCCAGACCTTTGCGGAGTTGCAGCAAACGCTCGAGGGGGCGACGGCGGCCGTCGTGTACTACTCCTATACGCGCGCCAGTCCAGCGGTCATCAGCGCGCTCGCGGGACTCGGCATTCCGTGCTTTTCCACGCCCGGCCGCACCGCGCGCGCGCTCAGCGCGGCGGCCGAGTACGCCGAGTTCTTACAGCGTGCGGATCAGGTGGCCTGCTTCGGGACGGGCATTCATGCATGGCCCGAGCCGGCGGCGGCGCTGTCGGAAGCTGGCGCGCGGGCGTACGTGGCGGCGCTCGGGATACCTTCGCCGCAGGATTGCCTGGCCGGGTCGGCGGACGACGCCGTGGCGTGTTTCGGGGCGCTCGGGGGTGGGCCGGTGGCGCTCAAGGTGCAATCGCCGGACCTGGCGCACAAGTCGGACGTCGGGGGCGTTCGGCTCGACCTGCGGGCCGCGGACGCGGTGCGCGCGGCGTTCGTCGAGATCGTGGCCGCCACCCGCGCCGCGCGGCCTGACGCGGCCATCGAAGGCGTGCTCGTCCAGCGCATGGCGCCCCCGGGGATCGAGGCGTTTGTCGCGGCGCGGCGCGAGCCGGTGCTCGGCGTGCTGGTGGTGGTGGGAATGGGCGGCCTGGACGTGGAGGCACTGGGCGACGTCGCGATGCGGCTGGCGCCGGTGTCATTGGCCGAAGCACACGCCATGCTGGACGAACTGCGCGGATCGGCGGTGCTGCACGGCACCCGCGGCCGCTCGCCGGCCGACGTCGAGGCGCTCGCCGAGGCGGTGGTGCGCATCTCCGACATGGCCGCCGCGCTGCCCCCGAACATCGCCGGCGTCGAGATCAACCCGCTGCTGGTGTTGCCCGCGGGCCAGGGTGTGCTGATGCTGGACGTGGCAATCGAACTGAAGGGAACGGCGACATGAAGTTGACCGATGAGCAGGTGGCCATCAAGCGCATGGTCGCCGACTTCGCCAGGAACGAACTTGCCGACAACGCGTTCAAACCTGAGACTGAAGAGCAGTACCGCGGCCGCCTGAAGAAGCTCGCCGCGCAGGGTTTGCTGGGCATGACCGCGCCGGTCGAATACGGCGGCGGCGGGCTCTCGTACTTCGACGCCCTGCTGGCCGTCGAGGAGATGGCTAGATACGATCCGCGCAGCGCCGGCGAGATGCACACCAACGGCACGGGCACCGCCAGCCACCTCTGGGTGCTCGGGACGCCTGAGCAGCAGGAGCGCTGGCTGCGACCCATCTGCGAGGGTCGCATGCGGTGCGCCATCGCCATGACCGAGCCCGAAGCCGGCTCCGCGGCCACCGAGATGACGACCACCGCGACGCTGTCGCCCGACGGGCGGGAGTATTGCCTCAGCGGTGGCAAGATCTTCATCAGCGGCGGCAAGCGCGCCGACGTGTTCATTACGTATGCCCGATTTCCGACTGAGGGCGGCGATGCTGACAAGGGCGGCCGAAATATCGGCGCGCTCGTGGTCGAAAAGGACACGCCCGGTTTTTCGATCCTGCGCAACGACCACAACATGGCCGACGAGGATCAGGCGCAGCTGGCGTTCGACGACTGTCGTGTGCCCAAGGAGAATGTCCTGGTCACCGGCAACGCGTTTGGTCGGCTGATCCGCATTTACAACCGCAATCGGCTGTCTGGCGTCGCCCAGGCGCTGGGGATGGCGACCGCGTCATACGAGGACGCGCTGCGGCATCTCCAGGTACGGCGCCAGTTCGGCCGTGAGCTCGCTGACTTTCAGGGATTGCAATGGATGCTGGCCGACATGGCGATCCAGCTCAATGCCTGCCGCGCGACGCTGTACCAGGCGGCCACCGCCGAGCAGGACGGCGAGCTGGATCCGCTCCAGGTGTCGATGGCCAAGGTGTTCATCGCCGAGACCTGCGTGCGCGTGTGCGACATGGCGATCCAGTTGTTTGGCGGCTACGGGTACATGGCGGAGGCGCCGGTGAACCAGCGCTATCGCCGCGTGCGCGGCACCGCGATCTACGGCGGGACGATGCAGATTCACCGCAACATGATCGCCGCCCGAGTCCTGGGTCGGCGCAACGATCAGCGCCGAGCGTGATCGCGGTGGTCGTGGCCAGCGCGCCAGGCGGTAGCGGATCGTGCACGGCGAAGCACGCCGCGATCCGGGCGCGCGCCCGAAAAGTAAGAAGCCGGGTGTTAGCAGCGGCCGAACTGCGTTCAGTGCATGGCCGAGCGGGCCGGCAAGTGGTGTTGCTGCGGACTTTTCGGCCGCCCCTCTAGTGCAGGCGCGTCCAGGCCGCGTGGGCCTCGGGCGCGCACGCGCGTTTGATGGCCAGATCAATGCGTTCGTCCGCCGGTTGCAGTTCGGCGCGGCTGGGGCGGGGAATATGGATGTGGCTCGGTTCGGGGCGCTCGGGGCTTCGCAGTTCCATACCACACCACAACCCGCGCGCCCGCCGGATAATTCCCGACCTGGGATCGAGAGTATTCCAACTTTCAGTCGGGGAGGTAGCCGCTCGCGCGCGCCTCTTTCAGCTTCGTGTAGGCCAGCGTGGGGAGCAGGCTGAACCAGTAGCGCTCGCTGGTGTTCGGCACGCTACCCCCCGTGGCGTAGTCGAGATTGAAGACCGTCGCGCCGATCAGCCACGGGTACTGGGTGTTGGCCATGTGCAACGCCTCGACCAGGTAACTGGCCCGGACGTCGGCGGGCAGCTCCATCCAGGCGTACTGGCCCAGGTCGATGGGGGTCTGCTCCAGGACGCCGAACTCCGTGATGACCCCGGGCTTGGCGTCGTCCCCGTGCTGCAGCATCACGTCGCGGTACAGCTCCACATCGCGGAAGCACATCGGGGTGCACGCCGGATCGGTGGCCGGATCGAAGTTGCCCAGGTAGGCGTGGACGCCCAGCGCATCGAACGCCGCGGCTCCGCCAGCGTCGTACAGGCCATTCAACCAATCGACGTCCTCCATCGTCCCGCCGCGACCACCGGTGCGCTGAGATGGAGCGGCGCTCACGACCGTCACGTTGGGGTCGGCGCGTTTCGCGCCGCGGTAGGCGCCGGCGAGAATGCGGGCATACGCCGCGGGATCGACCGGAGTGGCGCCCCATTCGAGCGGCAGGTTCATTTCATTGAACACTTCGACGTACGCGATGCTCCCGCCCGCGAAGCGCAGGACATGGTAAACGTAGTCCTCGACGTCAGCCGGATCGAGCCGGTACACCGCTCCACCGGCCCACGCGGGCGGCTGGTCGAGGCGCAGGCCGACCTTGAGTCCGTTGGCGCGGGCCGCATCGAGCACATTTGAGAGGTCGTTGGCCGCCGTGCGGCCCCACTGATCGTGCTGCTCGAACACGAACTGGCCGCGGCTGGGCTCGACGGCGGCCCAGGCGACGTAGGCGCTCATGAGCGTGAAGCCGCCGGCGCGGGCGCGGGGCGCATTGTCGAGCGCGGTCAGAATCACCCCGTAAGCGAAGCCGGGATGGCCCGACGCGCCCGCGGCGGCCGCCGGCCCGGAGGTGGCGGCCAGCAGCAGGACGAAGCAGGTCAAAGAGGACTTCCAGGGCATGGGTCGGCGGGCCGATTCTATGCACGGGGCGCGCGAATCCAAAGCAATTGCACGTCAGTAACTATCCTGTTACCTTTAGGCGGCGCATGCAATTCTTCGAGGCGGCCTGTCAAGCGCTGAGCACGAGGTTTGCCACGGCGACTACGCTCACGCAAGGCCGTGTTGGGAAGCCGCCATGACTCTGCCGGGTCGACGCGTTCGCGAAGCGGTGTGACTCTGCAAAGTCGAGCCGGCGACCCGTTCGATGCCCTGGGTGACCCGCATCGGCGAGCGATTGTCGAATTGCTCGGGGCGGGTGGGCGCTCGGTGCGCGAAATTGCCGACACCCTGCCGATCAGCCGCCCGGCGGTCTCGCGCCACCTGCGGCTGCTCAAGGACGCTGGCCTGGTGATCGAAGAGCCGCGTGGCACCCGGCGGATCTATCGGCTGCACGCCGAGGGCGTCGACGCCGTGCAGCGGTATCTGGTCCAGGTGTGGGGCGACGCGGCGGCGCGGTTTCGGCTGGTCGCGGAAAATACCCGGCCCGAGGCGCGCGATTGATCGAGCCGTTGCGGATGTCGTTCGAAGTCGGCTGTCCGGCAGCGCACGCGTTCGACGTGTGGACGACCAGGATTTCGCGGTGGTGGCCGGCGGATCACAGCGTCAGTGGCGAGGACCGGCTGCTGGTGGTGCTCGAAGGGCGCGCGGGCGGACGAATCTTCGAGCGGACCTCGATGGGTGTCGAGTTCGACTGGGGCCAGGTCACGGTGTGGGAGCCACCCAGACGCCTGGCCTACACCTGGCATCTGCGCCAGGACCGCGCTGACGCGACCGAAGTCGAAATCACGTTTGTCGATCAGGGCGATTCGACCACGCGGGTCGAGATCGAACACCGTGGCTGGGAGCGCCTCGGCGCGCGCGGCCAGAGGTTGCGCGACGCGAACCTGGCGGGCTGGACCACCCTGGTGCCGCACTACCTCGCGGACGTCGCCGGGCAGTAGCGCCTCACAGGTTATTCCAAGGTTGGCGGCCCATAGTGGACCACAAGAGTCGAGGCGTATGGTTGTAACTGCTGGAACAATGGATGTTTTGCTGGTGGAGGACGATCCGCGGATTGCCCGAGTCGTCGAGCGAGCACTGACCGACGTTGGCCACCGCGTCGAGGTGGCTCGCGACGGGCTGGAGGGGCTGACGAGCGCCGAACGTGGCGGCCACGATCTGGTCGTGCTGGACGTGATGTTGCCCGAAATGGATGGCATGGAGGTCGCGCGCGAGATGCGACGGCAGCACCTGCGGACCCCCATCCTGATGCTGACGGCCCGCGACGCGGTGCCCGATCGAGTGCGCGGCCTGGACGCTGGCGCAGACGACTACCTGACCAAGCCGTTCGCGCTCGAAGAGCTCCTGGCGCGGGTACGCGCGCTTGGCCGCCGCGCCGGCGACGGCGCCGAAGAGCAGCTCGTGGTCGGCGAGCTCGTCCTGGATCTGGCCCGCCACGAAGCGCGGCGCGACGAGCAGTCGATCGAGCTGACCGCGAAGGAGTTCGATTTGCTCGCCTACCTGATGCGCAACACCGGCCGGGTCCTCAGCAAGGATCAGATCACCGAACACGTCTGGGGGTATGACAGCCAGGCCACCTCAAATGTGGTCGAAATCTATATCCACTATTTGCGCGACAAGATCGACCGCGGCTTTCCCAGGCCACTTATCAGGACCGTGCGGGGCGTGGGCTACACGATAAAGGCATAGCCAGCCGGGCTGGGGCGATGTTCACTACAGGGTAAAAAAAACAGGCAGGGTCGAGAAGGGGAACGTGCAGGTACTGTTCGCGCGCATTCGGTGGCGTCTGGTTCGCTGGAACTTGCTGATCCTGGGGCTGATCCTGGCCCTGCTCGGCACCAGCGTTTACGCGGCGCTGGGGCGCAGTCTGCTCGACGAGGTCGACCGCAATCTGTTCAGTCGCAGCGAGCAGGTGATCCCGATCCTTTTTGGACCGCCGCGCCGCGCTGGTGAGCCCGGTCCGCCGCCTCGCGGCCCGCAGGGCTATAGCGGCGGCGTGTTTTTCCTGGCGCTCCGGCCGGACGGTTCAGTCTTGGCCGACCCGCAGCAGGTCACCATCAGCGATCTACCGTGGCCGCAGACGCGGGAGCCCACCTTTGCCACCATTCAGCTCGGCGATGGGGACCAGGCACGGGTGGTGCTGCGCCGCACGCCAGATGGCGGGATGCTGGTGGTTGGCCAGAGCCTTGCCCCCGAGGAGACGGCGCTGCGGACGCTCGTGCTGGTGCTGGTGGGCGGCGGAGGCCTGGGCCTGTTGCTGTCGCTCGGCGCGGCGTGGTTCCTCAGTGGTCGGGCGCTGGTGCCGATTCAACAGGCATTTCAGCGACAGCAGGAGTTCGTCGCCGACGCGTCGCACGAGCTGCGCACGCCGCTGACGGTGCTCCGATCGGCGACCGATCTGCTCGACCAGCACCGCGACGAGCCACTCGAGCACAACGGCGAGCTGTTCGACGACGTGCGGGGCGAGATCGCGCGCATGGAGCGGCTGGCGCAAGACCTGTTGACGCTGGCGCGCTCGGACACCGGTGGCCTCGAGTTGATGACCGCGCCGCTGGACGTCGCCGACATCGCCAGCGAGGTGGTGCGTCGGACGACGCCCCTGGCCCAGAGTAAAGGCGTCCAGCTCACGCTGCGCGCCGAGCCACAGGCATCGACTGTCGAGGCCGATCCAGACCGCCTGCAGCAGGTGTTTCTGATCTTGATCGACAACGCCATCAAACACACGCCACCAGGTGGCGACGTCTCGGTCCAGGTGCAGCGCCACGGGCAGAGCTCTCAGGTGGTCGTGGCCGACACGGGCACCGGGATTGCCCCGGAGCACTTGCCGCGCATCTTCGATCGCTTCTACCGCGCCGATCGAGCCCGGTCGCGCGACGGGGGCGGCACCGGTCTGGGGCTGGCGATCGCCAAGATGCTGATCGAGGCCCACGGCGGCCAGCTCCAGCTCGCGAGCACGCTGCACGTCGGCACGCAGGTCACGGTGTCGCTGCCGCTGGTCAATCGCGCCGCCAAGCTCGGCGGCCGCCTGGGTGAGCTCGCGGCGCATCTGCCGCGCACCGCCTCCACGCGGCAGTAAGCTTCGCGGCGTGACACCTGGCACGCGGCTGTTGACTGACCTCGAGATCGCGCGGTCTATTCCACTGCAGCCCATTCAGACGATCGCCGACGGTATCGGGGTGCTCGACGCGGAGTTCGAGCCCTATGGCAAGTACATCGCCAAGATCGACGCGCCAGCGATCCTGGAACGCCTGAAGGACAAGCCCAACGGCCGCTACATCGACGTCACCGGCATTACCCCGACGCCGCTCGGCGAAGGGAAGTCGCTGACCACCGTCGGCCTGTCGATCGCCCTCAATCGCGTCGGCAAGTCGACGATCGGCACCATCCGCCAGCCGTCGATGGGTCCGGTGTTCGGCATCAAGGGCGGCGCGGCCGGGGGCGGCTATAGCCAGGTGATTCCGATGGAGAGCTTCAATCTCCATCTCACCGGCGACACCCACGCCGTGTCGCAAGCCCACAACCTGCTCGCGGCAGTGATCGACAGCGAGATCGCGCACGGCAACAAATTCGAGATCGACCCCGTATCAGTGACCTGGCCGCGCGTCATCGACCTGAACGACCGCGCCCTGCGGGACGTGGTGATCGGCCTCGGCGGCGCCATCAATGGCCAACCGCGCGAGACGCGCTTTGACATTGCCGCGGCGTCCGAAGTGATGGCCGTGCTGGCGCTGGCGCGCGATCTGACGGACTTGCGGGCGCGGTTGTCGGCCATCACGATCGGCTACGACCGCCACAAAAAGCCTGTCCGCGCCGGCGATCTGGGCGTCGCGGGCGCGATGACGGTGCTGCTCAAAGATGCCCTGCGGCCGAATCTGCTGCAGACGACGGAGCACACGCCGATGCTGGTGCACACCGGCCCATTCGGCAACATCGCGCATGGTAACTCCAGTGTGCTGGCCGACCTGGCGGGTCTGAAACTGGCCGACTACGTGGTCACCGAAAGCGGCTTCGGCGCCGACATGGGTTTTGAAAAATTCATGGACATCAAGTGCCGCGCCGCCGAGGTCCTGCCGGATGCTGCAGTCGTGGTGTGCACCGTGCGAGCGTTAAAAATGCACTCGGGGCGATTCCGCATCGTGGCCGGGCGCCCGCTCGATCCGGGGCTGGCCAAAGAGGACCTGGAGTCGATCGAGCTCGGGGCGGTCAATCTCCAGAAGCACCTCGAAAACGTTCGGAGTCTCGGTGTGCCGGCGGTGGTGGCGGTGAATCGCTTCGGCACTGACACCCAGGCGGAACTGGACCTCGTGCGCAAACTGGCGCTGGAAGCCGGCGCGGTCGACGCCAAAGTCAGCGAGGTGTGGGAATTCGGCGGCCAGGGCGGCGCGGAGTTAGCGCACGCCGTAGTCGCCGCGGCCGAGTCGAGCGAACGCGTCAATGGCACCGGTCCGCGCATGTTGTATCCGCCGGAGATGCCCATCAAAGATAAGATCGCCGCGATCGCGACGACGATGTACGGCGCTGACGGAGTCGACTACCTGCCCGAGGCGAATCGGCAGCTCAAGCTGTACACGGAGCTGGGGCTGGACAAGCTGCCGGTGTGTGTCGCCAAGACGCAGTATTCGCTGTCCGACAACGCCGCCCTGAAGGGTCGTCCAAGCGGATTCACGGTGATGGTGCGTGAGGTCCGGGCGTACACGGGGGCGGGGTTTCTGTGTCCAATCGCCGGCGAGATCATGACCATGCCGGGCCTCCCGAGCAACGCCGCCTACCATCACATCGATCTGGACGCCAACGGCGAGATCGTCGGACTCTTCTAGGGCTGGCTGTGAAGCGCCACCCACTTCAGGTGTGAAGCAGCCGACACCCGCGCGGCACGCGTCGAGGAATTGACTGCCGGGCACCTACCCCTCCGTGTGCACCCTGCACACGCAGAACATGCACGGCACCGTCGTGGTCACCGGCGCCTGAGGCGCGCCGCTACGTCAGCTCCGGGCGGTACCCGGTCGTGGACTCGGCCACCACGTCGCCGTGACGCAGGTCGAGGGTGTGGATCCAGCGCTGGCCACCACACAGCACGCCCACCAGGAACCCGAGCTCGACGAGCTCCGGCTCTGAGAAGTGCCGCTTCAGTTCGGCCCACAGCGCGTCGTCGGCCTGCGTGGGATCCCAGGTGATTGCGTCCGCGTAGCGCAACGCGACTTTCTCGCGCTCGGTAAAAAGCGGCGAGGTCGCATACTCACTGATGCGTGCTACTTTGTCCTCGCCGACTGCCTGCTGTCCGGACCGGACAGAGCGTTGGACCGCTCAATACTGACAGTCGAGCGAGGTTGCCACGCGGAGTCGCAGCAACTCCTTCAGGTCGTGGTCGACGATGCCATGCTTGAAGACCGACTGCCACGTGTACACGAAGCTGCGGATCACGGCCGGCACGTGTGCGCGGATCAGCTGAATCTCCGGTCGCGGCGTGCCAACTCGCACGGCTTCTTCAATGAAGGCCTGGATGTCCGGGTCGTCGATGGTGTTGGGATCGACGTACGAGATACGCGCCATCAAACCGCCTCCTGCCGCCAGAGATTCATGCCGCCCGCCGGCGGCCAGCCGCCATCTCGAAGCCGCAACGCGGGCGTGCGGCGCGATCACAGCACTCGGTGACGGGCGCGCCGACCACCTCGGCGAGCAATGACTCGATCAGTCGGCACACTTCCGGATGCGGTTTCACCGCCGAGGCCAGCGGGCAGCTGTAGCCGCGCAACCGGACCTTGCCGCTCTGCGCGCCGTCGTCTTCGACCTCGACGATGCTGCCCAGTCCTTCGAGCACTGCGACCGCCCGTTGGAGCCGATCGCCCGGGCCACGGTCGCGGCGGGCGGGTGCGCCGGCCTCGGCCGCCAGACGTCTGCCCACTTCGCGCAGGAGCGTCTCGATCGCATCCGCGGGCATGCGCTCGGCCAGGACATCCAGCACCTGCCCGAGGACCGGCCCGTACGCTTTCGGGAACAGCTGCTCCGCGGCCGGCGTCACGTCGAACACGAACGCGGGCTTGCCTCCGGAGCGCCGCACGCCGTCCTGTCGCACGAGACCGTCCCGTTCGAGCGAGCTGAGGTGGGTCCGGACCGCGTTGTCGGTGACCCCCAGCGCGGCGGCCAGTTCCTCGACGGTCCGCGGGGCGCGCCACAGTAAGGCCACCACCTGACCGCGGGTGGTCGCCAGAAATCGCTGATCCCAACCGCCGTTCGCCATGGGGCCTCCTCAAGTGCTTGTCGGGCGTCGCGCTGGAGCCGTTTGCGGACCGGCTGCATCGTACACGCCGGCGCCCGACGCGCCGCCGGCCAGCACTGTAGCAAATTGCACACGATTTAGTTGACTTTATTGATTAAATGGGTACGGTTGAGGACGGGCACACGTCGCCACGAGGGAGCCTTCCAATGCGCACACACCGTTTTTCCTTCGCCGCGTTGGCGTTGACCGGTCTCGGCCTGGTCGCGCTCGGCCTCGTCAGCGCCTCGGCCGCCGCTGACGGAGGCTTTCTGGACGCCCCGCGCGATCAGGCGCACCCGTTCGACGCGCAGATCCGCGACAATACGCGGCGCCTGATGTCGGAGGGACGGACGACCTTCCGGTCCGACACATTGGGCAGCGAGAACTTCTTTGGCAACACCATCGGCTTGCACCGGGCCATCGAGGGTGCCGCCTTTGGTGGGGTCGGCGGCGGCGTCAGCCCCCGCACCGCGCTGGCCGTTGGACTGAAAGTCGACGCCGACGCGCTGCCCAACGAGGTCGTCGCGGCCATCAAAGCCGGTCGGGTCAACCTCGACGATCCTGCCGTGACCCTGACCTTGCTCAAGCTGGGTGCGGTTGTTGGCGTGTCGGGCATCTTCAACAATCCCGAACAGCCGACGCAGGGGCTCAAGGCGGTTGGCATTCAGTGCGCGCTGTGCCACTCCACGGTGGACGACTCGTTCGCGCCCGGGATCGGCAAACGCCTCGACGGCTGGCCCAATCAGGACCTCAACGTCGGCGCGATCATCAACCTGGCGCCCGATCTGTCGGCAGTCGACCACCTCCTGGGCGTCGACGACGCGACCACGCGCAAGGTGCTGCAGAGCTGGGGGCCGGGCAAGTTCGATGCTGAGCTGTTCATGGATGGCAAGGCCTTTCGACCTGACGGCGGCGACGCCGCGACGTTGATCCCACCGGCGTTCGGCCTGGCTGGGGTGAACCTGCACACCTACACCGGCTGGGGCTCGGTGACGTACTGGAATGCGTTCGTCGGCAACCTGG
>Ga0209166_10001572_pt1 | contig 18743 bp, 16 predicted proteins | sample Coa_R1_3_FD_187151 | JGI IMG/M metagenome (GOLD analysis project Ga0209166, IMG submission 187151) | Surface soil microbial communities from Centralia Pennsylvania, which are recovering from an underground coalmine fire - Coalmine... | ecosystem: Environmental > Terrestrial > Soil >... | reverse complement strand
GAGTGCGTGGATGGCGAATACCAGGCCTTCAAAGCCAAGGACGGCGCTTTTGTGCGCAAGGAATTCTTCGGCAAGTATCCGGAGACGCTGGCCCTGGTCGAGCACATGACCGACGATGAAGTCTGGCATCTCAACCGCGGCGGTCTCGACCCGCAAAAGGTTTACAACGCATACAAGCGCGCCGTGGAGCATAAAGGCGGCCCCACGGTCATTCTGGCCAAGACCATCAAAGGCTACGGCCTCGGCTCGGCGCAGGCCCGCAACGCCACGCACCAGGAAAAGAAGCTGAGTGACGATGCCGTGGCCGCATTCGTCTCCAAGTTCGAAGTCCCCATTCCGGACGAGGCCGCGCGGCAGGGCGCATTCTACAAGCCAGCCAGCGATAGCCCGGAAATCACCTATATGCAGGAGCGCCGCCGCCAGATGGGTGGCTACATCCCCTCGCGCAACGTTACTTTACCAGTGTTTACAGCTCCTGAGCTTTCCACCTTTGCCGAGTCGCTCGAAGGCTCGAAAGGCCGCCCGGTCTCGAGCACCATGGGATTCGTAAGCATGTTGCGGCACCTGATGAAAGATCCAAAGATCGGCCAGTACATTGTGCCGATTATTCCCGACGAAGGCCGCACCTTCGGCATGGAATCCGTCATTCGCCAGGTGGGCATCTACGCCAGCCAGGGGCAGCTCTACAAACCGCACGATCAGGACATGCTGCTCTACTACCGTGAAGCCAAGGACGGGCAGATGCTCGAAGAAGGCATTACTGAAGCCGGCTCCATGGGATCATTCACCGCGGCGGGCACCGCATATTCCAACTACCGCACGCCGATGGTTCCGTTCTTCACCTTTTACTCGATGTTCGGCTTCCAGCGTGTAGCCGACATGATCTGGGCGTTTGCCGACGCGCGCGGCAAGGGCTTCCTTATGGGTGGCACCGCCGGGCGCACTACGCTCGCCGGTGAAGGCTTGCAGCACCTCGACGGCCACAGCCACGTGCTGGCCAGCACCGTGCCCACCTGTCTCAGCTATGATCCCGCTTACGTCTACGAGATCGCGGTGATCGTGCAGGATGGCATTCGCCGCATGTACCAGAATGGCGAAGACGTCTTCTATTACCTGACCATCTATAACGAAGATTACGCCATGCCGGAGATTCCCAAAGGCTGCGAAGAGGGCATTCTGCGCGGCATATACAAATTCCAGCAGGCGGCCAGCGGAAAGGCTGCCGTCCAGCTGTTTGGCAGCGGCCCCATTCTGAATGAAGCGGTGCGCGCCCAGGCTATCCTCGCGGAAAAGTACGGCGTGCAGTCGGACGTATGGAGCGTAACCAGCTACAACCAGCTCCGCCGCGACGCTCTGGAAATCGAGCGCTGGAACCGCCTGCATCCCGCCGAACCGGCAAAGAAGCCGTACATCCTCACCGCGCTCGGCAATGCCAAAGGCCCCATCATCGCAGCCACGGACTTTATGAAGGCCGTACCCGACCAGCTGGCGCCCTGGCTGGGCGAGCGCCTCACGTCGCTGGGAACGGATGGCTTCGGCCGCAGCGACAACCGCCAGTATCTGCGCAAACACTTTGAAGTCAACGCGGAGTCCATCGCGACAGCGGCGCTCTCCCGCCTGGCCCGCGACGGCAAATTCGATCCTCAGCGCGCTCAGGCAGCATTCAAAGAGCTGGAGATCAACACCGAAAAGGGCGATCCAGCCAAAGCGTAGGATTCAGGAAATATCGCCAACAGAAAAAGCGCCTCCGGCAGAATTGCAGGAGGCGCTTTTTTTATCGAATCACGAACCGGCAGATCTCTTTTACAACTCCCGCACTCCATGGCTGCGGATCAGAAAGTAGCTGGCCACGATGACCAGCAAAATGCCATTACAGACCAGCACCGGCGGAGCGCCGAACCTGCTGGCGAAGAACCCGCCGACCAGGCTGCCCATGGGCATGCCGCCCCGGAAGGCAACCATATAAATGCTCATCACTCGTCCGCGCAATTCATTGGGCACCACCAACTGGACCAGGGAAGCCACGGTGGCGAAAACAATGATCAGGGTAGCTCCAATGCAGAAAAGCAGGACGTAACTCACCCACAAAATTTTTGACCACGCGAAGCCAGCGATCAGCATGCCGCACAGCGCCTGCACCACCAGCGCCGTTAGGCCCATGCGCCGGTATTTGCCCAGCCCGGCTACGAGGATAGCGCCCATCACCGATCCCGATCCGGAAAAGGCCATGAGCCGGGTATAGCCGGCCACGTCCTGATGAAAGACATTTTTGGCCATCAGCGGCAGGAAAGTCAGCACGGAAAAAGCCAGAAACGTGGTGGCAAAAGCCAGTATGGTAAGCGCCAGCATGCTGCTCTGTTGCCAAACGTACGCGAGGCCGCCGCGCAGCTCTTCATGCAGCTTTTTGGGCGCCGCGGGAGGAATGTGCTTCACCCGCAGCGACATCAGGGCCACAATTACCACCAGAAACGACAGCCCGTTCAGTGAAAAACATGAAGCCATGCCAACCATGGTGCTCGCTTCACTGTTCAGGTTGAATTTGCGGCCGAACATGGTAAACATGGCCAGCGCGCCGCCCGCCAGCAGCGGACCCACCACGCGCGCCAGGTTGAACTGTATGGAATTGAGCGCAATGGCGTTGGGCAGGTCGTTCTTCTGCACCAGCGATGGAACCAGTGCCTGCGAGGCCGGCCCGCCAAATGCCTGGGCCAGTCCCGTAATAAAAGACAGCACCAGGATATACTCCACCCTCGCCACATGCAGAAAGACCAAAACAGCCAGGGTAAAGGCGCAGGACATTTGAATGTACTGCGAGGTCAGCAGGGTGCGGCGGCGGTCCAGGCGGTCGGCAAGAACGCCTCCGATCAGCGTAAACAGCATGATCGGTAGCTGCTGCATGAATGCGTCCAGTCCCAGGAAAAAAGCCGAGCCAGTTATGGAGAGGACCAGCCAGTTTTCGGCCACCGCCTGCATCCAGGTGCCGATGCTGGAAGTACAGGAGCCAAACCAGAGTACGCGGAAGTCGCGATAGTGAAACGCAGCCAGCGTGCGCCGCACCATGCCGACCGAGGGCTGCGCAGCTACAGCCGGTGTGGAGACAGGATCAACTTGTACGGCGTCGCTCACGGACCTTCCTGGGTGGCATAAACATCAAAGAAGTCGTGCAGACTTTGAGACTATCACAGCTCATTGCAGTGCAATGCGGATGTGCGCGGATTCGGGCCGAAACACGCCGAAATTTAGTCCCTGCCCAGTGGACGGCAAGCCCCAGTCAGCAGCTCACCAACCGTGCCTTTCCGAATCCACGTACATCTGCGGTAAGTTTTCTGAGCTATTTCCTGCTGAATCCGGGCTTTTTGTACTTCCGGCCCAGGCGTTCAAACAGCGCTGCAATCATTACCGGCAGGCCGACCGTGGCGTCCACGAATACCTCGCCGAATTTGCCGCCTTCCGCCGGAGGAACAAATTTGCCCCAGGAGATGGCCTCGGAATACGGCGAGCCGGAAAGTCCGCCCCAGTGCACCGGCTCCGGACACACCCTCACGCCATAATGATACCGCTTGAGCTCAACATCCTCGCCCGCGCGCCGCACCCGCAGCTCGCAGTACGGCCCAAACTGCTGCGCCCAGTTCCGCGGTACACCGCCGCCGATGGTAAAGATCCCCAGCCGCTTCTGCTTCAGCAAAGTTTCCGCGAAATGATTCAGATCGAGGAAGGGATTAAAGTTGAGCGGCGGCTGGCCGTCTCGCGCGCGCATGCGGTTGTTCAGGGCCACGTCCAGCCCCATTTCGGAATCGGTGAACGCCGGCACAAAGACCGGAACGCCCTTTTCAAAGGCCGACTTGAGAATGCCCCGGCCTTTGGTCTTCTTTTTGAGATATTTGCCGATTTCCTGATTCAGCCGCCAGGAGCACATGGTCTCGCTCGCGTCCCAGCTGCCGAGAACATCTTCCATCACCAGCTCAACGTGGTCCAGATTGGTCTCCGGTTCCAGCGTGTCATAGACGCGGTTGTATCCCGCCTCGTAAAGCTGCACGTCGTTCATGCGCGGGTCGTAGCGATAGTGCTTGCACCCGGTGGCCTCCACCAGGCCGTGCGCCATGAGCGCGCCGGTGGAAACAACGGCGTTCACCAGACCACGCTCGATCAGGTCGCACACAATCAATCCCTGCTTGGCCACGGTCATGGCGCCGGCCAGAGTCATGATCACGAAGCAGTCTTTGTCGCGCGCCATCGCCTCCAGCACGTCCACGGCCTCGCCAAGCTGGCGGCCGGTAAACGCCGTATCCGCCATACCACGAACCAGCGCGTTGACGCTCCTGGCCTTCGAAAGATCCAGCGGAAAAACGGGAGATAGTTTGTCTTTTATCGGATCATGCAGCGTGCGATCAATACCTGCGCCTTCCTGCTTCCTGCTCAATGCTTCACCTCGACTGGAATTAACCTGGGGAACTGAAAACGGTAAACGGTAAAGAGGCGCGGAGTCAAACGCGAAAGGAATTTCGCCCCGGATGACACCGGGTTTGGCCAGTGTCATCCGTGCGTCTGCAGGGAAGGAATTTAGAGCGGACGGCTGCCCTCCATATACGCATTCAGGCGCATGAACCATCCAGCCTCCTGGTTGTACCACGGCCAGGGGAACCCGTTATTCACATATCTGCTCTCGATGGTCTTGATATACGTCTGCGCCGCGGTGCTGTCTCCGGAAACTGCCGCCGCTCCGGCAATCATCACCCAGGGAAATGCGTCCTGGCTGTTGAAGGAAAGCGTGTCCCACCCAGGCCAGGCGGCTTTGAAGTTGCTGTAAGTCTGCACCGCTTTGGCATCAGTGCCTGAAATCACACCCTGCATGACGGGAAACAGTTGGGCCGTGGCATCGGGATACCAGGTACCCAGATGCGGCGCGAAGAGACTTCCAATTCCGTCCTTGTAAACCGCCCAGGCGCCATTCCCCAGGTACATACTCATAAGCCCTTGAAAGGACGCATCCGCCATGGCAGTGTAAGTTTGCGCTTTGGCCGGATCATTGAAAGCGGACTGAAAGAGCTGCGCCGCATCGCGCAGACCGCGGTACACCTCGCAGTTGTCCATCATGTATTTGATCTGATAATCGGGTTTGGCCCACGTCAAACCATCCGTTTGCTGGGTCTTCGCTAAAACTCCGCCGATCAAATCAAGCTGGGAAACAATCGAGCGGACATAAGCCTGCGCTCCGGCGTCGCCGGTGTTGTAATAGGCCAGCGCCAGCGAAAGAAAAGTCGCGGCGTAGGAGTCGGTTGAATCCGCGTTTACGAGCGAGGTTTCGACTCCGTTGTTGTAGCTGTAATCGTAGGTGGTGCCGGAAAGCCCCCATTTGTCGTTCACATTCAGATGGCCGATGTACCATTTCATCCAGTTCTGCACCACGCCATAGCTTCCGGAATTGCGCGTGAGCCCGATGGCCGTGAGGTTGCTGTAATACGGGTTAATCTGACTGGCCGTATAGAGAATGGCTCCACTGGGAGCCACTTGGGTGGCCACCCACTTTGCCGTGGCCGTAATGTTGGCCTGAAACTCCGGATTACTTGTCGTGGTTGGAGTTGGCGGCGGGGTTGATGGTGGTGGTGTTGATGGTGGTGGCGTTGATGATGGCGGTGGGTTCGCCGATGGCGGGGCCGAAGAAGGAGCTGACGCAGAGGAAGAAGGATTTGAGGGGGTCGTAAAAGCGTTGGCGGTGCTGGTTCCGCCGCCGCACCCGATTGCCGCCGTCAAAAGTACCCCCGAAACTGTTGCCATAATACCGAGTTTGCGTATGTCCGCACGATTCGTAAAATGCACTCTAGTCCTCCGTAATCCCTGAAGACTAAGGGGACATCTACTCCGGAAGAATCAGGCAAGTCCCTGGTTCCATGGGTAAAACAACTGTAGTTTGCGCAATTCCCTAAAGAGGCACTAAGCGAGAACGCCTGGAATGCTCATGCATTTTGGGCAATGCTGGCAGGCTTGATATTCTTGAGTATGCCGAAGGACAACATTCAATCCACGCGGCATTTTTAAAACTTATGAGTGATTCTTTTACAGTTGGTCTGGTTCAAATGGCGTGTACGCCTGATCCGGATGAGAACCTGCGGCGGGCAATTGAGAAAGTTCGTGAGGCGGCCGGTCGTGGCGCCCAGATCGTCTGCCTGCCCGAGCTGTTCCGCACGCAGTATTTCTGCCAGCGCGAAGAGACCACGCTTTTCGACCTGGCGGAGGAGATTCCCGGACCGACCACTCAGGCCCTCGCCGCCACGGCGCGAGAGTGCAAAGTAACGGTGATTGCCTCGGTATTCGAGCGCCGGGCGCGGGGTTTGTACCACAATACCGCCGCGATTCTGGACCCGCAGGGAGCGCTGCAGGGCATCTACCGCAAGATGCACATTCCCGACGACCCTCTTTATTACGAGAAGTATTACTTCACCCCGGGCGATCTCGGCTTTAAGGCGTTCGACACGCCGCACGGCCGCATCGGCACGCTGGTTTGCTGGGACCAGTGGTATCCCGAGGGCGCGCGCCTTACGGCGCTGCAGGGAGCGAATGTGCTTTTCTATCCCACGGCGATCGGCTGGCATCCGGATGAAAAGGCCGAGTTTGGCGTAGCCCAGCATGATGCCTGGCGGACCATCCAGCGCGCCCATGCCATTGCCAACGGCGTATTTGTCGCCGTGGTCAATCGCGCAGGCCATGAATTTGGCGACATTCGCGGCAATCGTGCCCAGGGCAAGGGCCTCGAATTCTGGGGCGGATCGTTTCTATGTGATCCCTTTGGCCGCATCATCGCCGAGGCTTCCCACGATAAAGAAGAAATCCTGATTGGCCTGTGCGACCTGCGGCACCTCGAAGACACTCGCCGCAACTGGCCCTTTCTTCGCGACCGCCGAATCGAAAGCTACGGCGGCATCACGCACAGGTTCCTTGACTGATGACCCAGTCCATCCCTCGTTCACTCGGTTATCGGATGCCCGCCGAATGGGAGCGCCACCAGGCTACATGGCTCGCCTGGCCGCACAACCGCTCGGACTGGCCGGGAAAATTTGACTCCATCCCGTGGGTCTTTGCCGACATTGTCCGCCACCTCAGCCGGGTGGAAGACGTCAACATTCTTGTCCGCAATGCCACAGAGAAGAATCGGGCGATCAAGGCTCTCGAACTCTGCCATGCGGAGATGAAGCGGGTGTTTTTTCACCTTTGGCCCACCAATCGCATATGGACGCGCGATTCCGGACCTATCTTTATCAAACGCGCATCCGGCGCGCAGCGCGTTGCGCTTACCAACTGGCGCTTCAATGCCTGGGCCAAGTATCCCAACTGGCGGCTGGATAACCAGCTACCGGAGCGGATCGCCAGGCAGCTCAGGCTGGAGCAGTTCCAGCCCATAGTCCATCGCACCGGCAAACCGTACCATGTAGTTCTGGAAGGCGGCAGCATCGATGTAAACGGCAGCGGCCTGATGCTGACCACGGAAGAATGCCTGCTCAGCAAAACGCAGCAGCGCAATCCGGGACTCTCACGGGCGGATCTTGAAAAAATCTTTGCCGAATACCTGGGAATCGAAAAAGTGATCTGGCTGAGCCAGGGCATCGCCGGCGACGACACACACGGCCATGTGGACGACATTTCCCGCTTCGTCACCGAGGATACAATCGTTACAACCGTCGAACGCAATCGCTCCGATGTCAACTATCGGCCGCTGCAGGACAACCTTCTGGCGCTCCGGGCGGCCCGTGACACACAGGGCCGCAGGCTGCAGATTGTCGAGCTGCCGCTTCCCCGCCCCGTAATTTTCAGCGGACAACGACTGCCAGCCAGCTATGCCAACTTTTACATTGCCAACAATCTGGTTCTGGTGCCCACGTTCAACGATCCCAGTGACCGCGTGGCGCTCGATACGCTGGCGGAACTCTTTCCCAAACGGGAGATTGTGGGAATTCATTGCGGCGACTTCATTTGGGGACTGGGTGCAATCCACTGCATGACCCAGCAGCAACCGGCGTAAATGGTGGCTGGCCTTACGACCATTTTCTTTCGGCACGAGTTTCATTGCCGTTCTGGTCGCGGACCAGCACTTCCGCCTTATTGGCCTCGGGAAATTCACCGACCTGAGTCAGCAGCTGTTCCCAGGAATCAATAGGAGGATTGAGCGAATCCTCAACTTTGCTGAAATCGTTAATGCGGACTTCCACATCTGCAATTTTTTCCGCTGAATCAGCCAGGCATCATCTTAATTCAGAGCTACAACAATTTCGCGGCAAAAAAAGTCCGGACGCTGGCGCGTCCGGATGATTTCCACTTCTCAGTTTTACGGGTTTACATTTATTTATTTCTTTCGGCGAACGATCAGGCCTGAAGCCAAAGATCCCAGCCCGAGCAATCCCAGTAAAGGAAGCGGGGAGGCAGTCTGAGGCAGTTGCTGGCCCTGAGCGTTGGTATTTTGGTCAGAGGTATTGCCGGCAGCAGAGCTGGTGTTACCTGCATTCTGACCTGCCGTGCTGCTCGGAGAAGCTGATGTTTGGTCGCTGCTGGTCGCAGTAGAGCTGGTGGATGGGGTTTGCGTTGCGCTCGGAGTTTGGGTTTGATCCGGGGTTGCTGTACTGCTGGCCCCTGAAGTTGAGCCTGACGGCGTGCTGGAACTGGCGGCTCCGGCACTGGCCGTGCTGGTAGTATCAGGCATACCGGTAGCGGAAGCCTGGCCCGTGGTGCAGCTATCGGAAATCATGTTCACGGAAGTTACCTGCAGAGTGCTGGGGTCGCTGCCGCGCGCTCCGTGCAATTCCACCTGATGTCCATTGTGCGGCTTAAGCATGGAATCATCACCCTTGATGGTGATGTTCTGGCCGGCCTCGGAGAGCACCCAGTCACCGCCGGACTGCTTCAGGCAGCCGCGGACCACGGTATCCTGCCCGTTCGCCGAACTGGTTGCAGTCGAAGGCGTACCCGGACTCTGCTCGGTGGGCTGTGATGGAGTGCTGGGCTGCTGTGTGCTGGGCTGTTGCGCGCTCGGTGTGGTTTGGCTGCTGCCAGGCTGGCTGCTTTGTGTATCACTGCTGCCGCTTTGGGCAAAGGCAAAGCCCGCCGTCAGAATCAGTGACAAAATCAATTTCCTGTTCATGTTTTGCTCCTTCAAGTTTCCTTCTGCCCGCCCGGGCTACTTTGTCCTCGCGGGACTCCCTCGCCGGGGATTCAGACGTAGTGTCTTTTTGTTTAGAGATTAGTTAACACCACTGGGTTGACTTGTGGCGGGGCGAAATCGCGGGCGGCTCCGCTGGTACAATGGTCGTTGCCCCCCTTGGTAAGCTGCTGGATTAGGCGAAATGCGGGAACACTGGCGAAAATGGCGTCTTTAAACGACAGTACGTGGATGGAAATGGCCCTGGAGCAAGCGCGCCGGGCCGTCGAGCAGGGAGAAGTCCCTGTTGGCGCCTTAGTAACTATCGAGGGTGAGGTCATCGGACGCGGCCATAACCGCAACCTGCTGGACAAAGACCCCACGGCCCATGCGGAAATCGTGGCCCTGCGGGAAGCAGCCGCCCGGGTGGGCAACCATCGTCTGGCGAGTTGTACCGTGTTTGCTACAATTGAACCGTGCGCCATGTGCGCCGGAGCCATGGTTCATGCGCGGGTAGCGCGTCTGGTCTTTGGCGCCAGCGATCCCAAGGCCGGTGCGGCCGGTTCCGTGCTGCAGGTAATCAACCATCCGCAACTGAATCACCGGATGGAAGTAGTATCGGGAGTGCTGGCGGACCGATGCTCGGAGATTCTGCAAAGTTTCTTCCGGCTAAGACGAGGGCCAGCGGCCTTCCACAACTGAATAAAAGCTTCTGCCCGGTCACTCGCGGAAGCAAACAGCCACACGGCTGTTCCCAATGCGGAGAGGTGCGTGAGTGGTTGAAACGAGCCGCCTCGAAAGCGGCCATACCCGAAAGGGTATCGGGGGTTCAAATCCCTCCCTCTCCGCCATTCCTTTATTTATTTTCAAAAAATATGCGTTTTGGGTGGGCCTGCGCTCTTAATCCAGGCAATCCTCGCGTATTTACCCGAGAAATCTTCCCCATGGACCATCGCGGACCTCATTTATCAGCCACATCTGCCAATCGAGGTCGTCAACCGAAGAGGCCTGGTCGACAACATACACCGCTAACCTTCTGTGCTACAGTCGTTTTAACTACTACGGAGAGACATTGGATGCCCAACGGCGGCCCGGATAACTGCAGTACATGCGGTTTTAACCGTTGCAATCGTGGCATGTGGCGCAACCCGAAGGCCGATGACCGGCAGGCGCCCTTCTGCGAGATTCGGAACGTTACCGTGCTCAGTGATCACTGGACATACTGTCAGAACTGGCATACGCGCACACGTGAACCCATCGGCCCCATTTACGCTTCCGGGCTTTACGAAGGGGGATATCGTCGTATTCCCTGGCATGGGTCAGTTGAACCGGAACACGTGGGCGTTGGCGTATGCAGTGAATGCGGCGAAGGCTTCGTGGAAGGAGTCGCCATCGCTGTCATAGAAAGTGCACCGCTGGTCTTCTGCAGTAACCTGCATTATCTCCGATGGTGGAAGCGCGAACACCCGCAGGAAGACGCGCCGATGAGCGAAGGCATCTGGGAGCATTGATCTGCGTTGCAGGGAAAATGTGTGGGGCTGAAGGGTGTAATTTCTTATTGAAACCAAATTGCTGATTGAATTTTGCTGGGACGCCGGTATCTTATTATAAAGATATGGCGGGGACGACGGGACTCGAACCCGCGGCCTCTGCCGTGACAGGGCAGCGTTCTAACCAACTGAACTACGTCCCCAGCTTGTTTTCATCGGGTTAGCGGATAACCCGTTGACTGTACCGCGTCCGCTACTTTCTGGTTGCTGTTGTAAGGACGCAAAATCAGTATATCAGGAAGAATTGAATTGCGCGTGTGAACGAGCCGCTTATCAGGAAAAAAATTCATCCATCACGCCTCTCCTATTTACCTGCTCGCAAAAAATCCATTCAGGCGCGTTTTGGACCGCGCAGCACGCGGGCGGGCAGCAGGATAATTGCTTTGATCAATTCCAGCACTCCGCCCACTGCCAGGCCTGCAATCCGGAAAGGCAGCAGGAGCAGCCAGATCAGCGGATACAACACCAGGGCCAGCAGCGCCAGCGGCCAGCACAGAATCAACAAAATGCACCACAAAAGAAATGCGATCATATACTCCCTGCCCGCTTATACGATATAACGTTGCGTCGGGTTCCCTTCCAAATTTATGAACACCTGGGCCACACAAGGAATCGATTGCGCCAAATGGGGCGGCCGCGTGCTGGATGCACACCAGCGCATTCGTGCTTCCGTTCTGGAGACTCCGCTCGAAGATGCTTCCGATCTTTTCCCAGCGCTTGCGGCCAGAGTGCTGTTCAAGCGCGAGGACCTTCAGCGCACCGGATCCTTCAAGCTGCGCGGCGCCGCCAACAAACTGCTCTCGCTCACTACTGGGCAGCGCGACGCAGGCATCACCGCGGCCTCGACTGGAAATCATGGAATGGGTGTAGCCAGCGCGGCGGCAAAGCTGGGTGCGAGTGCGGATATCTACGTCTCCACTCATGTTCCAACGGCCAAAGTAAAAAAGATCGAGAGTTATGGCGCGCGCGTTTGCCGCGCGGGTGACGGCCATCTGGATGCCGAGCTCGCGGCCCGCGCCGCCGCCGCGCAATCCGGAAAAGTATTTATCTCGCCTTACAATGACGCCGATGTGATGACCGGCCAGGGGACCATCGCCGTGGAGATGCTGCGGCAGTCACCGAAGATCGACGCGGTTTTTGTCGCCGTGGGCGGTGGCGGACTGATTGGCGGCATCGGCGCGTATTTGAAGTGGGCGTCACCGCAAACCGAGGTTGTTGGCTGCTGGCCGCAAAACTCTCCGGTGCTTTACGAGTCGATCAAAGCTGGCCGCATCATCGAGGTTGCGGAAGGGCCTACCGTTTCCGAGAGCACGGCAGGAGGCCTTGAAAGCGGCTCCATCACTCTGGACGTATGCCGGGATGTGATTGACCATTCGGTGCTGGTCTCGGAAAACGAAATCCTCGCAGCCATGCGCATCGTGCAGGAATCACGAGGCTGGCTGATGGAGGGCGCTGCCGGTACGGCTTTGGCAGCATTTCTCCAAATAGCGGACCGCTATGCCGGCAAAACCGTGGTGGTGGTCATCTGCGGTGGCAATGTGTCGGAGCAGGTCCGAGAGCAGGTAAGCCGCCGCTGATTCCGAAAAATCAGCGGCAGCAGTTGCTATTTTTTGTCCGGCTTTGCATCCGGCAGATCCGGCGGCGCGTAGTACACCTTGCTGCCTCCCGACTTCTCAACTTCCTGAATAAAGGTTGTTCCGTAGTCGTGCTCGCTGGAGATGGCATACGCCTGGCGCTTGTAACTCCAGGCTTTCGGATTGAGTCTCTGAGCTTCCTTGAAATGCGGAACGGCTTCCGGCAGATGACCGGATTTATAAAGATGCTCGCCCAGAGCAAACTCGGCGGAAGCCTGCAGCGCGTCCGGATCATTCACCGCCAGCTTCTCGCGCAGCTTGTCGTCGCTCATCACGTAGGTGCTCTTGCTGCCCTTCTCCGCCCAGTCTTTCAACGCGTCGAGATAGGGCGCGGCATCGAGACCCGTGAAATTTTTGAAGCGGTCATCCACAAACGCAACTTCATTCGGGCGGACGACTCTTCCCTGCTCGTCAATCCATACTCCGGTAGGGACATTCACCATGTTGTACAGCTTTGAGACCAGATGCTTCTCGTCAATCAGCGCGGTATAGGTGGGATGAGCGGCGGTGATCCACTTACCTGCGTCCTGCACACCATTGGTGTCCTGGGCGACGGAGATGATCTCAAAATTTTTATCTTTCAGTTGCTCGTAGATGGTTTGCCAGCCTGGCAAATCAAAGCGGCACCCTCACCAGGAAGCCCATGTGACCAAAAAGACTTTTTTGCCGCGAAAGTCGGAGAGCGAGTGCATTTTGCCCTGCATGTCCGGCAGGGTGAAGTCGGGCGCGCGCAGCGAGGCCAGGCCCCGGCGCTGATCGGAGCGCAGGCCAAAATACCACACTCCCAGCGCTTCATCATGCGCCACTGGCTGATGCACCAGCTGGGCGAAAGCCGACAGATTGAAAACTTCCGCGCCTGCTTCCTCGCGCAGGAACTCGCTTTTGCGCGCTTTGGGCAGCGGGAAGCAAAGCTCTTCGCGGCACACGCCCTCTGGCTTTACGGCAAAGTGCGTGGCGCGTTTTAGGTCGGCGGTGGTGATCCAGAGCTGGCTGGCATCCTTGCCGAGGAAGCCGACTTCGGTGGCTGCGTCGTCATAGACAATCGTGGCCCGCAGGTCTTTGGCTTCAGCGGCGGTAGCTTGGGCAGCGGCGGTCTGAGAAGTGTCGCCCAGCGCCGCCATCAGAGACAAACCCATAATGAATTTTTGCAGCATGATTTTTGTTTTTCTCCGTGCATGTTATTCGTCCGTTCTGATGCTGATGTCCTGTCCAGCCACGTCATCATACTCCGGTTTGCTCTTGCCCTGCAGGTACTTATCGAACCAGCCGACAATGTGCTGCAAGCGCTCCACGCGGTGCCACGGCTGCCCGGATCGCGAGAGTTCGTGCGACTCGCCGGGGAAGCGCACCATGATGGCCGGGCGCTTCAGGAACTTAAGCGCGCGGAACATCTCTTCGCCGCCCGCGCCTGGCGGTGTGCGATAGTCAGCCTCACCCAGCACCAGCATCAACGGCGTGTGTACGTTCTCGATGTAAGTGATGGGCGAGCGCTCCACGAAGTCTTTCGGGTCTTTGAATGGCGGCGCTTTGAACCAGCTTTCGTGAAACAGCGTAAAGTCCGCCGAATACCACCACGCCGCCCAGCTGGCGATATCGCGCTGAGCCACGGCCGCGGCAAACCGGTCGGTGTGTCCAATCACCCAGTTGGTGAGCAGGCCGCCACCGCTTCCGCCGGTGACTCCCAGCTTTTTAGTGTCGATATATCCGCGCTTGATTACCTCGTCCACGCCAGCCATGAGGTCTTTGAAGTCGTCGCCGGGATAGTGATACTGAATGATGTTGCCAAACTCCTGGCCGTAAGACGTGCTGCCGCGCGGATTGGGATAGAGCACCACATAGCCTTTGGCGGCCATCCACTGAAATTCATGGTCGAAGACAAAGCCGTACGCGGTATGCGGACCGCCGTGAATATTCAGAATCAGAGGATATTTCTTCGCTGGATCGAAGTCCGGCGGCTTCTGAATCCAGGCATGAATGCGCTTGCCGTCAAAGCTGCTGTACCAGATTTCTTCCGGAGCCGTGAGGTTGAGCTGCGAGAAGAGTTTGTCGTTGATATGGGTGAGCTGCCGAGGTTCCGCGCCGGCGTGCTCCACCAAAAACAGATCGCCTATGTTCGTCGGCGTGGAAATAACGGAGACAAATTTAGACGTATCACCCGCGGCCCGGAAACGCGCCACCGCCTGATTGCCGTGTGTGACCTCGGTGATTTTTTCCGTGGCAATATCCACGCGCACCAGATTGGCTTTGCCTTCTCTGGCGGTCGTGGCGATCAGCCCGGTGCCGTCTGCCGTCCAGACCACATGATCTGCCCCATTTGCTCGCGGCGCGGCCTGGTCTCCGCTCACGCCACTGCACATGTCGAAGTCGTATTTTTCGGTGAGATTATGCGGCTTCGCTCCGGGCGCAAGGTCCACCACCCAAAGATCGGGCTGGGTATAGGAATATACCGGCTCATTCACCTCCGCACAAAAGGCAAGCCGCTTGCCATCGGGACTGAGCGATATTCCTCCTGGTTGAAGATTGAGCGAGAGAATTTTCTGCGTCTCGCCGCCAGTCAGCGGGACAGAGTAAACATCGGCGTGCGGCAAGTCATACGAAGGATCGTCCACGTGCGTGGTGGTGAAGTAGATTTGGCTGCCGTCCTTCGACCACAGGACATTCTCTTCCTGATATTTGCCGGTGGTGAGTTGTTTGGGCGTTACCACATCTTCGGAGCTTTGCGGCGCTGCCACTACCCAGATGTGCTGTATGTGCCTGAAGTCGAGATAGCCTGCGCCGTTCGCCCGATACACGGAGCGCGTAATCACGCGCACATCGCTTTCGTGTTCGGGCACGGGCGTGGCTGCGGCGGTGTCCGGCGTCGGCTTGTCTTCTTTCTGTTCTGCTTTGGCGCTTGCTTTGCGCTGTTTGGCCAGATCTTCGGCAGAGGTGTCACTGATAAAGGCAATCCATCTGCTGTCCGGCGACCACACCGGAGAGCCAGCCCCGCGCGGCAGGTCCGTGACCTTCCACGATTCGCCGCCCGCCAGGGGCAGCATGTAAAGCTGAGGCCCGGAGGGACGACTGCCCGCAGCAGCCGCTCCACCACTTCCTGCTGCTGGATTTTCCGGAGAGCGCACGAATAGCAGCCATTTGCCATCCGGTGACCAGCGCGGCGTGGAATCACGTGTACCATCGGTCATACGGCGCGGCGGTTCGCTGCCATTGATGCCTACAGACCAAATCGAGGTATCGTAGCCATCTTTCTTTTCGTTGACGGTTACCCGCACGAAGGCCACGCGCGCGCCATCGGGAGAAACCTGAGGGTCGCCAATCCAGTTGAATTGAAAGATATCTTTTTCGGTGATGGCCCGTTTTTGCGCCAGAGCGCCCGCAACCGCCAGAACACAGGCCAGAAATATAAGAAGACGGAAATGACGCGGCATTATCAGCTCCTTGAGGACTACTTTTTATACGACTCCCCGGACCGCTTGTCCACCGTCATTTCCCTAAGCCTGGCAGAGTCAATCAGGCACTTCGGCCAATGCCCGCTCAATCACGTCATATACCCGATCCAGTTCCTCGGCGGTGATGACGTACGGCGGCAGCACGTAAATCACGTTTCCCAGAGGCCGCAAAAGCACGCCCTGTTCCAAAAAGAAGCGATAGAGCCGTGGCTTGAGGCTGGAGAAATATCCAGGGTCATTGGCTTTCAGTTCCAGCGCGCCGATGCTGCCAATGTGGCGTGTGTCCGCGACACGAGGATGCTCGCGCAAACGCTCGAGGCGCTGTTCATGCTGGCGGGCAATCGACTGTATGCGGGCAAAGACATCCTCGGTCTCGAATATCTCCAGATTGGCCACTGCGGCGGCACAGGCCAGCGGATTTCCTGTGTATGAATGGCCATGAAAGAATGCACGCCCTTCGCCCGAGAACTGGCGATAGATTTCATCTCCGCACAGCGTCGCGCCCAGAGGCAGCACGCCGCCGGTGATGCCCTTGGAAAGGCACATAAAATCCGGCGTCACGCCCGCTACGTCACAGGCAAACATCTTTCCGCAGCGGCCAAAGCCGGTGAGCACTTCATCGGCAATCAGCAATACGTTGTATTCGGAGCACAGCGCCCGCACGCCCTCAAGAAACTCCGCCGGATGCACGATCATGCCTCCCGCTCCCTGCAGCAGCGGTTCGACGATCACAGCCGCCAGATGGCGGCTTTTTTCTTTGAGTAGCCGCTCCAGGGATTGCAGGCAGTCAATCCGGCACTCCGCGCGCACCTTGCCCACCGGGCAGCGCAGACAGTAAGCCGCATGCACCCGCTCGACCGGAAAGCGCATGTTCGCAAAGGCATCGGTAAAGCCGGAATCGGCGCTCACCGACATCGCGCCTGCCGTGTCTCCGTGGTAGGCATGCTCCAGAGCCACAATGCCGCATTTTTCCGGATGACCGCAATTCCGCCAGTACTGCACGGCCAGTTTCAGGGCGACTTCCACCGCCGTGGAGCCGTTATCGGAATAAAAGATATGCGAAAGCGCCTGCGGGACAATCCCGCGCAATTTCGCGGTAAGTTTTTCGATCGGAGGATGTGAGAACCCGGCAAGCAATACCTGGTCAAGCACATCAGCCTGGGCGGCAATCGCCGCCATGATGCGCGGATGGCAATGACCGTGAAGGTTGACCCACCACGAAGAAATCGCATCGAGGATCTGGCGGCCATCTTCCGTCTGCAGATAGACACCTTTGGCGCTGACCGCGCGCAGCGGCGCGGGATCAACATGGGACTGGGTAAACGGATGCCAGATTTGCAATGCCGGATTCACCGCAGCGCGTCTCCATCAAAGTGTTCGGCAAACACGGCACGCAGCGCCTTGCGATGGATCTCAGGCAATAAAGGAATGTGGCCTACTACCGGAATATTTCCATAGTGCTCAATGGCGCGCCGGTTGTCCGAATTTTCCGGGCCAAGCAGCACCACGCCACGCACGGGCAAGCCGGCTTCCCGCATCGCCTTCACGGAGAGCAGCGTGTGATTAATCGTGCCCAGCGTGCTGCGCGCCGCCAGAATAACGGGAAGCCCCAGCACGCGCATGAGGTCGAGCATGAGTTCTCTGCTGTTCACCGGAACCATGACTCCACCGGCTCCTTCCACCACCAGCGGCAGGCTGCTGTCGCTTATCGGCAGATGAATACTTTCGAGCGAAATCTCGGTACCGGCGCGCTGCGCCGCCAGATGGGGCGATACGGGATCATCAAAAATGCAGGCTTCAGGGTGTGTCTGTTTTTCGGTGAGGCCGGCCCACTGGACCACCTGACGGCGGTCCGTGCCTTCACTGGCCCCGGTCTGAATGGGCTTCCAGTAGCGTGCCGGCAGGGCGGCACACAACAGGGCAGAGAGCACGGTCTTGCCCACATTGGTGTCAGTGCCGGTAATGAAGAAACCTTTAGTCATGGCCACCCATGATGCAGAGTTCAGCGGCCAGAGCGGCCGTGAGGGCTTCAATATCGTTCCGGGTGATCCGGGTGGTCAAAGAAAGGCGCAAACGCTCCGTTCCCACAGGAACGCTGGGTGCTCTCACCGCACGTACACCTAATCCAAGCTGCTGCAGCACACCCGCCAACCGCAGCGATTCTTCGTTGCCGCCAATCATGACCGGAACGATATGCGAACTGCTCGTGCCGGAATGGAAGCCCGCGGTGCGCAGGCGACTCCGCAGCTCTTCCGCAATTTCCGCCAGATATTTCCGTTCCGTCTCCATGCCCATGGCCAGGCGCAGGGCCGCTCTGATTTGAAAGGCGACGTAGGCCGGCATGGCCGTGCTGAAAATGAAACTGCGGGCGTGGTTAATGAGAAATTGTTTCAGCACCGCGCCGCCGCATACAAAGGCTCCCATGCTGGCCAGGGCTTTGCCGCAGGTGTGGACAATGGCCATAGCGCGCTGCTCCAGACCGGCTTCGGCGAGCAGCCCGCGGCCCTGGGAGGCGCAAGTTCCCGTGGCGTGGGCTTCATCCACGATGACCTCAGCGCCATAGCGTTCGGCAAGAGAAAAAATCTCCGGCAGCGGAGCGCGGTCGCCATCCATGCTGAAAATGCTTTCGGTTACGATGATTCGCGCACCGGAAACGCCAGCGTGGCGAGCCAGGCATTCTTCCAGAAAACTCAGATCGCAGTGGGGATAAACAATTTTGTGTGCACGCGAAAGGCGCAGCCCGTCTATGATGCTGGCGTGGTTGAGCGCATCGGAAAAAACCACGTCTTCCGGACCAGGCAACGCGCTCAGCAAGCCGGTATTGGCTGCATAGCCTGAATTGAAGAAAAGCGCGGCTTCCGTTCCCGCAAATTGCGCGAATTCTGCTTCGAGTTCGCTCCACGCCGGATGATCACCGCTGAGCAGACGCGATCCGGTGGAGCCGGACTGCGGGCACTCCTCCACCCCTTGCAGCAAAGCCTGGCGCAGA